>Ga0307507_10001076_pt1 | contig 60587 bp, 69 predicted proteins | sample 7_EM_MG_FD_207223 | JGI IMG/M metagenome (GOLD analysis project Ga0307507, IMG submission 207223) | Populus trichocarpa ectomycorrhiza microbial communities from riparian zone in the Pacific Northwest, United States - 7_EM | ecosystem: Host-associated > Plants > Roots > Unclassified | place... | reverse complement strand
CCCATGGGAACGGATAAACTTATACCCGTTTCTGGAGGAGGAGCCTGTCTCGAGAAACAGAAAGCTTCTCTTCTGTCACTTTTTGTCCTATACCTTTTTCTTCCTTTATTTCTCCTTTAATAACATTTGGGTTTCCCTAGTTTTGTGGTGCTATGTTCCAATATAGGTTCTCTCTCTCTTTTCCCTTCCCTTTCCCGCCCTCCGAATCTTCCTTCCCCCGCCCTCCCTGCCTCACAGCACAAGTACCACGATGTTTGCAGCACTCCCACCTAATCTAGGCTATGCATGCAAGCATGTATCATAACGTGTTGTGGGCGGGGCCCTACCCGGGCACGGTACTGTGAGTAGTATGGTGCCGTACCTGGAGAAGGACAAGGTGCCCATCGTGGGCTAGAGGAGTACTAGTACCGTGGATGGAGTACGTACGGTTCATCAAACCCACCAACTCCCCTCTCACTCACCTAATATGGCAATGGACACCCACTCACGCCGCCATTTCCACCGTATAACTTGTACCATATCTACCTATCACACGGCACTGCCGAGGATATAGCTCAATAGCCAGGTCCATCCGATCGTAAGGCTCTCTCCATCGTATCACCATATACGGTAGAAGCGAAAGCAATGGAATAAAAGCATATGACAAATGATTACAGCGCAGAAAATAGCCCAGACAACATTGCGTGTACTGCACAGTCGGCGCCTTAGACTATCCCTCTTCCCTCCCACCTCACCGCCGTTAGCCGGCCAACGGGCACGTATCCGCCGACCGTGAGAGGACGATAATATGTAAAATAACGAGACGGTCAAGACTTTCACCCCACTCTACCCTACCACTGCACTCTTGTGGAGGAATGGTCAAATAGTGCTAATCCGCACACAGCCTTGGAGGGCTCTTGGAAGATGGGGTTTGGCCGGGCAGAGTAGGGCAGGGAAGCTAGAAAAAGTGCTGATGAGTAAATGGATGGATGAGGGCTTGATTTTAAAGCTATCAGAGGTCTTGGGCGCAATTTTTTTATTTTTTTTATCCCCGTTTTTTCTTCTTTGTTTTCTCACTCGTAAAGTGGTCACCCAACTCAATTACTATTGGCGTTCCCGAACAAAAAGGCCCATATCATATGCATCTACCGTACTAGTCTTGTGTTGCCCATCAACTATTATAGTCTAGTTTTTTGCTTACTGGTACTTGCTCGTCTTGATGTTGACTTTGGTCAAAAGGTGTGGCACACCACGCCCAGCCCGTCTGGAAACCCAAAATCTGCCATCATAACGAGAGCCTGGAATGAAAAATTCTTTTGATTGGTTGTGCGTATTGCACTGGAGGCTAGGTGCCTCATCCATCAATTATATCTCTTCAAAACCAACCGAGGCAAGAGGAAATGGAGATGTCGCCAGGGTTGTGTTTCTCAGGCGTATCATAGTGCCTGTACCGTTGTTACTGATGTTCCAGTCATGCACGGCACCACTATCCTATCCCTGGCCTTTGTCACTACCGGTATCCGTACTTCCGACCAGCCATCCCACCCACTAATGCTCGAGTGCTTGGTAATGTGCCTATCCACTGTATTTATCGTACTGGTACCCAGGCTGCGGTGGTGGTGGTTGCCATGCCATGCCATCCCATGCCAGGGACGCGTCAGCTACTATATGCTATCATAGTAACTCATACCGTTCGTTCCATACGGTAGCCAAATATCATCCGGGCAAAGTGTGGCTGGATGGGTGGTGAGTAAGGCGCCAAATGGTGAGCCGAGATAAATAAGTATGCGGAGTTTACGGGATTATAATGAGTTTGTTCCGTTCGTGATACCAGTACTCGGGTACTCGTTTGATGGGAGTTTCGAGGGCAAAAAGACGGCGGCTGCTCCTCTTTCCCCAAGCTCTTCTGATTGATGTAGGCCAAGCTCTGCTCGACAGTTTGTATCATAGGATACGGTATAAATAGTGGATGCTTTTGTGGTGTGGCTCTGGTACCGCAAGGGGATTACAGTCAGGGGACGCGTGTTTCGTTCGTTCGTCCGGGTTTGGAAACTGACTACCAGGTGTTCTTTTGCCCTATCGGTGCTTCCCCCCTGGTGCTGCTCCTGGAGAGAGTTGTTGGCTGCTTGCTGCGCAGTCTGCGTTTCTTTTGTCCGATGGGCTTGGACTTGGGATTAACTGTACTCGAGTACTCTCTATCTCACTCTCACTCTCACTCTCACTTTCTCTCACTCTCTCACTCTCTCATACTCTCTCTCTTTTCAGTGCCAGGTGCTTGGGCTGTGCAGCATAGTATTTGTATCGGTATGATACTATAGTTGATATTTCCCAATATTGAGGTTTCTGCTATTACGGTATCGGTACTCCATCATCCCTGTTAATCCCAAGACGTCCATACAGCTTGGGAGTTTCGCACCATTCTTCTCTCCTTTCCTTTCCATAAAACACTTACCAATACTACTTGGCTACATACCCTATTTTTATTTTTACTCTCTTTGCCTACCCTTCCCTTCCTCTCTCTACAATACACTTCGCCTCTGCGAATGTTCATTTTATCGTATTTGAGGCTTTCTTGATTTCTAATAACCTTGCCTTACTCTGCTGCTCAGTGCAGGAGGAGGAAGAGGAGGAGGGGAGAAGCATATCCTAATACGTGCATACGGTACAGTACGAATACAGTACAGTACAGTACAGCCAGCCCTCTTCGTGCAGAAGAAGAAGCATATCATATCCTATCCTACTCTACACACCATTACAACCTACCCCCCCCCGTCAAACTCTGCCTAATAGTGACAGTGGACTGTAAAAACTACGGTACTCCTCCGTTGCTGTCGTCGTTGCTGTCGCCGCCGCCGTAAAAAAAAAAAAAAAAAGAAGGAGGAGGGGCTCAGCAGCACACAGAACACACACACCCACACACACACGCAATACAATACAAAAACAATACATACGGTTTCGCTTGTCCCATTCGCCGTCCCTTCTCTCCCTTCTCTCCCTCTCTCTGTCTCTCTCTTCCTTCCATTTTACACTTCCTGTCTGAAAGAGGGCGAAGCGATTCCAAATCTTGTTGCTTTTTTGCCTATTGTTTCCGAGTTCGTTATCTCACGCTTTTCCTTGCGCCTGCCTGGAAGAAGAGGATTACAATACTGCTGTATCCAAGAAAAGCTCGCCGGTGGCTTGTTTGCATCCTGTGCCTTCCGCTGGTCGGCTACCGCTTAGTTGGGGTTGCCTTTTTAATCCACTTGCTGGTCGTCCCACCTGAGCCTCCTTGAAAGCTCTCGTTAATACCTTAGGGGCCATCCTGTTTATTTCCATCTTTTACACCCTTCCTCTCTTTCTCTCCTCTTCTTCTTTGCCTTTGTGCATACAACATTACATCTTTTACAATGCGCTTACCGCCGTCATTATCATCGTTTCTATGTGGACTTTCCTTGTCTGTACTTTTAGTAGATGTAGTTATAGGTACGTCGTCACCCCCTTGTTCCCAAACTCGGTTGTTGTCGTCGGTTGGCAGTGACATCCTAACGAGATTCCCTCCCGCAGGACATTCGCAGCACCGAAATCCGGTGTCGTACATAACTTTTATTGAGGACCCTCAGATAATTACCCCCAGCAAGCGAATACACTCGGGTTCCTCGTTCGACTTGAAATTCACATTACACAAGGGGGAGCAGCAGGTCAAGTTTGTGCTCGAGCCGAACCACGAGATATTACCCGACGATGCAAAGGTCGAGTACTTGGATCAGGATGGGAACGTTAAGCGCTCGGAGCAGATTGTACGACATCACATAAAGGTTTACCGGGGGACTTCTTGGCTGAGGGACGAACTTAGGGATGAGTGGTTTCATGCCGGATGGGCCAGTGTTGTGTTTACAAGGGATGGGGAGAATCCGCTATTTGAGGGGGCCTTTACTCTGCTGCACGACGCTCACCATATCCAATTTCGATCGACCTATAGGAGGACTAAACATGCACTGGATCCGGATATTGAGCCGGAAGGGGGGGAGGAAATGGTTGTTTTCCGGGACTCGGATGTTGTGGACAGGGATTTTTACAACCAGGGCCTCATGGGGAGAGGGGTTGAGGAGCGGGATGACGGCACCGGGATTATGTGTCCGGCCGATAAATTGGAATTTAATGTTCAGCCGGGGCACTTGGTAAATCGGATGATTTTGGAGCCAGAATTGCCCAAGGGGCGACTGTGGGCGGGTATCGGGTTGGAAGACCTATTCCAGGGTGGGCTAAAAAAGAGGCAAAATGTGGACGGAAATAATGGGTTTACTGGTGGTACGGGAAATTCTGCTGGCGTAAACTTGGCCACTACGATTGGAAGTACGGATGGTTGCCCGAGCACTCGGCAAGTTGCGTTGGTTGGCGTTGCTACCGACTGCACTTACACCGCCGACTTTGACGGCGACCAGGAGAAGACCAGAACGAACATCATCACGCAGATCAACTCGGCCTCTAACCTTTTCGAGAAAACCTTCAACATCACGCTTGGCCTTTCGTCTCTTGTCATCAGCGATGCAAATTGTCCGGGGACTCCCCCAGCCACTGCAAAGTGGAATATTCCGTGCTCGTCTGCTAATTCGAGTATCGAGAATCGGCTAAATCTCTTCTCCGAGTGGAGGGGTACCCGGTCGAACGATTCAAATGCTTTGTGGACTTTGATGACTACTTGTGAGACTGGATCTGCCGTTGGGCTCGCCTGGTTGGGCATGCTGTGCCAGAAGGAGGCTATCCCTCAAGCAGGGCAATTCATCGCTGGGGCCAACGTCATTGCCAGGACTTCGTCAGAGTGGAAGGTCATTGCTCATGAAATCGCCCATACTATGGGTGCCGTGCATGACTGCACGGCCTCCACTTGTTCGACAAATACTGCTTCCGCATCCATGTGTTGTCCACTCTCCTCGAGTACTTGTGATGCTAGTGGGAAGTACCTGATGAATCCGACCACCACTGATACAATCTCTAGTTTTAGTCCGTGAGTTTTGGATAATGCTTGACTTGAGCGATGCGTGCTGACTGGTTCAGGTGTACTGTCGGGAATATCTGTTCGGCATTTAAAAGGAAGAGCGTTGATACAGGCTGCTTGTCATCCAATAGGGACGTTAGCGTTATCACGCAAAATGAGTGTGGTAATGGTATCGTAGAGCCTGGCGAGGACTGTGATTGTGGTGGAACGGAAGCCTGCGGATCCAACTCCTGCTGCGAGCCCACCACATGCAAGTTTAAGGGTAATGCAGTTTGCGAGTATGTTCCTAATTACTACCTTTTAGCAAACGGGCTGTACTAATCGCGCCGCTAGTGATGCGAATGAGGACTGCTGCTCGGGCTGCCAATTTGCGTCGAAAAACAAAGTCTGCCGAGCTAGCAACGGCCCCTGCGATCCCGCAGAAAAGTGCACAGGAAAGGATGCCAGCTGCCCGTCAGATGTCATTTCAGATAATGGTACGTTGCGAGACTCCTGCCTAATAAAGCGAATCCATTCCATCTAATCACATTTACTGCTATAGGCGTGTCCTGTGGCGATGGACTGAAGTGCGCGAGTGGGCAATGCACATCCCGAGACCAGCAATGCAAGACGGTTATGGGGCAGCACCTAAGCAACAGTACACATTCATGCTACGATACAGATTGCCAGTTGACTTGCGCATCTCCAGAGTTTGGCCCGGGAACCTGCTTCCGTATGCAACAGAACTTCCTCGACGGAACACCGTGCAACGGCGATGGGAAGTGTAAAGCCGGGGTATGCAACGGCTCGACAACACTTGGTCAAGTTAAGAGCTGGATCAATAGGGTACCCCTCCGCCCATCCCCCCCCTCCTTCCCTCACCAGAAATAAAGCTAACAAATATAGAACAAAAACATCGTAATAGGCGTATCAGTCGGCATCGGCGCTTTAGTACTCTTTTCCCTCCTCTCCTGCATATGGAGTTGCTGCCGACGCAGGCGAGCCGCATCGAAGGCCCCGCTGCGTCCGCCCATGGCCGGGTACCAACCGCACGACCGGAGATGGCACAGACAGCGTGACGCGAACCCGGACGTGTACCCCATGCCCCCGCCACTGTCGCATGGGCCTAACAATGTGAGGAGTCCGCCTGCCTATGGCGATGCGGGCTTCTCGCCTGTTATACGGTCGGAACGATACGCTTAAAGCAAAGTAAAGCATAATTCCGGGCGTTTCTTTGTGTGCTTGTACATGATAATGATACGATGAATAGTGTTTTTGTTTTCTATTCATCCCTTTCACCTTTCACCTTTCCTCTTTTCATTTTCAATTTTTCAATTTTTTCTGTTTTGGCATTTGAGGGATAAGTTGGTTATTTATTAGTTTTTTGTTTTGTTTTAGTCTTAGTCTAGTCTAGTTGGATTGGTTGGCTGGCGGGCTTGGTGTGTTTTGGTTGGGTGGTTGGTTTGGGCTCTTTTTCTTTTCTTTTGTATGTATTTAGTTTACCACTTGCTCGCTCGCCCATTTTTTCATTTTTTTCCCCTCTTCCCTTCTCCATCCATCCGTGTGTAGCATTTGTATCATTTTTCTTTTTGTTTTTTCTTACGGAATGGGGTTTGAGATTTAGGATCGGATTCGACTTGATTGGAGGTTAGATGTTGTAGGGATTTGGGAAATGGTAAATTTTAAAACGGCTATCGCTGGGGCGGTATGCTCTCTATGAATACTTGAATCTCCGTCCGTTCGTCTCTTGCTTTTTCCTTTTCCTCATAGGTCGGCGGGGAGGTGGGGTGTGCGGTGTACTCGAGTACCGACCGGTACGCACAGTCGTCGATAGTTGTGAAGGAGAAAACAAAAATTGAACATCGAGCCAGATGTTGACCAAACTTGTGCTAGCGGTGCTTTTTAGTTTGGATTGGTTTGGTTTGGATCGGTTTGGATTAGTTATGGTCCCGGTGACGAGTGCGTCGTATGTATCTTGGTAATATTGTGGTACTCGAGTACTTCTGTATTGTTTTTTTCTTTCTTTTTTCTCCTCCTGTTACGCGGATGTCTACGTATTTTTGTGGGGGGGTTGATATACGAGTAATACCGTATTTTCTTGTTGAATTCACTAGCTCCAAATATCCCCGTAATTGCGACATCAGACCAAGTAAGTTTAGTTTAGCAAGTTACTATAACTGATGTCGCAATTACGGGGATATTTGGAGCTAGCGAATTCAAAGAGAAAACACGGTATCATACTTGGTATTACGGTATGGTACTTGTATCATATGAGACGGTGAAGTATAGTACCGGTATATTATTATGAATGAGGTAGGGGTTTATTAAAGAATTGGGAAAAAAAAAAAAACTTCTAGAAACTCTTGGTTATCCGCAGATTTTGTTTGTTATGGTAGTTATGGGATTGGCAGGAATAGTTTTCTTGTTATTAAATTTGCACTGACCTCGCTCCCCTCTTGCCCGTGTGATACTAGCACCGCGCAGTACAGTACAGTATTGTATCAATTAATCTCTAATTTACAGTGAATGTCAATAATCCCATCAAATATCTCGATATATACATATGTATATAAACGAAAAAAAGGGCTTAACCCTTTCCCCCCCCAAATATCGTACATTCATACACACATACATACAGCACACCCCCTCATTCCCACTAGCTAAGCTTGACACTTCTAACTAATCCCCCTTTAATCCCCGTCGCCTCCCCAGCATACGCCCCTTTCAGCCCGCCTTTATACACCGCGCGTACACTGCCCAGCTTTTTCTTGGCCGCCTCGTACTTCAACTTCTTCTTGACCCTAGGGTTGCGGACTTCCTTCTTCCGGAAGGGCGTGAGTCCCTTATTCTTTGAAATCTTATATCCAATCGCTCTCTTCCCTCCCACCTCCCCACCTTCAGTCTCCGCTTGAGCGCCGGAACGGAGTGCGTCCCGGGCCCGGTCGTGCGCGGCTTTCTTCATAGCTTTCATTTGCTTGCCGGAGCCTTTGAGGAGACGCATGTACTCGTCATCCTCTTCCCCTTCCTCCTTTTCATTCCTCCCCTTCCTGCCGGCGGGGCCAGCGCCCTCACCGCCGCTGGAGTAATCCAGATCAGCAGTCGGGTCTGCTGCGCTGCGCTTCCGTGCAGCTTCAGCTTGTAAGCGGATCACGCGCTCCTTCGCACGCTCCTTGTGCGGGAGATCCATGTCTCCTGAGTGTGACTGGGCAGCGGATGCACGCGTGGCAGATTTCGACACGATTTGCGAGGTGTAGAAGCGGAGGGTGCGTTTTCTGGCGAGCTTGGAGAGGGCGTCGGGATGTGAGAGGTGGGTGGGGTCACCGAAGTGCGATGTTGAGGTGGAGGTGGAAGTGGTAGGATGAAGTGGGCGGGCGGTGGGTGTTGGTTTGGAGAAGTCGATTTCAACGTCCGAGTCAGAGAAGTCTGACTCGGGTTTTGTGGATTTTGGCTTTGATTTCTTCGACGGCGCTTTCGGCGCTGCACTCGTGGTGATAGAAATCTTAAGCTTTTTCTTCTCTGGTTCTCCCTTCCCTTCCTTCACGCCCACCACCAGTTTCCCATCCTTCTCCTTCCTCTCCTCCTCTCTCTTCTTCTTTTTCTTCTTCTTCTCCCCCTGCCCCTCCCGGCTGCTGATCTCCTCGACCTCTAGCCCTTTAACAGCCTCCCACATTCCCCTACACTTCACGAGCCCCTCCATAACCCCATGATCCTGCACCCCCCCTTCCCCCTGCGTAGCTTCGTCCCCAGCAGTAAGAACAGCAAAATACATACTCAAAACCCCCAAATACGCACTCAGCGCCCTGAACTTGACAATAGCCACAGAACTCCTAATCGTCTCACCAACCGCCTCTGCTGCGGCGGCCGATAATCCCAATGACGCATGCAGCGGCTCCAACTCCGAAAACTCCTTCGCGAGAAGCGGGAATTCAGGGTGGAGAAGGTGGAGGCGTTTTGTCCTCTCTTCTTCGGACAGGGAGGATAGAGGGACGGAGGGGAGTTGCTCGATTACTTTTGTTGCTGTCGTAGAAGTAGTAAGAGAAGGAGGATCGGCAGCAGCCCATTCGGCAGCGTTGAACAAAAAATCATTAGCAGAGAGTGACGATAGGTGCTTAGATTGTAATCTTAACGCCTCGGATTCCTCGGCTTCTTCAGGGGCGCTAGGATCGTTGTAGTAGTCTTTTTTTGAGCTCCCCCAGCCTTCTAGTAGCTCTTCGTCCTCTTGGCCCTTCTTATTTCCATCGTCATCACTATCTTCATCGCTCATATCCTCCTCCTCTTCCTCCTCATCCTGATCGGAAGCCTCCGAACCGGAATACCCCAACCCAAGAACCTCCTCATCGCTAGGTCCGGCTTCTGCTCCAACATTAGCACTCACTCCCAATTCGAGAGAGAGAGAGAAAAAAACAAACCATCAAAAACATCATCCTCTAGGAGCACCTTATCCCTCGATATATGGAAGGCATCTTCCTCGTCCGCGACATCTTCCCATGTCTCTGCCCATCCATCCATCCATTAGTATTTTCCCCTCCCCTCTGCTCAGTAAACGAAAAAGCATAGAACATACCAATCGGACCAATCTTCGCGTCGTTAGGATCAACCCCTCTGGGGGCTTTGGGTTGCGCTGAGGTTGGATTTCTGCGCTTCCTCGCCATTGGGTTTGTTAGTTGAGATGGAGTGGGTGAGGGAGAAATGATCGATGTCAAATTCGCACCAGCAAGCTAACAAGAGAAGAAGAAAAAATTCCGGTGTTGTTGTGTTGGTGGGTGGGTGGGATGGGTGATTATCTAATCGGTCGAATATCTGGTAAAATCTTATCTAATCCAATCTAATCTGATATTATCGTCCCCAACTTTCCCACTCCGGGTCATAGTGTCCTTTCGACAAATCACGCCCCCTCCCGCACCTCTACCCCTCCCCTCCCTCTCTTCTTCAATCGCAACAGACCGCAGCGCACGGAGCCCGTCCACACCCATACAAGCATAAGCAAGATTTCAAATCCGGCCGCCTGTTAAACTTACAGTAAGAGCCGCATTTTCACATCATTGGGTTAGCCGTCACCGGTTATCATATCATACGAGCACAAGTACGAGTACAATGGGCTAGTACCCCGCTCGCGAATGAGGAAGGAGGTTGGCCAATGCGAAAGAAAAGAAAAACCTCATGTGGTTCTTTTTTAGAAAATTTTCTTTCGAGTAAACGAATGAGTGGGCAGTGGACGAATCCCGCGGGGGTGGAGGGTGGTTACGTTACCAAGGTTGGGTTATGGGGGGAGGCTACAGCGGAATTTCCGGGTGGTTTGTGCTTGTACGGCACTCGACTCGAGGATCATAGTTATCATTTATTCCTAGAATGATATACATAGGTGGGGTGGAAGTAAAGATAAAGACCAAAGGACCAAACGCCGACCTAGAAAGATACATAAATACAAAGGAAGAAAGTGGGAGGAAAGGTGCAGGAGGATCAGTCAAGAAGGTGGTCAAAGAAAAGGAAAGAACCCAAAAAAAAACCAATGAAAAACAAGCAACTCAGAAAAGACCAAGAAAAAAAAAAGAAACACATCATCAAGAAGAATCAATACACTTTGGCTTCAACCCATTAAGTATATACTCCTCCCACTTCCCCTTGACAAACACAACGCCCCTATACTCGGCTCCACTCCCATCATTCCTCTCACCGAGCAGCACTTCAGTATAAACCCACAGCAGCATCAACACCCCCGCACCAATAGAGAACAAGGGCGCGACAAAGGGACCGAAAACATGCACGAGAACCAGCCTCCGCCCTGCAAAGTCCTCTGCTACGGGGAGTGTCGATCGCCGGGGTTTGTCTGGATATATGAACCTCAGATGCAGTAGCAGCAGGAACGCAAGGCTGGCATGCGTGCCGCGAGACAAGAATCGGGCATCAGACAAGAGAAACGATCGGATTGGAAAGGTGAACGTTGATAGGAGGAGGGCTAGAGCCGTGTACAGGGCGTTGAAGAGACAGAGAAAAGGGCTCACAAGGGCCAAGTAGACCTAATTCGCTACGTTAGTGGATGCGAGGTTTGAGGCGATTTGCATGAGGAATGAGAAGATGGGAATGTGAATAGCAAAGAGTGGGAGGAATACCAATACTCTCCACACGTATGATGAAGCTTCGCGTGAATGTTCGCCCAAGGATTCTAATTCATACTCTCGAGACTCATCGCGAGGGATTACTGAAGATGGTATTCCTCTTTCGTTGGTTCGCTGATGCTGCTGCGGGGTTGCGGGAGGCCGGGAAAAAGCCACCTCTCGGGTCATCGTTTCGTCCACCCCACCACTACCGCCACTTTTACCACCACCACTACGACCATTCCCACCACCTCCATCACTCAAAGAATCAGAACTCTCCTCTCTACCACCGCCAAAATTTTCACCCCTTTCGACATCTGGGCCACCCTCTGCATCTCCATTCTCCCCCTTCCCCTTCCCCTTCCCCTTCCCATTTCCATTTCGGTTCACCCCAGTCCCATCTATTGCTGCTGTTATTCTCGCCCCTGCTGCCATCGTGGTAGTAGAAGTCGAAGCCATACCGGCACTAGCCCCAACACCCCCCTTCCCCCTCCCCATCGTCTTCGTCCTCACCGTCGCATCGCGATCACCCCAATCCCCATCTACCACTGTTCCCTGAACTCCCTCCTCGTACGACCGATTATAATTCTCGCCGGGCGTCATGCATGCAATGCAGAAGATCCGACCGGTACGGTACGGGGCACACCACACGCGGGCACAGGGTGCACAGTACAATAGCGCGAGCACGGTAACGACCTAGAAAAGGAAAGGCCCAAAAAGAATAATAAAAAAAGAAAATAAATTGAAAAGCAGAGAACAAATAAATACGGTAACCGTTACAACGTCCTTTTTTTCCCCTCCCTTTTTGTTCACAGCGGCGACGGACGGCGGGGAAATAAGTAGGTACCGTATCCTTGTGCGGATAAATATTCAATGGATGTAGGAGTGAAAGGCGACCGACGACAAGTATCTCATGGCGAAGCCGGATGAAAGATCAGGAGAAGATGCAGAATGATAGGGAGAAACCAAGAATGCCACCACCACTCTTCTCTCCTCTCATATCTGGTATGAAGGAGAGAAAAAAAAAGAGGAAAGAGGAAGAAGGGAATGGGCCGAAATAAGGGCAACCCAACCCACCTTTTGCACACCAGTTCAAACTCGAACGTACAGTACCAAGCAAAGTAAAAAGAGCAAAGCAGCAGCGGCGCGCCGAGATAAAACCAAGAGTTTTTTTTTTTCCTCTGCGCTGTAGTTTTCGTGCTCGATTTAAACCAACGAAGAGAGAGCCTTTTGCGGCCAAGAGACCAGAAATGTATTAAAAAAGAAAAAGAGAAGTTTCGTGGTAGAGGATTTGGCTTGGGCGGGCAACATACAGCCAGCAAGCAACTCCCTTCTCCCTTTCCCTTCCTTCCCTTCCCTTCCCCGGCGATGCCCAGCAATTGGGATTTTTTTTTTATATTGCGCCCAGAGGTTTGGCATTGGCAATATCTGGGCATTTCCTGGGCATTGCCTGGGCTTTGTCTTATCTTATCTTGTCCTGTCCTGTCTTGTCGGCCGGTAACTCAATGCCCTCTTCCAGCGCACCAAGCTAAGCTAAACGGCGGTTCGGTCTCGGTTCTTGATCTCGAGTTGCGTATATGGTTCCCCCATCTTTGCTCTTCCCAAGACAAAAAACTTTCTGTGCTTCGTTGTTGTATTCGGCTGTTGAGGCGAAGTGAAGAAAAAGAGAGTCTTGGGAGGTGAAAGAAAGAAAGGTGGGAGGAAAAAAGAAAAAAAAAGGAAAGGCTAGGTGGATCAGACAGATCTGATCAGCTCCTTTTTATTTTTATTTTTTAAACTTATCCCTTGCCACCCTTCCCGTTTTCCCTTTTCTTTTTTTTCTTTTCCTTTTTTTCTTTCCTTTTTTTTTTTCCCCCTTTGTTGCGATGTAGATGTCATCCTTTACCAATAGGTACCGGTACTTTCTTCCTTCGCTTGCTAAAGTAAGCGCTGGAATCACCCATGCCCGCCGCGGACATGGACGAGGGCCACGGGAAGACTGAAGGAGAGTAGCGCGTGTTGTTATGGTACCGTATGAAATGGAAAAGAGTATCGTATCGGTAGAACTAAAATGAAACTTTCCTGGGAAGAGGAAGTAGATACGGTATCTTATCAGATATCACCAGTTAGAGTAGACCAAGGAAGAATAGAAGGGAGAGAATGGAGAGAAAGAAAAGAAAAAAGTAAAGTCAGTTTGAAGGATCAAATTGGATGGGAATCATCGATAGGATGGGGGACATCCAAAGCCGCAGCGTGCGACGTTCGTGAACATGTTCTTCCTTGCGGTGTCGGGCCACCGTACCATAGCGTGCTGCCCATCTCGATACCGCATGTTACAGTAAAGTTAAAACAAAGGGAAAACATCCCCAAAAAGTAACCAAATATTCCATCTATCATAATAGCCCAGCAGAATGTCTTGAACTCCCTCCCCAAGTATCATACTCGTACTAGTACAATAACAAGTACTTATGATACCAGCATCGTGTGCCTAAGATTTTACCAAAAATAAAAATTAAAAAAAGACCCCCCAACCTCACCCACCTTTCGGTCCTTTCCTTTCCTCAGGCACTCAACCCCAAAACTTAATCTCAGTTATTAATCAAATCTATTCTATATTATTATACAATGTGCCCTTACACCCGGCGCCTCAGCTAAGTTACCGGTACAGTACAGTACTTGTATATATCATACCGTATGATACATTGCAACCCCAGCCCTACAAGTATCATACTCAACAGTACCGTTTCTTACCGGACCTATCCGCACGTGCGTGCGTGTGTGTGTGTGTGCTTGTAGACTAGTCTAATCTCCGCAACCGAACCAACCAACCAACCAACCAGCCACCCCCCTTGCTCTGGGTAATATCATACCGTACCTGTTATCTATTTAGCGAATGAATAAATACCAGTATTTACAGCACTTTGCCAGTTTTAGTTTTTTTGTAGATGGATAGATAGATGGTGTTTATTTATTTTAATGTTTCGCTGGGAGAGAGAGAGAGAGAGAGAGAGAGAGATGTTTGCAGTGGTATCGTACGGTACTATAGGTATTATAATAGTGATGGATAGATAGATAATACGGGGCTGTGAAGTGGCTTCGATATGGGAGATGTATATATTATAGCGGAAAGATGGAAATGGGCGGGGTGCATTAATTATAAAGTGCGAGAGGAGGAGGCTACATGAGAAAAGCTACCGAGCAAATACCACTGTAGAACTTAATTTGTATCGTGACGTCAAGATACGATGCGTCAAAAAAAAACACAGCCACAGTAACCGTCCCTTAGGATAGAAATAGCAGACAGCAACAACAATACGGCAGTGAGCGAGCAGCAACGGTAGTACTGGTAAGTGATATTTAAGGGAGAAGGAAGGCACGGTAATTCAATCAAGCCAACCAATTAATCAGTCGTCGGGAACCGACGAACGAAACACCTCACAATGGGACGAACTACCATGAATCAGGAGAAAGAAATACTTTCCAGAATAACATATCTTAGCGGTCTACCGTAGTTTGCTCTCACACGCCATACAGACACTTCCCCCATTCCACGGGAATCGTACAAGACCTTTTTTTTTGATCGAATGGAAGGAAGTGAAAAGAAAAGAGAAGGAAAAGTTAGGAAAAAAATAAAATAAGTAACAACCATGATACCGAAGCAAAATTGAGACAAGAAAAGTAGTAAAGGGGAAAAAAAAGCAAAGGATAATCGCTATCACTTTGAAGGAAAAAAAAGTAAGACTAAAAGAACAGGTATGGTGGCTACGAAGAAAGAAAAAGAAAAACAGCCGACAGATTTGAACCCGACAGCACTCCCTTTTCTCTCTCCAGGATAAGGTGTAAAGCAAGAAATACAAAACAAACATTAACTTTCCTGAGAATAAACAAATAGCACAAGCCGTTGCTTTAATTGTCTCCGGGCGCACCTCCTCCTGAAATACCATTTGTGCCATTACCCGCTGGGCTATTGTTTTCTTTCACTTGAACGCCTGGATTTCGATCGGCATCTCCCATTTCTTCATTATCGTAATCCTCATCCAATTCTACTTTCCTCGCCGCGGGCTCTATGATCTCCTTACGGTCGTCCCGGGGAGCTTCCGACATCCGATGGGCTTCAGCAATCCGTGGGGGGGGCTCCGACATTCGTGGCGCATCGTTAATAGGCGGCAGCGGTTGGTGACCTAGCAGAGGGGGCACATTTGGTGTGTGCAAAGGTGCTGGAGGTCCATGATGGTAGTCCTCTCTTGGCCTCTCTGACGAGCTCCGTCGCCGCTCCGGACGATGCGGCGAGGGGGCTCGCACAGGCGGTGATTGACGGTGATGGCGCATATCATCCATCCTAGCCCTAGTCTCTTCTGAGGCTGGCTTCTTCCCTATACCTTGTCCCTCCTCTTCTTCCCACTCTCTTGCCCGTTTATTGTGATGGATTTTCTCGTCCCGCTCACGTGCAGCGGCTTCCGCAGCCATCGCAGCTGAAGCTGGTGGCGGTGCACCACCGGCGATACCACCCTGTGATGGAGGGTGGTGAGAGTGGTGAGGGTATGTATTAGGAGATGGCAGTCGATCATCAACAATAGGCTTAACATCTGGTGGGGGACTCGCTCCACGGCCACCATAAGGAGGTAGAGAAATTCCACCAGGATTATTAGAGGCTGGGGGAAGAATATGGGGGTTATGATGTGGGTTTAGGATACGATTCGGGGGCGGTTGTTGTTGTTGTTGCTGCTGTTGCTGCTGCTGCTGCTGCTGTTGTTGTTGAGATTGCTGTTGTGGTGGGGGGCCTTGCAGGGATGGGGGAGGATAGCTGGTATGAGAATGATTAGGGAATTTAGGAGAAGGAGACAATCCACGCCTCAGTTGAGTGTGCCTGCTATCTTCTACTGGTCTACGTAAATCATCAGGGCTGTGGGCCATATGACGGGGCGGTTGAGGTGGCTGAGGAGGAACATCCGTTGGTCGATACGATGACGGATTCGGGGGCTGTGGGATTTGGGGAAGGGTTGGTGGGGGACCGGAGGGCGCGGGTGGGGGTGCTTGGGGCGCTTGGGATCCCCATTGCGGTCCTGGAGGTCCACCAACCCCAGCAGCCTGGTATGCTTGGGGATGCACGTCCTGCGGGGGGGGCGCCGAGGCTTGATGCTGAACACCAGAGGATTGACCATTGCGCAGAAGTGAAAGACGAGCTTTGATGTGCTGGTTGGTGGGGTCAAGCTCGGCTGCGCGTTGGTAGGCATCCAGGGCATCATTCGTCTGGTTATTGCAAGACTCGTACTGCCAGGGGTTAGCGCAATCCTTAACCACCGTCGCAACATGCGCGATTGAGGACATAATTACCAAGGTTCCCAAATCATACCAAACCTCTGATATGTATGGATTCAACCTGATAGCCCGAGAATAGGCATCAAGAGCATCACGATATTGGTTTATCTGATAATAGAGGACACCAATTGAGCACCAGAAAGTCGGGTTGCGACCGTCGCGGTAAACGGCTTGTTGATAGGCCTCGTAGGCCTTCGGGTACTTTTGTTGCGACATGTAACATCGCCCGAGCAAATACCAACTTTGGGCGTCGGAATTGTCTACAATGACATCCTGTCAGCTTCATCCAATCAATAGCGCTATCGAGATCAAATCCTTACCAGCACTAACAGACTTCTCCAAGTATTCAATGGCTAATTCCTGACTCGCAAAGTTGTTGCTCTGCTGGTGGTGAAGCCAACCGAGCTGCTGAAGAACCTTGGCGTGGTTAGGGTCAGAATCAAGGACTCTCATGTAGGCATCTTTTGCCGATGTATACTATCAAGCAATCAGTCTCAACAAGCGCAGACAAGATCAATCAATCAAGGGGAATTTCCCAAGTTCACTCACGTCCTTTTGTTGTTCGTAAACGTGCCCGATCTGAAACCAGATATCCTCCTCAGTCAAGGGGCGTGGGGGATCGGCAGCAATGTACCGGAAACACTAAAACCACATGTTAGATAAGGATAATTCGTATACGCATATACCGGCCACATACTTCCAAACTCTGACGATACTTTTCCTGTTGTTTGTAAATTATACCAAGCCTGAAATAAATCTCATTCGCCTTCTCAAAATTAGGCTCCATGCGCATCACTTGGGAAAACGCTTCTTCCGCATGCTCTAATGATCCATAACGGTCGTACAGAATTCCTATTCCATACCAAAGCTTCGGTTCCTATAAAAGGAGAGGAAAATAATTAACCCAATTGAGCACTACCTAGGGTTATCGCAGACAGAAAATACCTTCGGGTCACGCAAATGATATAGCGCTTGCTGGTAAGCCGAGTAGGCTTTTTGCAATTCATCCATCATCAAATAGCAATGGCCCAGACTACCCCAGATATCCCCATTGCTCCCATCTAGATTCAAAATACTTTGCAGGTATTCGACAGCCTTGGCAAATTGTTCTTTGGTACGCAGAATACACGATATGGAGTTCATTGCTGGGATGGAATACGGGTTTTGGCGAAGGGCATTCTCATACGCGGCCATTGCCCGATCCAGATCACCCATCAATTCGGTAACGCTACCTAGACAAAGAGTTTAGCGCAAGGAGTAACATAAGGGCTGAAGCGGCGAAAACCAGGGGCAATGACAACATACCGATTTGAAGCCATACCGCCTCGTTTACTTGTGTCAACTGCTGAAAAGCAGTCGGTTTCGACTGTTGCTGTTGTATTGATTGTGGAGGATGTCCATTTGTTTGATGTAAAGCCTGGGGCTGTCCCGGCGAAGTTGTGTGCTGGACACTAGCCATGTCCACAAAATATATCGGTTTTATCCAAGGGAAGAAAGGAAGGGGTGAAACGCAACGTGCGATGAATTAAGAAAGTTGAATAAATGGATAATTTTGCTATTAGTTGGAATGGATAAAAAGAGGGGGAAAAAGAAAGAAAGAAACGCCGACCGGCAGTTGATGAGTATTGGATAAAGGTTGTTTCTTTAAAAGAGTTGGAGGTGGGTTATTCTTTTGGAAAAGAAAAAAAAGAGCTACCAGGGGGATGTCGTTTAAAATTTTACCAGGCAGCGGTCAAGTTTGCTAGACTATCACGTTGCGAAATGTATTGTAACGTTAAGATTCGTAAGGGTGGAGAAAAAACTCAAAGCTCGCAAGCGAAGTGTCGACCAAAGATGAAAAAAAGGATAAAAATAAAAAATTCTAGCGAGAAACAAGATGGCGATGGTTGGGAACCCAAAGTGCTAGAAGCAACGGCCGGTAGCGTGTCTTTTCAATCTGGCTGCCAGTTCGGACGGAAGACGCAGAAGGGATTCGCGACGCGACAAATGACGATGGCACGGCTAAGACGTGAGGAAGAATGAGGGGTAGTGGCGGGCGAGGGGAGTATTACTCTTCTGGGGATGAATGATGGTTGGCGATGATGATGATGATGGATGGAAATTGTTAGGGTAACGGGTTGTGGTTGATGGGGTTTGATGGGTTGAGGGTTTGATGGGGTTGTGGTTGTGGATTGTGGGTTGTGGTAGTAGCGGGTAGGGTAGTGGTAATGGGGTTGTCTTGGTGGTGGTGGTGGTGCTGTGCTGCACTGGGTGGGTTGGTTGTGGTGGTTGCTGCTGCTGCTGGTTTAGGGTCGTATGTACCGTGGCGGCAGGGTGATAGACGGAAGAATGGGTTGTGGTTGCTTTACTTCCCGTTGTAAAGGAGCGGAGTTGTTCAGGACCAGCAGCACACTTGATCGAGGCGGAGAGGGAGGGGAAGGAAGGGGAAAGGAAGAGAGGAAGGAGGAAGAGAGGAAGGGGAAAGGAAGAAGAGAGGAGGAAGGAAGGGAGGAAGAGGAGAAGAGAGGAGAGGAGGAGAGAGAGAGCAGCAAGAAAGCGAGCAACGAGCAGCAGCAGCAAGAGTGGAAGCAGGAAGCAGGAAGCAGCGACGACAGGACGCACAGCGGTGAGGTTGGCGAAATAGTGGTAGGGAAAAAAAAAGGCTCGGGGAGTGGTCACACAGAACGGCAGTACTGCAGCGGCAGGGAAGAGCGAAAGGGCGGAGACAAGAGGCAGCAGCCACCCACCATCCATCCTGCTCGTCTGGGAGCAAAGGTGGATGAAACGAGCACTGTTGTCTTGGCATGCAGCTGCTTAGCGCAGTCCAGGGAAGAAGGGGGAGGAGGGGTGTGGCACCGGATTTTCTGTATTTTTTTTGTTCTGCATGCCTGTAAGCTGTATGTATGTCCTGCCTGCAACTATTAAACCTAGCCCGAACTGATGCCCCACACTCAGACTGGTCTTCACTCCCACGAGGGCAACACCCCAACCCAACGCAGAAACCACAACCACTCACTCCTTCCACCAATTCTAGCACCACACCCACCCACTACCACCCACACCACATCTATCGTCCGCTCGATTATTGTAACACCCATCTTTCTTTCCACCACACCCAACCCAACCCAACCCACAGCGACCATACAGGAGCATACCGTATAATTCATTCGCCGGCACTCACACTCACCCACACCACACACAGAATCCCCCCCTTCTCCTTCCAAGACGGACAGGAGAAATGAATAAAGAAGAAAAAAAATTACGGCATGTCGTAGAAATCCCCATCGAAGATCCTCCTCTTACATCAGGCAATCCTCGTACCGGTACCAGCCTCTTCACAATTGGCCCCATGGTGTCGCTATCCTTCCCCCGGCGACTTTTTTTAAAACTGATTGATCGTTCACTTTTCATCCCCCCCCTTTCCCCCATTTCTCACGAGAAGCATTTCTCACCATCACTGCCCACCTATCGTTATTCCTCGCATTTTCCCCTCTCTGCGCTTTGATCACATTCGGGGATTATTCCTTGGGGGCGTCCTTTCCTGCTGTCGCAACTCTGCAACATCCGGATGCTTACTTTTTATATCTGCCGCCTCCCGCTTCCATCTTAAAGGACCGATCGTCGTCACGTGTAGATACTCTTTCAAAATCTTTCTCCTCAGAATTGAAATCCTTCTACTAGTAATCAGCTCCTGCTCCCTTCTACTTGGTCGAGAGAGGCGAGTTACATGTCAAGGAAAGGTACCCGACACTTGCGATCGTCCATTGGGGATAAGAGTGGCGCTGCAGGGAACATGGAAGGTGATACCGATATAGACCAGTCAAAGTTCGCTGATGCAGCTAGAATCATGAAATAAAATAAAAAATAAAAAAGTGAGGAAAAAGGAATGAAACGGGTGGTCGCAGAGACACAAACAAAAAACAAATTTTTATCCTTCAAGGGGGGTAAAAGAATTCGGATCGGCTCGCCGCCTGATTTCCTCTAGGCCGGGATGGCGGCGCTCCAAGGCTTGGCATCTCGTGGTAACCCTAACCCATAGCTAGCGCGCAACCAGGTCGGAAGTTGACACAAGCAAATTCTGGGAAGCAAGGGAGTGAGGCTCTGCCGGGTATTCCCTTGTGCTGTCGTCAGAGTTTCTGTCCGGCTCGGCTACGACAGCACACGTCAACACACACACCCACACCCACACACACCCATCCCCCCATCATCCCAGAGTAATAAGCAAAAATCCCTGACTAAGGGAATTAAAAAAAAAAAGAATAAAAAAAAAAAAGAGAGAACATTCCACGACTCACCTCTGCGGACTCAACGCCGTTCAAGAAGCAACCACGAGAGCAACCTCTTCTCTAAACTAGTGGAAATATTTTTCACTCCGACTTCCGGCTCATTTTCTTATCGTCCTCCCTCCCCTGACCCCGTTTCCAAAAATCAATAATGTCTTGCCCGCTTTGCCGGAATAGAACGATGTCGAATTAAGGTTTTATGTAAACCGCCAAGACTCATCTAAGTTAAGGACATTTGAGAACAAACATGAACTTGAGAGATAGCGCGTGGTCCATTTGCCGCTCTGGCCACTCGACAACAGCCCGCTATGAAATTTCCCCCCGCTACGCATGCGAGAGAAAAAAGACTTTCATCATCCACGGGGACGTGCGGAGATTTGATTATTTTTATTTAAAATTTCCCGTGTCGGATATGGTCTTTTTACTGTAGTTAACTTTTCCCTTTTCCCTTTCAAACGTTCGGGAAGCCCGTTTGTTTATGCGATAGGTTTGCACCTGCCTAACGTGCATCATCATCTTCGGTGGGAAGAGGGTGGATGATGACAGCCGTAAAAGTCCCTAAGCTAAACCGAGATTATGCGGTGGGTCAATGGCCGAATAACGGGAACATGCTAGCAAGCTCAGTGCAATAGGTAGCGACCCGCGGAAATCGGCTTCTTCTTAAGAAAATTTTTTCTTCCCCACTGCCCCTCACTTCACCTCCCTTCCTCCATCTTCCCACCCCTCTCCTTTGTTCTTCTGCTTCGCTACTGCAGCCAACGGTGAATACATTATGCTCGTACAGTAGCGAGGTTTGTCCGGTCCGAGTGGGGTTTTTTTTAATTTTTTACCCCCCCTCTTTCTATGTTTTTTTTGCCCTTTCAGCCTTGCCTGATCGCTTCGCATCAGCTTCCAAAGAACGGTGTCCATCGCCGCACTAACACTTCTCTCGTCCAGCCCCCGTGGCACGAGGGCGAAAAAGCAAAAATTATACAATCACGGAACACCCAAATGCGCGACCTGCCCAATTACCGGCACAAAATACCCACTGATTGGCTCGTACAATAGGCTGGATTACTAAGATCCGGCCAATCAGTAGCGAGTGTGTATTTGGGCCGGGTGTGGATTTAGTGCCCTACGATTGTAGCCTATTGGACAGGGAAGCGACCAGACGCAGAAGTGAATCACTTTGTATGTGGATTTTGCTCAAATCCCCATCGCAGGATTTCGACAAAATCAAACCCTCGAATTCAGCCTAAAAATAAATAAAAAAGGCAAATATACAGGTAACATACTGTGCTATCAGGAATATCACCTACTCTTCTGAATTCTCTCTTCCCACCGTTGGGCATCAATTTATGTTTCTAGGCTTCTTCTCCCCCGGTGCATTTTAACCGATTCACTTCCCTTCTGGCCCACCTCCCGGCCCAACACGTTAGACGTCAGTGCTATCGATCAGTGGCACCGCACTGTCCTGGCACAGGGTGTGGCCGGTATCGAAGACCTGAAACAAGCTAATCGCGCCAGCCTAAGCGCGTCGGTTTATTAACCACAACCAGGATTGGGTGCTAGCACGAGCATGACAAGTTTGCTCTGCTTACGGCCTCCTTTTTGGTTCACCCCTTCACTTGGGTAGATCATAAGGGCAGAGCCTTATTGGGCTGGTTCATTTACATGGGACATGGGGGTACAAGCAAAGGAAAGGATGGGGGGTTATAATAGAAGTTGCTTATTCAGGATCCGCCCCCGCCTCGACATTAAGTTACAAGCACCCAGCATAAAGAACCTGGGCATTGTGTCTGAATTTAGTATGGGCACTCAGACGCGCACAGATAATTTGCCATGCACATTTCTGATCCCTGTGCCCAGGTTCTTCATGTCGGGAACCTGTAAATCTGGAGCTGTGCCATGGGCCGATAATAGCTTAGCTTCAATTGTTGTCCTTGCCGTAACTCTCGGGAGGGAGTCTCAGAGTCCGACAAAAGGAGACAAAAGGCCTCGGCTAAGATTTACTGGCATCTCCCCCATGCCTTTTTAACAAATCAACCGAGACCCGCCTGAAAGACAACATCGGATTTACCTAAGTGACCCGCATGCCATGCTTGCGGGAGAAAACTCTTCTTCTGGCCTCGTTTCGAGTACCGGTACCGTGCAAGTACAATACGGTACCGTAAAAACCTTTCGCTGTCTCCGTTAGTTGCTAATCTCGGGTTTCAGAGACAAAAACTGAGAAGGATTAGTCCTTTCCCGACACGGTATAGCCTAAGCCTTTTGGTCACATTTGACCTTATTAACCAGTTTTCGCAATTCCATTTGCTTGCCAAACTAGACCGATGCCACGATTTACGGGGATGATCTAATAGCGAATCGCAAGAGTCTTTGCGTGAGCTGTCTATTACTGCTTTAGAATTCCCTGCGCAGTACCGTTTCTCTCACAGAAACTTTATTTGCGCCTGCCTGTCGCTTGAGTGCTAATACCTGTAATGATAACTTAGCACTCTTAAGAAAGCATATTTCTACTGCACCTAGCCTATTCCTATCTGTCAGAGCAAACGGACTCTCTGTAGGGTGAGAGCCCAGCAAACTCGAGCGACAAAGGCGCTCGGACAAGTCAAGTCCAACCAACACATCGCAGGCTCCATTCCATGCAGGTACTGGTATGTAGACCTAAACCTAGCTATTGAATCTCCGGCAGCAAGCCAACTACGACAACTGGCCAGCGCTCATTCATTCATTCATTCACTTTGCACAGACATAGAATACAGTACCCAGGCCGTAGGTTTGTTTGTTCACACGGCCGTGCTTAGCTTATCTTACCTCCATACCAGTGTATTATCTGCCGCATCATACAGCACCGCCCTTGTAGTCATACATACGGCAGGTACTTGCTCGGTGGAACGGCACTTCTTGAACAAAGCCTAAATCCAGGTCCTAATTACCGGTGCAGGCGCGAGCGGGCGGGTTCCGTGCTGGTGGTGATATGTACCGATTAAACCATCGCACTGAAACTCCTGAGTTTGAGGCTCTGGTCGAACAGCGAACTCCGCAGTTGGGAGTACTGGTATTATACCCTACCGCATATACCGTAGAAACAGTGATGATAATAATAATAATTGGACCTCACGTTAAGACTTTCAGCTTTCCCCCCCTCTATGGACCAAAGGGCGACAAACAGAACGGAAAAAAAAGAAAGAAAGAGAAGAAGAAAAACTAACTTTCAGCCTTCTGCTAGGGCAAATGTAAAGAAGAAAAATGTGGTAACCCTCACCAGGACAGACAGGCAACTCCAAAGCCCTCGACTAGCGCAGGGCCCGACCATTCCAGCCCCTACCGTGCAGTGCCGGTACGGTACCGTACTCCAATCCTCGTATATACAAGTACAACAGCCAGCAAGAAAAAGCGCCCAGAAAGCAGGGATTCTTCGCAACATAACTTGTACTCTACTGTATATAGCAAAAAAATCCGTACATAACCCATCCGAGCCCCGATATAATACAAACCCACAAATAAGTTACTTTATTTGTCTTCTCCGAGTACCGTACCGGTACCGTATTATGTACCTCAGTGCACGGATTTGCATGATTTGCATGCAGGGAGCTCAGGGTTGGGGTTTGTGGCTTATGCATCCATCCAATCCATCCATCCAAAGACTTTCTTTATTTAGACGAGCACGATAAAATACTATGATACGATACCATGAAAGAAAAAAAAGAAGGAAAATAGGGGGAGGAGAATGCTATACATTGTAACAGCGAGAGAAGGAAAAAAGTGGAAAGAGTGATATCTAAACTTTAAGGGATCATGTCTTTACACTTATAACACAAGTATTCATCCATACAATACTGTACATAGTCTAACTCATAGTAGGTAAGAAGTATAATGCGGTACTCGGTAGTAGGATTCACAAAATATATGACAAAGAAAAAAAATCCGTGCGTATTATATCTGAGTGTTCATAATTATTATTATCATACAAATTCACAACTTCCTGCCTGTTACGAGTGCAGTAGTACCGGTATCATACCGGCATTTCAACACTTTTCACTTTCACTTTCACTTTCGGTTTTTTTTTTTCTTTTTTTCAGAGGACTTTGTCCCCTGTTTTATGTGTGTCGGGCTGAACTGGAGGGGGAGGGGAGGAGGAGGAAGGGGCCCTTACGGCACCGGCGAAGAAAGTACCGTACCCTTCGGATCTGCCCGCATGTGTGATAGCATGATAACTTGAAAGTGTGGGGTTTTATTTGTGGTACCGGCAGTATATACACCGCATGATAATAATATGTGCTATCCTTATCGCTCAGCGTATCGGCCGCAGGTATGTTTAGGGTCATGGGCTTAGGATCCAAAAGGAAAGGAAGGAATGGAGTATTGTGAGGTGGTGAGTTTAGGCTATCTTTGTTTGTTTCTTTCTTCCTTTCTTTCTTTCTTTCTTTCTGTTTATTTACGAATAGGATGAAGAGGAAGAGGAAAATAAATCCTACAAGCGAAGGTGGATATTATTATATGTTTCAGGGGTGGTGGTTGTGTTATTATGGATGCCATCGATAGGGTATCATAGGACCCCCATGTCTGGACCCCGCTCAAATTCTCCTATGCCGCAGGAAGCAGAGGAATGTTGGCTGCGAGGATGGAGAGGAGGAGGAGGAGGAGGAGGAGGAGGAGGAGGGTGAGGTGAGGTGAGGTGAGGTGAAGTAAAAGCATGCATGCAAGCAAAAGGAAGGAAGGTGGATGTGCGGTATGCATGTGTGTGTAAGTTTTAGGAGATTTGGCGTTCGGGTGGGGGGGTGAGATGGACGAAAAGCTGCTGGGTTGCGGTCCCGTAGTCCAGAGTCTGGAGTTTGTTGCAGCATGAGTAGGCTACGTCGCTACGGTACGATAACCGTTGCTAGGCCGTTTACCATAAAGCGGAGTGTGGGATTAGTTAAAGTTCAAGTGTGGTAACGCCGACGGGGAGAGAGAGGAGGGCGCGAAGTGCGCGAAGCATCGTGAGAAGGAGAGTGCTGTGATCGTCATCATCTTCATCTAAGGAAATGGGAGGGAAGAAAGGGAAATCCCGACACCTCGTTATAATATCGTGCACATTGCTGGTCCGGTGCGGTATTCTTCAAACTCCTCTTCCAATGCACGCACAACCAAAACCCATCACACCCCCAATACCATGCTCATAAAGACGGAGCCTCCTCCTCAAACAAAAAGAGACATCCGGAACCGAGCTCACTTCCTTCCCCCCCTTCCCCCTACCCTGCGAACATAATATCAGGAAGTTGCAAAGGACGATGTGGCTTCATCAATATGCACATCCAAGAATCGCACCCCACCTTTTCCTTTCTCTCTTTCTTTCCTTCTCCGAAGATCCTAAGACAAGCTCAAGTTCACCGCAAGAGAGCCAGCACTGCGCATCGGCGTGCACACCCCCACCCCTCCCTCACATTGCTTTGACTCGACTTCCGTAATTAGAAACAGCGATTTTTGTTGCGCAAAACGGGTGTTCCCTCCCTCCCTCCCATTCTTTCCCTTTCCCTTTCCCTTTCCCTTCTCCTTCCCTGCATGGCGTAATTATTTGTGCGACGTGGGAAAATCTGAAATTGTGCAAGGTGCGGTGGGGAGTGTTGCGGTTGGTACAAGGGTAGGATATATTTGGCTGGTTAACCTTGAATAACTGTTCCATAACTTCCTACCGGACCCTGGTATCATAGCATAGGCATCATAGCGGTCCTGTTTTCTCTCTGATGATCTCTCGGTTGGTTTTGGAGAAAGAGGGTATGCGTGATAACGATGATTGTGGGGGTTCGTTTTTATTAGACGATATCATCGTGCCGAAGGATTAACAAGGGGCTATTTAAACTTTAACCAGGCTCGTTGTCGTCGTCGTCGTCGTCGTTCCGGGTGACCATTATTAAATTTTCAAATGATATAGACAATTCTAAAACACACCGTGAAAAATAACGCCACAAGGAGTAAGCGCGCCTTGCAAATGACGTCTTGCCAAACGGTTGCGGCCGGACTTCTTTTGAATTTTGAAAAAACGTCGTCCAGGGCTGAGGGCCAAAGTGTGGAGGGAGGGAGGAAGTTTGATAGGTCCTGTGGAGAGACACCAAAAAGCCAACAATCAAAAGTCTGTATGACGACGGGCCAAAAAGCGCTAAATGGTACTTGTAACTCGCGAAAAAAAAGCATAGAAAACAATACGATGCGTTAAGAACAGACGCCGTCGGGGGTTTTGACTCTTTTTTTTTTTTTTTTGCCCGCTTCCTGTCCGAGACAGGCAAATAATAGAGGAAATAGATACCCCCTTCATCTGTATTTGTTGCTTTTCAGTTGCCTGGAATATTCCACGGTTATGGATGAATCAGGTGGCAGCCGTGTGGACGTCGGGATGGCTTGGCATTGATTTGGAATAAGGTACGGGAATTTGTTTGTTTTTGTTTTTGTTTGGAGGAGGGCTGCGAGATGACGCTGGTCGTGGCATGATAGTGGAGGACACCGGGTCGGTACAATTTATGATATTTACACTGGGAATGCCGCAGGAAGTGCTCCCTGGCCATACGCTGCCGTAGCCTTTGATAAGTTAGAGATCTTAGGTCAACCTAAGGCCACTGACTGCAAGAAAAAAGTATAGTATCGTATGGTAAAGCGATGGTACCGTAAATTCCAGATCTACTGCGGGATGAGCGGATTGGTTGGGTTTTGCGTTGTTTTTAGCTGGAAGACGCCGGCAAGGCATATCCAGGATAAGGCTGCGAGATCCGCCCACAGATCAAGGGATCGCTGGTATTGCCGAGCGACTCATTCTCCTGGTCCCCAGGTACTCCTGGGGTACTGAGTTCTGTCTAGACGGGGACGTTCGAGATTGCGGGTAATCATAATAGTAATCTAGTCGTAGACAGGCGGATGGAAAGATGAGGTTGTTTATTGTTATGGATCTCCCTCTAGATTGGGGCATCATACTGGTATTGAGCGGCATCCACGAGTTGGGTCGTATAGCAGCTGCCGATACCTTCATGATGGATACTTTCAGGCACCGGTACTCAGCAGAGCAGCCCTTCCGCCTTACTGTGTTGGGCGATTTAAGAATGGCAATCAGGTTCACCATGGATTCAAACTACGATAGGTATGATGGGTCAAAGGACAGGTTCAAAGTTAGACTACCCGCGATCCAATTTGCCAACCTTCCCTTCCGATAGGGTAGGAGATACACCTCCGAAAAGTCCCCTCGAGCCAACAGCATATCGTACCCGCGGCACCGTTCCCCGGAAGATCGCCGGCGGTTACCGCGGGGCAGTCATCAACCTTTCGTCCGAAGTCATGCTGTGCTAGCTTGTTGCTGCTCGTAACATTCCAAGGATCTGTGCCCTGCCAGTGCCGCAACAGCTGCACACAAAATATGCTTGGGGTGAGAATAAGTATCCCAGTGACTGAACAAGGGCTTTGCAAAATTCTGTATGAGTTACAACTGCCCTCGGTAGCCAAGATTTTTTCGAAATTCTTGTACTTGTATTATGTGCACCTGGATACTTTTCTCGCTCCAAGCACACGCAGAGCCATGTGACGACAGTGATAGTGATTATAGCGATGGCCACGAGGGAAACGCTTAAAATAGAGTGAAAACTACTTGGTTCTTTATTTTTAAGAGATAGGCACAGTTACACCTTTGGCTTGGGTAAGTACGATATAATAAAGTTGTAATCGAATGGAAAGAATTCATGCGGGTCATGAATCCTCACTCGAGCTCCCTAACAGGTGTGCCAGCAACTCGGTTCCTCCTCGCTCATGATGTTCATGTCTCGCATCGAGTAGCTATCTCCGAGTGCCCCATTTATTTTGGAGAGGAGAACACACACATACACAACTATTGGCGCATTCGCATCATAGCGGTTCAGTTTCACATGAATATACCCGTACGCCGGTCTCTCAGGAGCGGGTCTACCTTATCTCTTGGGAAGGGGAGAGGGGAGGGAGGGAGGGATGATATCCTCAGGCAAAAAGGTATGGATCGAGGGATAGGATCTTGCTATTTCATTTTTTTGACATTCTATTTCCTTAATATAACTCAGCTCAACCCTGGCAATTCGGGGAGGAAGAAGGGACTTTTTATTTATTTGTTAAATTTTATTATTTATTTTTCTAAATGTGGGGATGGGCGGAGGGGTGGATAGATAGGATGGGGTGCGGGTATCGTATCACGCTGGGAGAGCGCCTAGATGGGGCGGGTGGCATGGTACTACCCGGCACCGGACGGAGGCTATCTTGTCTACAGTATCTTCTTGAACTGGGTGGGGGGGGACTTGGTGCCGGTATTTATGATACAAGTGATACTGGGTGATGGGGCACAGGTAAATTGCATTCGCTGGGCTCTCCTCGCTTCAGGGGACAAGCCCCCCTGCCCTGCACTTCTCGCTTTGCACTGTATGATACCCGTACTTTGCGCCCTCAAAGTCTGGGGGTACCTGGCACGATCGATCGACGGGATGCGATGATGATGATTAATTAAACTCAACCTTCGGAATTTTTCCCGTTTTCACCTTGTGCTGTTTTTGTTTTGTTTTTCCCCTTAAAAGTTAGAAGCTAGAACAACAACTTCTCCCCTTAAGCTAAGCTTGATAGGGTTCGACTTGGCTAAACGGGTGCAGGTCCAGCTTGGCGAGATGGGCTTGGCTCATCGAAGAATGGGAGAGAAGTGACTATTTTCGGCTTGGCCGATTTCTCTTCCAGGAATTCCTGCCCCGGTGCCAAGCTTGTAACATTTCCACTTTCTTTTTTGACCCTTTGGGGATATCGACGTCTACTTCGGGTTTGGGTTCAGGCCTTTTTCTTGCGAACAGGCCATCTCGAACATATTCCTAACCTCCCTTTTCTCGCCCCGTATCCCTGACGGATAACCCTGCGTCACCATCACGGCTAACTGACAGCTAACTTGCACCAACTTGGAGCTTGTCCGCCTATCTGCTCGCTCGCCAAAGGACCCCACTGCGCCTTTTCCTTACGACTATGCCGCGGCCAGCAAAAAGCGCTGAAGTATCTGCTGGCCAGTAAACCTCGAATTACAGAAACGCTTCCAATATCATCGCTCACGTATTGTTGTTGTCCGGAGGAAACGAAGAAATCCTTGAGACAAACTTGGGCCACAGGAACTCGCCAGAAAACATCGAATTTGTTCGGCTTGGTCGCCGGAATGAAGACAATGTCGGACATCAGGGTGTTTGTCACATTCCCAGAATCGGCTGTCGTTTTTGCCGGCGAGAAGCTAGAATGCAAGATCACCTTTAAGAATATTTCCCCTCCGCCTGGTTCGCAGAGACCACACATACCACCGCACGGCTCACCGAAGGAGAATGGGGGGTTTGCCCCTGGTGCGAACGGGAGCGCGCTGGGAAGTAAAGCAGCCCCATTACAATTGCCTGCTGCCGGGAGCAGATCTACCACTACGAGCCCGAGGATTCCCTCTGCTAGACCTGTCTCTCATCACAAACCTTCGTTATCACTGAGTGTCCCTGCGACAAAATCTCCTGTTTCTCCTGCCCCCCCCGTTTCTGCAGCGAGTAGTGGGAAGGGACATAAACACCGGAGATCGATATCTATTGTTTCTTTGGGGTCCGATGTTGGGATTGAAGGTGGTGGGCGTGGGCAGGGAGAGGAGGGGATCAGGTCTCCTCCGCTAGGACAGGGGAGACAGGGGAGGGGAGGTCACTCACGATCCGCCTCGCTGCAAACAATGCCTAGGCGTTCCCCTGGCCTAGTTAATGGGTCTACCTCAAACTCAGGTATGACGTGCTCCTGGGCTTATCTCTTGGGGTACTAATATTGGTGATAGCTACTATGCCTCCTCCGCCTCGTACCAATACTCAGCCATCTACACCGATGCTCATCGAACCGGAAGGCGTCAACAGCTTCTCTTTCCCCGGGCTAGCATCAGCTAGCCCACGAACGCCGGGAGGCGCAAAACCATTGCCCAAGCCGGCCAACAAAACATTCAAATTTCCTTCCGACCCACCGAGTACTCCTACGATTACTACGGATAGTCTATATGTTGATGAGTCTTCTCCCGATGACCTGCAACTTGTCCGGAAGGTATCACAGATTGATCTCAGAAGTCCGGTAGATGAGCCGGAGTATGAGAGGTTACAGAGTCGAGTGATATCCGCCCATAGTGTTAACGGGGAAACACCACGGTCGAGCGGGGAATTCTACTCTCTATCAAACAGCACAACGGAAACGTTAATATCAGAATATGACCCACGAGCAGCAGTGCGGCCAGTGCGCTCTACTCACAACAGGCGTCATAGCCTACTAGCCATTGGCCCACGCTCTTCAGAGTCTTTGATGATGGGATATGCGCAGGTACAAGGGAGCTTCGTTTTGGATGGGTCGTTGATACAAACTAGCATATTTGACGATGTGAAGCGGAAGGGGGTTGTTGGGGGGCATCTGGGAGGAGGGGTCGTGGGGTTGGAGAGCAATAAGGTTGATGGGGGATTTCTCAGTGGGTTTGGATGGGGAGGGATTGGCGGGGGTATTACGGGGCTTTTGGGAGGGAATAATATGAGTTCCATTGCAGAGATGAAGAACATAGCTAGTGAGTGTGCTCTCCGCCATACGAAGGTGGCATAATTACTTACAGTCCCGCAGATTCAAGATCAATACCTATACTCTCGACCCCACAATCAATCCTCTTTGTTGATCTGCGACTGAGCCCAGGGGAAAGCAAATCTTACACTTATAGCTTTCCATTACCTAAAGGGCTTCCGCCGACGCATCGGGGAAAGGCCATCAAGGTTGTTTATAACCTGGTTATCGGAACACAAAGGCCTGGGAAGGGGGTTCAGCAGCCCAAGGTTGTCGAGATCCCTTTTAGGGTCTTTCCCCATGTTAATGGTTAGTCGCTTGTATCAAACTCTTTACATGATCTGACATGATGCAGCCAACGGATCCTTGTTGGTGCACGACTTGATGTCCCCAATTGTTCTTCTCAGAGATGAAGCTACGACAGCATGTATAGACGACCAGACATTAACGCCCCCCGCAATCCCGCCACCACCGAAGAAAGCCGCCCAACAGGAATCCTCCTTAGAAGACTTTCTCTCCTACGTGGACAGTCTACTAGCACCTAGAGATGGAACGTTAACACCAAATTCTTTGGGCATCCTCTCGCCTTCAATCCTAACATCCTCTAAGCGTTTCTCAATGATGGAAGAACCGCAAACCACCAGCTCCAAAGACGCCATAGAAATGGCCATCCTCCGGGGCCCAGGCGGGTCGTCCGACGCCCACTGCAGCATCTTCGAAATCGCGCGCAACGGGCGAAAAGTAGCAACGCTAACACTCGCACGGCCAGCATACAAACTCGGCGAGACAATAACTGCTGTCGTCGACTTTTCCAGTGCGAAGATTCCTTGCTACCATGTATTCCCCCTCTCACTGCCTCCATGAATGTACAGTGCTGACACTGACAGATAACCGCAACCCTCGAAACCTCCGAAACCGTAACCCCCCCCATCGCCCTCCGCAGTGCATCTAGCATCCACCGTGCCACGCGAAAACTCCACTTCCAGCACTCTCAATCCACCCTCTTCTCAAAACGCGTAGTATTCACCCCCACCGTACCCACCTCCGCCACCCCCGAATTCTCCACCTCGGGCGTATCCTGCGCATGGGCTCTCCGACTGGAATTCGTCACGCCAGCTCTATCACTCACTGCCGCTATCGCCGGGGGCGGCGGCGCAGATGGAGCGGCCGTCATGATGGAGGACCTTTTGGAGCAAACGCACGCTGACGACCGCGGGGAACTATTCGAGGCTAAGCAGAATATCTTCGTCGAGAGCTTCGATGCGAGTATTCCCATCAGGGTGTATCCGAATGCAGCCGCGGTCGGGGAGGGGGTTAGCACTGGGAGTGGAGGGAGAGGTGCTGCTGGGGGGCAGGCTGTTGCGGGGGCAGTTTTGGGATATGTGGTTTGAGCAAGTTGGGGGATTTCTTTTGTTGGTTTATTTGTTTTCATTTTTTTCAGTTTTTCTTGCGTTATTGATCACTCTGCTTGCTTGGTTTACTGGTTGTTATTGTATATTTTGGGGAGTTTGGTATCATAGGAGGGTGCATGAGTACGGTTACGTGGTGGGTATGGCTGGATGGTTACGCACAGACAGGTCTATCGATGGGCGGAGTGGTGGGTTGGCTGGCGGGTGTGGTGGATTGGAAGGAAGGGAACGCGAAGGGAAATGGCGTATCATAAAAGATAATACTCGTTTTTTTTCTTTTTTCCTTTTCCTTTTTTTCCCCCCTCTTACGATAAACTTCTCTATTCTATGCTTTTTTATAGGGGGTGGGGAGTGGATAATCTAGATGTACCGGTATGCAGCAGGACACTCATAAAACAGAACGCTAGATTAGAAAGCTTGTGCACTAATATTGACCCTTGAGAACTGTACTGTGGTTGGAGCAGGACATTACGGTATCTATCTACCAAAGTTCGGGGATTAACAATAAAACCCAAGGTTGTGCTTAGGGCCAATCTGGACATGCAAGCTCTTATGTTGGAGACAGATGTATCATAGACCAACACAGACTCCAAGGCAAAACCCCCTACCCTATGCTCTTATAGCTGCCGCCAGGAACCAGAGGGAGTATCACCAAAATCCATATACAAAGAATTTAATGTATTCTGGGAGACCGTTTCGGACGATCAAGCTACGTCGAACCCCACCTTAAAAAGGAAAGAAAAAAAAGGTTCCTAGGACCATCTTCGTTTGATTTTCTAGAACTTTCCTGGAAACCGGTTTTTGATATCTTGTTCTGTTGGGTTGGTCAATCATTATGGAGCGAAGCGGGGACCCGGTGTTAGTCTACGGTATGGGTTCTCGAGCTGTATTTACGATGTGATATCATTGACCGGGCAGTGGCCATACGTGCGTATGAATCGATCAATTGAACTTGGCAACGAGAAAGAGAAGAGAGTATTGTAACATGCTTTCTATGAACGCCCCTCACCATTTTTGCCCCTCCTTACCCACGATGCACTGCACTCATACTCGTTTTTGTGCCACCGCTAAAGATCATGAGAAAACAGCTGAACCATAAAGCGAAGCAAGGCGTGAAAAAGCAGAAGGGGGGTGGTAGAGAGAAAGGAAAAAAGAACTTTTGTCATCCATGCATCGCATCATACCAAGTACGTACAGCAACATACTTACAACGAATCCGGAACCCCGCCCCATTCCAGACCACTCCCCCCAATCCCTTTCTCAGTGAAAATCCCCACGCATTAACCGGCTCTTTTTAACAACCATTAGGAGAGGGAAAAAACAAGAAATCGAAAAAACCCGAAAAGAAGAAAGAGAAATTAAACCTCTTCATCACTAATGCTCTCATCTTCGTCCCCAGAGACCTCCTGGTTCTCGCGCTCCTTCTTGTCCATCAGGGCTTGCAGTTCTGCGTCGTCATTCTCAGTGACCGCCTTGGGCGCCATTTTGACGACGCAGCTGCCGCCAGCGGCGGAAATTGATGTTTGGATCTCTGTGATGGCCTCCTCGAGGACCTGGATGCCGGTATTTTTGTCTAGACACTGAGATGTTAGGACATAGAGGGGTGGCGAGACGAGCTTGACCTTGACGGGGGTGTCAACGGTATTCTTCGCTTCTGCTTTCCTGAGGGCCTCTTTGACAGCATCAATGCCCTCGTATCCAAAGCAGGTAACTTCGACGTCTGCGCGAACTTTGGTCGGTTGAGGGGTCAGGCGCTTGGAGATGTAGGTTTGGAGTTCGGTCTTAACAACCTCCGAGGGGAATTCGATGCCTTCCCATACGTCCGGATTTCTGTTATCCTTGTTAGAATGAGTTTGTGCTGCGGGGATTGGGGGGGGGCGAACGTAATTGAGAATTTGAATGCGTCGACAGCGTGGCCGTACTTCTTCATCAAGGGCCAGCCAATCTTTTCGTAGAGGTGCTCGATAGGCTCTTTTGTTTTCTCGGCGACATGTCGTAAGATGGAGTGCACCATCTTACTCTTGTTGAACCTCTCTTCGCACTTGACAACGTCCTCGGCAGATACACGACGCTTAGAGAGATCAATGTATCCTAGTTATACCATATTTTTAGCTATCTAATTATAATCCTTTACCTCTTTGTAGAGACCTACATAAAGGAAGGGAGGAAGAAAAAAGTAACACAAACGCTTATGACTCATGAGCCAAACATACCTTTTTCTTTATCAACCCTCAAGACGACGACAACCTCATTTCTTCCAACTCTAATGAGTTTTTGGATAGATCTGATACGCCGTCTGGAAAGTTCACTGAGCAAGATCATGCCGTCGATGTTGTCGTATTCCAGAAGCTTGACGTATGCTCCCATTTCTGCGATCTAAGAATTCCCACCATAAGTAACCACTCAACTCCACCCCCCACCCTCTCCAGGAAAGAGCGGAAGACGATACCTGCTTAACATTGACCATAACATAACTGTCAAGCTCTGGGTATTTCTCCTCGTAAAACCGACAAGTAGTGAGTGACATGACTGCTGCAACCTAGTTTGATATGGAGGCGAGGAAAGAAGAAAAAAAGGCAAATTGTTATTCAGTTGTAGTGAAATGTGAGACCAGTTTTCTTTCTTTCTTTTTTTTTCTTTCTAAACGTGGTTTTTGTTTTGTGCGTGTGAAAGGGGTGAGATGCAGCTGCCACGAGGGTTGTGTGTGATGAAGTGGAGGAGGTGGTGGGAATTGCAGTTGCTGTTGGCTGAAATCTAATAGATAGACGATGGTGGGTTGAAGGATGGAGAGGGGCAGAAATTTGGGGTGGGGTGTTGGACTAGACATCACGTGATAAGTAGACAAGGCTGTGGCCGAGTTCTGGGGCCCACCACTGGCTAAGTCAAGTTCCATCGAGCGGAGAACTTAAGTGAGTGAGTGATGGTAGCAATGCAATAAGAAGAGTGCTGATTCTAGAGAAAGTAACTGATATCAGGACGGACCGACTTTATGCAGAATCTTAATTTCCAATTATATGTATCATACCGGTATTGCCCTTAATGGTTTTGTTTGTTACGGAAACTATATTCTAATATGATATGAGGAGAAAATATTAACGTATATTGGAGTGGATCTAAAATATATTTGAGTGAAAGAGCAGTAGTACCTTATATATTAAGAGGTAAGATTTAGAAAAGTTTGTATAGAAAATGTTAAACCTCTTACCCTACCGGTAGTATGATATTTTACTATATAATATTAAGCCTCATCTAAATTCAAGTCAGGTAATTATTTTTCCACTATTATAACTAATATCAGTGGAATAGGAACTGGTAGGTTGTTATAGTATTATTAACTCAGAAAATTGAGTATCTTCACAGGCCTATCATCAAACCCAGTTGTAAACAAAAAAGAAATATTATGCTTTCCCTACGAGTATTGCTCCTGCTTACATAATCACCGTTCCGTTTTTATTGAAGGGGAACTTGGCTTTTCATGAGAACGTGATGCAAATTAAATTACCGCAGCTTCAACTCGCTGAGAGAGTCCCATGTGAAGATAAGATACCGTACTAAAAAAAACCCCAGGACGAACATCTTTAATCATAGCGAGAAAGCGGGATTGCGCATGGTCAAGGCATAGATTAATGTTTTCTACAGCCTTATGCAAGATCTGATGTGTGATTTATGGAGAGGCTCGCCTTGCTGTCATAAGTGGGAGGTACTCTATCCACGACAGACCGAGGATGCTTGGTCGAAATGTTTTTTTACGGTGTCCCAATAATAATCATACCTCTGAACCTGAATTGGCAGCTTGAACCGATGTTGCTGCAGGTGTATTGCTTCACTTCTCTTGAGGAAAGAGGAAGAAAACAAGAGATTCCGAAAGCTCTGCGCAGGACTAATTACGACGCGAAAGCCTTCGCACCTTGATCTCTGCATGGAGTATTAAAATGCCATCATGCAAGTATGAAGGAGAGAAGCAAGAGGGGGTGGATCAAAGCATACCCAACTCCCCGGTCCATTCCTCTAGCTCCTTAACTATAGCTTCTAAGTCGCCAACACGCTCATCCAGGTTGTCCACCTGCTGTTTGTACTTCTCTATCTCAGCATCTGCGGCAAGTTAGCAGCCGGCTATGCAAGGAGTGCACGAAAGTGTACGAAAGAGGTGAGAAAGAGAGGGCGTACATTTTTGCCCAAGATATTCACTGTCCGTTTCCAACCCTACCGCTGCATCCGCAATAGCTTTATACCGCTCGGTGGCATGAAGGTTGATCCGATTCAGCAAGTCCAGGTCTCCAACTGTAGCCTCCGTGTCCGCGCGAATGACATTCTCCAAAGTCTGTAATGCAATGCGATCATTAATAACAAAGACAATCTAGTGTAGGAAATATTGAATGTAACTCACGGCTAAAACATCATTCACGTTGTTCGCAGTCTTCTGCGCAGCCATGTTTTAGAGTGACTTTTTAGTATAGACAGCAAGTGAGTGGGTGAGAGGTTATGTCTTATCATTCGGGAGTCCCGGATAAGCCAGACGGACAGAGGGGAGGAAGTGAACGTCCCCGACCAACCAACCAGCCAGCCTTAAGTCAAAGAATGCCAAGACAACCAGAAACACAAACTTTCTTCAACAAAAAAAAAAGATCGGTTTTCTTTTACCCTCCAGCATCATCCCGCCATCGGTCAGTCCCACACCCCCACCACCCATCCATTCATCGTCGATAGAATCAATAGTTGCTGGGGAAAACCCACAAAATTCATCCGAATCCACACCTCGAGGGAGAAGGAAAAATGTTCCGACGAGCAATTATTCAAGGAACCCGGCAATTCACTTCTGCTAGCAGAAGAGGAATCCCAAGGACTTCCCCGGTAGCCCTTCCTTCGATTCGGCAATGGCAAGTGGCACTTCCGAATGCCCGGTTACGGAGGGGGTACTCCACCGAGCAGACAACAAACACTTCATCATCAGAGGAAAACAAGAATGGTCCGACTCCAGACACATCAGAACCCCAGCCAAAAACTAATCAACAGGCATCACCAAAAGACACCAACCAATTAATCAAAGAAGCTGAGACCCTAAAGCAAGACCTCGAAGAGCGAACTAAAGAAGTCAAAGACTACAAAGTATCCCCTCCTTTCCCTTTCCCGTTCTTCCGAAACACCCAATCTAACAAAAAACTCTCCCACTAGGACAAATTCCAACGTGCGGTGGCCGACTTCCGCAACCTGCAGGACCGTACGGAGCGCGAGAAGAAGACAGCCAGGGACTTTGCCATACAAAAGTTCGCTAAGGACCTGGTCGATTCGGTCGACAATCTCGACCGCGCGCTCTCCGCCGTTCCGACTGAGAGCAGGACTGAAGAGAATAAGGACCTAATGAACCTATACAACGGCCTGAAGATGACGGAGGAGATCCTCTTGAACACGCTCAAACGTCACGGGCTCGAGAAGGTTGACCCCATGGGCGAGGTGTTCGATCCGAATAAGCATGAGGCCGTTTTCCAGGTTCCCATGCCGGATAAGGAGCCCGGCACTGTGTTGAATGTGCAACAGATTGGATTCGCGCTTAATGGGAGGACTATTAGGGTATGTTTTTTTTCTTTCTTTCCTTTTTTTCTTCATCCATATACCCCTTTATGGCATTGGGGATGATTGTGCTAACAATATCTTGTAACAGGCTGCGAAAGTAGGTGTAGCCGCTGCCGCCGCAAAATAGAAACGTATTTTACGGGAGATTGATCATTGGCACTTGTTCGGGCGAGGGAGACTTACGAACTAATAAGAGTCTTTTTTCTCTTTTATTATTTTTTTCTTTTTCCGGAGAAAAAATAAAAAACGAGAAACCCATTTTCTTAACTTTCATGTGGATATAATAGTATGATACTTTTGGGACGTGGTGTCCGGCTCCCCCTTCCTTTTCGTTTTACCATTTCGGTGTAACTGTTTTTACACGCTCTATTTTACATAGTACCCCCTCTCTCCTCCAGCATCTTTACACGAAAGTCATGTTTGTCGTCATCAAGACAAAACCGAAAAGTACTGCATATGTATTTCTAGAAGTAGAAGAAAAAAAAGCAAAGGTGTATAACTACTTCCCATTCCTCTCCCGTACTTCAGCACCAAATTCCTCAACTAGAACTCTTTTAACCGTTTGTTGGAGGGAATTGACTTCCTTATTCTCGAGAGTCCTTTCGAGCGATCTGTAATTGATCCGGAAGCATAGTGACTTCCGCCCAGTCTTTGGGTGCGTGAATTCATCGATCTATCCTTTCATGTTAATATACCCCCAAGAACTAAATCATGGAGAGAAAGCAATTTTTTTATAAATACCAATTTCACATCCTCCACGAGATCTCCCGCAACATTTCTAACAATCTCCATCATGTCATTCTCATGAAAGGGTATCTGACCCCCAGCACCACTGCTCGAGCTGGGCAGCCAAAAGGCAACGTCTTTGTAGCAGGGCGGGAACTTTGAAAACGGGACGAATCTGGAAATCTCCCCTTCCTTGAATTGCTCCAGGAAGCGCTGGTCGAGGGACCAGAAGAGGCGGATGTCCGGGATTCCGAATAGGAGCATGGCGACCCGCTCGAGGCCGACGCCGAAGGCCCAGCCGATTTTGTCGGGGATGCCTGGAAAGAGGGAGACCGGTTAGGAGGAGGGGGGGGATGGGGGATGGGGGATGGGGGATGGGGGATGGTTGACAAACCGGCACCCTTTGGCAGGCTCTGTTGAACAACACCACACCCTAACAATTCCAACCAATTCCCCTGCCAATATACTTCGAGTTCCCAAGAAGGGCTCGTAAATGGAAAATACGCCTCCACCCACCTCACCCTCAATGGTTCCTCGCTCGCCCCCTCCGCACCTGCATCGCCGGCCGCTGCCGCTGCCACCCTCGCCTGGCCAAACACCTCCGCAACGACATGCTCCAGACAAAGCTTCAAATGCATGCCAACAGCCCGCGCCTCCTCAGGTGTATGTTCCGCCTGCAGCGGATTCCTCTTCTCATGGAACGGGGGATTCGGATCCTCGACATCAATCCCGTGCTTCGGCATACCCTCAACATCCTCCTTGATCACAGCAGCGATCCCCCCCCTCGCTTTGCACTCCTCGCGCGACCACATCCTTGCCCCTTCCATCTGATGGAAAACCGGGTAGTGACTGCGATCGATCGCGTCCCGCCTGTACACGTCCGCTGAAATAAGGAACCCGTCTGAGGTTCCCAAGCGGAACGTGTCGGCCTGGTGCGCGGAGGTGTGCGTGCGTAGGACGGTGTCTTTATTGACGTAGTAGGTGTCCGTGCGACTCCTGCCCGGGTGGTCGATGGGGAAGCCGAGGGAGTCGAAGTTCTGGTGCACGGAGACTATGGGGGAGAGGTCATTGTGGTACTGGTATGTCGGGCCGGGGAAGCGGGATTCGATTAGACGTCTGGTTATCGAGAGTGGGTGGGAGGGTTGGAGGTGGAGTTTTCGCGGGAGCGCAGAGGAGATGTGCAAGGGGAGGTTTGTCCATTCGTCAATTGGGTAGTGTCTTCCTTCTAATTGGGTTGTTGGCGGCGATGGCGGTTCTTCTGTTGTGGATGCATTTGTTAGCTACGGTTGGTTTCATAATATAGGTGGTGAATGAGGATTGGTGAACGAACGAACTTGTTGAATATTTGCGCCATTGAGAATGGAATTGAGCGATTCCTCTCGCCCTGATCACCCCCGAGAAACCTCCAGATGTACTGGAGGCTGTCAGGAGATTCCTGGAGGAGGAAAATAGTCGCATGTCGACTGTTTGTGTTCCTTGCTTGAAGGTTTCGTTCGGAGGTGGGGCAGTCCAAAAGTTAAAAAATGGCTTGGTGTGATAACCCCACCTGAGTCAGCCAACTTACAGGATTGGCAAATTTCCATATCCTCCCGGAAACCAAACCGCGATATCAACCTACCTTGACCACCAACCAACCAACCAACCAACATTACCGATACCCAACGGCGAAGATGCAATTGCTCTCCCCGCCAATCGCATCTCTATTCCGCACGGAAGTGCGGCTAAGTAATCCCTTTTCTTCCCTTCAACCCCACTCCCTCCCTCACTCACCCACAACTAACCAACCACTATAGTCCCCCTCACAAGACTCTTCTCTACAACCTCCACCGCCCAAGACTGGCTCCGTATAATATCCCCACACTCTCCCGCCCTCCCCAAACCCTCTAACGCCTACAACCAGGCCCCCGCACCGACCCAAGACTCCGCTTCAAAGGCAACCCGCGCGTGCACACCGGCGGCTCCACGCGCGGGACCACAATAGCCTGGGGCGACTACGGCATGCGACTATCAGACTACCACCAACGTCTATCCGCAACACACCTAAAAAACGCAGAAACAGCAATAAAGACCAAACTCCGCGGGATGAAGTACAAGCTGTACAAGCGGATCGCATGCAACATCGCCGTGTACCAGAAGGGCAACGAGGTGCGCATGGGGACGGGGAAGGGCACTCATAAGTTCTGGGCGGCCAGGGTTCCCGTTAGTCGTGTGCTTTTCGAGCTCAAGGGGGAGGTTCACGAGCAGATTGTCAAGGAGGCGTTTAGGTTGGCGGGGGATAAGATGCCTGGTGGGTTTTTCCTTCCTTGATTGCAGAAGGTGGAGGGAGAGAGGTGGAGAGCGAGAGGGGGCTAATGTGGAAGAGGGAATAGGTAAATATGAATTCGTCAGAAAGGGAGATCCTCCAATCATGGGTAGGGTCCCAGTCACGCCGGAGCTTTTGAAAGAGTTGGAAGATAGGAATTTCAAGCTGCCACCCAAGAAGCGGGCATGGATTGATACGCTACCTGAACATAAGAGGAAGTTGCTCAAGCCTTTGAAGCCATAACTTCCTCATACTGTACTGTACATAATCACAAACTCTTGGATATTGTATCAAACTACATCACGCCGCCACACCGACGTCGCACCACAACACCTACAGCCCGCAGCCAGCCACCACATATCACCAAAAAAAGGTTCGGTTGAATCTACTGCCCAAAACCCTTCTGCTCCTCCAGTGGATGCACCACCCGCATAAGTGGATCTACTGGTATCTTTTTGTGCCCCGGGAGATTGCGGATCCGCTTGATATGTAACAAACACTAGCGAGAAGGAGAAAGTACAACATACGTAGTTGGTTCATCGGCGATAGGGTGGATGGGTTCTTGTGCCGGTCGATGGGAAGGACATGTTTGCTTGCCTGATTGGAATGCAAAGGTAGTGTAGGGAAGGTCTTTGGTATTTACCAAGCTGGGGAGATTGGGATGGAAGGATGGAAGGGTAGTTTATATTGGCTTAATGGCGTTCTAAAGGTGGATGCTAGCGGGATGACGTCGGTCCATCAAGACTTGATCAATGATTATCGGGTTTGGGTCACCAATTATCACACCTGAAATCCAGCACTCGTAATCAGACTTTGTGGGATCCTGGTATATATGCTGCCGCAGCTTATTCACAGCAAATAGCATAGACCAACTGTAAACCCTATTATCGTACATGCCATTGCCCACGAAAAGCGTCAAGCAAACGCCATCTTAGTCCTTAAGCCTTTGGCTATTATCCGTGCAAATTATACCATCTAGAACTCCATCCCCATCAAATAGCTCTCCAAGATTCTCAAGAACTTTGCCACGAATGCTTCCAAGTGAAAGATGACTTTGCTTCCGAGGTGAATTCTATGCTCGTAGAAAGCAGCCCACTTGATCACATCCGCTTTAAGAACGTCATCAATTTTCGCAACCAGACGGAAGGTCAACAGCTTAAGGATGATTGTGGCGGGAATGCAGTGAGTAAGCAGGTCGTAGAATTTTGCGCGCACAAGGAGGATACTATTAACATTATGTTAGAAAGCCCCCCATTGCACCATAAATTGCCTTAGACATACCGAGCTGGAGAGTGATCCGCAAGTAATTCGTCCGCGATTTGGCCAATCAGGGTCTCGTAATCCGGAGGAGGAATTGGGGTGTTATCTTTCACGACCTCGCTGCATTTCCGAAAAAGTCAGCGACACATCTAATGGGAGTGCAAAACACAGGAATGCATTGCATAAAAGCTTACTTTTGTGCGTAAAGCGCTTCAAACATCAACAGCGCCCTTCTCAGGTTTCTTCCACTCTCCTCTGCGACCCTCCTAGCCAACTTGTTACTGAATTCAAACCTTTCCAATTCAGCCACATACTTTAGTACCCCAACCATCTCATCAATTGTAGGTGCCGCAACTCGGACGAGTAATGTCCGACTCTTAATTGGGGCAATGATATTGGCAGTAGAGTTGGCAATCAGTATCAGCCTTAGATTTGGCGAATATTTCTCCATTGTCCTTCTCAACGCAGCCTGAGCATCTCTGGTAAGGTGGTCCGCCTCGTTGATGACCACAACCTTGAATTTCTGCTTTGCAGTGATATCCACCTGCTGTGTCTGACCAATTTCCTTGAGGAGCGACTGGATAATGACCCGATCATGATTGCCAACGTCAGATGGAGTGATTTCAATGTGGTAGACAGATGCGACGATATTGAATTCAATCTTACGATTGGTAGTTGTCATAAAGACACGAGAATCGATTTTAATCTATCCAAACCTCTTAGTAGCTGCTGCATCTTGCACAGCCCTCTCATCGAACAGCAGATCAAAATACCTTCTCAACACCAGGACCATATAGCTCTTTCAACGTAGCAACGATCCGAGTCTTCTTACCGGCTCCAGAAGGTCCGTACACAAGCAAATGAGGGAAATCGCCACTATTGGCCTATCACAAAGAATAAATTGTCAGTTTCATACGCACAAACCACGTCACTCCGGTCAGGCATAATCTGGGGTGCATACTAAAGCCTTGAGCCTAGAAGAAAGGCCTTGATGATACTAAAGTGTAGAAGGGAGAAAATCCCACTCGTCAGCTGAACTCTTACAAGCAGAACACAAGATAAAAAAAACGAACATGCAAGGCCTCGAGCTTTCGGGGACGGTGTTTATCGACGAGGAGCATTGTTGTAAATGATTCAGACTGAGCCTCTTGTTTCGATAAGTTTGTTCGTCGAGAAGGCCAGGAGGGCAGGGGAAGAAACACGAAAAATTGCCTGCGGAGAGAGGGAAAGGGGGTTTTTGCTGTGGACTGGGGTTTGTGTGGTTTGAAGGGGAGGGCGTTGTTTGTTCACAAGACTTTTTCTTCCATTCTCCCAGGGGGGAACGCGACGCGTAAAGAGCGTGTGGCGCAGTTTCGCACCATGAGCTCAACATCTTTCATGAGCCTCCCCATTTAGCCACAGCATAGTTACTGTATCATACCGGTATTATCAGCACCACAGCCGGGAGTCCTCAAATCAAGGGCACATGGCCTTGATCCCGTGCAATACGGTAACCACCGGTACACACGTACACACCGTGTGAGATACCGGTATCATAGCGTCGGGCAGACTTTTAGACTTTAAGGCTCAGCAGTTACGGTCCTAGTCGGGTATCTGTTTACCTTGATGTGAGCCTCTCCAAAAGCCGGAAGCCCAGGCATGCAACATACTTCCGCGTGTGTGTTTGCGTGGATACCTAACCCAGAAAGGCATGCCTCCGCCCGGTGCCTGCGGTAGATCAAACAATCGCGATGAGTCCAGCGCTACAACGCTAGAGGCCTGCTTGTATCATACTCCAAGATACTATTTCCCTGCGCCCAGGGCAACCAACTCACCACAATCCCACTATCATACAACAACCATAACACATCTGCTGCGCAAGTACCGGCTTGGGTTTAGGATTTGGTTACAGAATGCATCATTGGTCCTATGAAAATGTCACCCTGGTCTATAAAAGCTGTGCATGGAAAGTATTCGTTGTAAAAAGTATCATACACCAGCATACTATGCCCGACACTAGATACTGTATCATGGGAGGAAATTTATCCATCTCCATAGGGACCGGTATCGTATCATCATCTAAACGCAAATTCCTTAAGTGTGGCGTAGCTTAGCCCCTAAACCCGCTGTAAACCGCAAGTGCCGAGGGTAACTGTCGAAAGCAAAATGTCTTTCCAGAGGAGCACTTGGGACGGGAAAGAGTTCGAATCACCAGCGACGGAGCATGGCACCGCCACATGCGAATACAGTACCATACAAACACCGGTACCCACAGGAGGGAGCGCGGTCACTGGTCAACAACCGGCTAGTCAGTTGCGCATAGTAGGACGATGTTGAACAGATGAGAAATGTGCTGCATAGAACCACAACTTAGGTTATGGCACGCTACCGTGATAAGGGTAGTTTGGCAGCAAAGTCCTCTTGCGGCGAAATGCTCTATGTGGTCAATCAAAACGGGGCAGTGGTAAACTCCGATCTAGCTGCCACGCACTGCTCCCCGAGTAGAGCAATAATACCGGTACCAATGATACAGGAAAGGAAACAAAAAGTGGGGAAGAGAAAGAAAAAACCCTCTCTCAAAAGAAGATAGCCGACAAAAGCTCAGCGAGGGGCGTACCACGCATAAAACACCTTGTCAAATTTTTTACCCTTATTTTTGAGTATCTGATTGCGGCAGGAGGAACCTCGCATCCGGGTCATCAGTTTCCAATCCAAACTGTTGGGCGGAGGAAGGCCGTTGTTTGTCGCCCCCCAAGGTAAACTTATCGTCCAATTGTCCGCAGGTATCGAGATGCTGGCGGCACTGCAACGGCGAACACTTTCCAAGCTTCCAGAAAACACACCTCCCTCGACTTCGGCAGGATAGGAGCTTTCCTTTCTTTTCTTTTTTTCTCCCTTTTCTTTGCCTTTTTTTTTTGTGCGTATGCATTGCTGCGCCTCCGGGTTCAGCGATCGCTGCCACTGACTGTATGACCAATCTCTCTTCTTGTCTGGGGGAGGGGGCGTTGCTCCTCTCTGGGCTCTAGCTACCCGTGAGTGGAGGGAGTGTGTGAGATGCCCCATCCATCCTGCATTTTTTTGCGGAGACAGTGACCGAGTGACCGAGCCAGAAGCCCCCCTCCCAGGCAGAGCAAAGGCTTGGGAGCTACGGGAGGTAGCTAGCGTGGGACGCAAAGGGTTCGCCTCTCCGTCTTCGCTGGCTGAGTCTTGGGCTTTACCCTTTTCAATTTAACCCTGCACGCCACATTAACCCACACAAACTTTCTTGGATCTGATCTCTCCTTCCGCCACCAACCACCACATACCGGTATAAAAGATCCATTTCTCTCTGTCGTTACTCACCAGCACTAGCCAAAAAGAAACAGAAAAGTCGACAGCCATTGTCGTCCACATCACCACTACTTAACTAACCAACCCTCCCCACTCCCCACCTCAACAACCGCAACACTTTACTCATACCCTCACCAAACAAAAACAAAAAGCCAGTTCAAACAATGGAGTCTCCAAAACTCTCCCCCACCGCATCCCCTCTATCTACACCAAACAGATCCAGAGCATCATCTCGCGGCTCACACTTAACTCTCGACCTCTCCTCCTTACCACCACTCACCCAGCCAGCAACGCCCACAAACACACTACTAATAACCGTAATTCCCCTTTCCAATCTCCACCCAATCTCAATTTAAACCTAACGTATACAACAGAACCTCATAAACCCCTCGATCTTCAACCCAACCCACCTGCAGCAACTCCGCAGCGTAATCGAGTCCTCGGCAACACTGGTCTCCTGGTCCCCGCTAAAGTCCTTCCGGCGGATCGTGTGCTCTTTCGCCACCACGGAGGACGCTATTAGCGTGCGCCAGGTGCTGGACGGTGAGGCGATCATGGGCGACCGCGCACGCGTCTACTTCGGCGAGCACACGCCCGTGCAGCCGGTGGACCAGCACCTGCAAGCGCCGGAGTCGAAGAAGCTCTTCTTCATCTCGCCTCCGCCCTCGCCACCGCACGGCTGGGAGCTGCGCAACGAGGAACCGCCGAATGCCGTCGTCGTCGCAGAGGACTTGGCGCAGGCGCTCGCACGGCTGGATTGGGTGAAAGCTGGTAAGAGCAATAGTAAAGATAGCGGAGCGGATGGTGCTAGTGGCGCGGAGATGGGGGGAGCGTCGTCCATTTGCCGCCCTAGGTCCGCCAGCTCTGTCGTCCTGTTTGAGCCGGAGGAGGCCGAGAATGGCGAGAAGATGCCCGCCATATCCGTTGATGATTACACTGATTCCGGAGACGAGGCGAGCCCTGTTTCACCAGTGGCTCCGGTACCGCTGCATACCGCCAGGCCGCCCGTCGAGCTCATTCAAGACGCTTAGTTTTTTTTCGTACTTTATTTTTTTTTGCTTGCATCAAATCTCTAATATGGGTGGATGGGATGGTTGTGGGTTCTACGGTTAACCGGGGTGAATGGATGGGAGGGCGTCTTTCAGGGTGTTTCAACCACTCTTTCTTTTCTTTCCTCTCCTTTTCCTTCTAGTTGCTCAAGCTTACTGCTTTTTCTTTTTCTTTTTCTTTTTTCCCTTTTATCTTAGTTCGGTGCATCATTAACCCTTCAATTCAGTAAATAGTTTTTTCCCCCTTCAAAAGTTCTATTTGTCAACTTATTATAGCTAGGGTTTTCTTTTCCCTCTTTCCCTTTCCCCCCCCCCCCCCCCCACTGCTACTTTTTATCGCCATCATTCCGCTACATTAGAGCGCATAGCAGTGAATTTTACACAATATTATACATTCCAACTATTTCCCTCCCAACCCCCTCTATAGAAATCCACCTCTTGCATTACACAGGATACAAAAAAGTGCATAAAAATCTGCATTAGCCTATAACCAACAATAAGCTCCTGCATGATCCTCTCCCGAGCATACCCAAGCACCGGAATCTTACTCGCCCTCGTTGTATGTAACCTTTGTTTCAGGATAGCCTTGAGCCTTGAGCCTTGAGCAGCATCAACAGCAACAGAAACCTCTACTGCACGGCACTGTATCATGCTGCACTGCGTCAACCTAACCTAACCTATGATACCGGTACAGTACTGCGGACGTGTCCCGCACGGATCCGAGACCGCATCGTTGCGGAACCCATTCCGTAAATACACTCCATAAGGCGTCACTCGGTACTAAGCATACCGGTGGTCCAGTAGGATCGGTCGTTTGGATCATGTGATACGATTGCGTGCCTGTGTGTGGGGTGTGGGGTGGATGGACAAGACGGAAGGAAAGGCTTGCGTCATGAGGCATGATTCGGAACCGGTGTATGACTCGAGGCACGGTATGGTACTTGCGCAAAACCGTATCATAGGAGAATACGAAAATGCGCCGCGTCTTACTGGTTACGGCGTCTCGGCGCACGGTATTCCCCCCTCCCCTTTGTGTTCGGGTATCATACTCACGGTGCGAGGCGGAGCTGTAACTTGCCGGACGTTACCAGGCGTCGCTGCTCGAGCCGGTATATATATATATAAAAACACTTTAGATCTCAAGAGAGATGGAAGAGGCTGAGAGGGTTTACGCATGGCTTACAGAGGAGGAGGAGGAAAAGAAAATCCCGATTTAAGTTTTTAAATACACAATCAACATCTCCCATTGCGGATAAGAATATCCTAGGGATCCTCCTGCACATGATCTTCCTCATACACTGCCAAAGTCTCATATTTAAGTCTTTCATCTAACCATCTCCCCATATCTGGGGATCTAGCTATCCAAAATCCACCCATTGCTATAAGAGTGCTTAATTAACCAACGCCTTCCACGGCATGGGATCCGACAGAAAAATGACACCATCGCCTAGCATCAAATCTTATATAGTGCGGGGTACCGTTTTCCGGTATTGTACCTTGCAGACGATTACGGTAACGTACTATTATTATTCGAACACTAGAGTAGAGGCTCTGCTAGAGTAGTTAAATGGTGGATGCCCCGCCCCATGGAATGGGGGGCTAGCTTGAGAGATTGTCAGCAAGGTATAAAATGTCTAATTTCTGTTCCCCCCCCTCCTATTGACTTCTGCGCTGACTATTCCCATAGAACTGGTATCCCGGGACCATGAAGACTGGGAAAAGGGTTCCCGGGGAAAATCCCGTGTCCCCATCACACAAGCCGAACGGAACTCCTAGCCTAAATACTTCTCGATCCTGGCATTTTGATGCAACTTATAATACCTCTATACACGTACCGAACCCGACCATTGTTGTCATCCAACAGGCTCAGGTTAGTACAATGCAATGTCCGGCTCGTCAGCCTCTGCATTTTTCCGTCTGGTGGGTGGACGGGGACGGCTCACTCGCCATTTACTCGGGTCTTCACCTGCCCTCCCTTTGCACCCTATTATGTAGGATCAGTTTGCAAATATGGCGCTTGGTTAATCTAAGCAAAGTGAAAGTGAGATTCATCCAGGGGGGGGTAAGGATCCCATTGCAGTTGTAGGTGCCTGGGGCGAAAGCAAAAATAACAGCGTAAACCGCTAAAAGTGCTGGCGGCCGCAGGTAACGGTGTACATGCGAAAAACACGAGCTGCGGAGCCTTGCAAATAGCACAAGGCAGCTCAGGCGCAAACAACGGGGAGCAATTATAATGGTGAACTGGAGCTGCGATTCCGATGTGTTAGAATAAAGTCCTTCGCACAAGTTTGTATGAAGGAATCAATCCTTTACCATTGCTTCCCAAATTTCCTTTCCCTCATCCTTGGCGAATCTCCCACGCTACCAGAGCATCTTGAGGCTTCCGGGCGTCGCATTTACATGGGGCTTATGTTAGGGGCTCGAGTTGGGGTTGTTGTGGCCAATGGGTTGTTTGGTGACAGTGGGAAGGTCACACATTATCACTCGTATATTGCACCGGGATCTCCCGATATTGAGAATAGTGGAGATGGGGCCGGCCGTGGCGGAATTGAGCTGTAAAGTAAGGATTATGAATTTGGTCGTCGGGATGGTCGCTGTTCGCCCTGGCTGTCAGCTCTCTGTTTTCGGTCTGGTTGAATTGGTTAAGTTAACTCGTGTTCTATCTATCCTTATTAAAAGTGGAAAAAGAAAGAGATCATCTACATTTTTTGTGGTTTATAGGGTTAAAGTGCCCCCTGATCCAGGCATCTAGCTCCTCGATCAAACGCTCTGAAGGAAAAAATAGGAGAGCGGAGCAGGGGGTGTATGGTAGACTAGTTTAATGGGGAAAAGTGAATGAAGAAAAGGGGACACGCTAAACTTTTAAGTTACACACACCACTGTCCATCGATATCATGACCCTATGGACACTCGGAATTCCGTTGCCTGGGAGTGGATGGAGGGAAAACGACAGAAAGTGAGTAATGTATGAAAAGGCAGGAAAGGAGAAAAATGGTCCCGAAAACTGTGTAAAGAAATGAATAAAAGGAAAAAAAGATGAGATAAAGGTCTCCCAATAATGTCAGAGGAACTACCGTGCCACTCTCTTATCCCAGCCCCTCGGGTGCAAATTGGCCAATTGGTTTCATCGCACCTTGTAAACATGCATACAGATCTCTGGGAGCCGAAGATGGCTGGGACGAGACCTCGACTACCGAAGGATACTACTCCTATCAATTGCCTCTAGCAGCTCTGGTCTGTCCATCTCTCTGAAGCACCGAGTAGCTTCCTCGTAAGTCATCCATCTTCGTCTTCGCTTGTGCATTTCAGGCCAGAGAGTTTCCTCCTTCTCTACCTTAAACTCGAAGAAATAGTAGGTAGTGCAGGGAGTGATTTTGCTATTCGACTTGGCCGCATCAAGGATGTCCTGTGATCTTGGGTCTCGAATTTCCCCAAGATTCCGGGTTATTTTACCAGTTATTCCTGCTTCTTCCCATGCCTCGCCTATTATGGATTTAAAAATGGGCATTAGTTGAATGCTCGGGAACTGACAAAAGAATGTTGAAATGAAAGAATTGAATAGGCTGTGTGGCAACGGTTCACTTGTAAAGCACAATTGTGACAAAAAAAAAAAAAAGAAAGAAAGAAAGGGTAAACGCGGCTAGGCTCTGTCAAAGTAATTGTGCAAGGAAGGGAAAAAGAAAGGCAGGGATGAGTTGGGATTTACTCACGACTGGCGGCGTCCTCCGGAGTTGGTTCATCAGTTTCGTAGCCGCCCTTAGGCAAGACCCAGTGATTGTCACGGTTTGTTGATTCGACAACAAGAACCTTTCGTCTATCGATGGATATTGCCACGACTCCAGCCACGAGGCGAGATCCGTCGGATGCGTATCCTAACAGCAGTGAATACTGTGAGCCGGGAAACCACCTTACTGCGATAGGGTAACGGAGATACAAGGGGAGGAGCCGAGCGCAATTGATGAAAAAAGCGTTGAAAATATTACATACGTTGCTTAACTCTCCCAACGCGGGCCTGAAATGCTGTTTCTCAGTATATGCACATGGGGAGCAATAAAGTTTCTTGAACAAGAACCGACCTCCATCGATCGACTTTGAGCCATTTCAGTTGTATGTGGCTCTCAATTACCGGTAGAGGTGTTGAATGCAGAAGAGAAGAGAGAATGGATGTTGCAAACAGGAAGTGGTAGGAGGCGAAAGTTTTTTTTTGAGGACAGGAGGCGGGATGTTGTCCTTTCCTGGCGGGACTTCACAGTTTTCGTGCCGGGTTTGCTAAGGGCCGTTGGTCTGTGGAGATGGGAGAGGAAAAAGGAGGCTTGTCTCAGAGAGGGTATGAAAGCTTAAGCAAACAAGAACAGGTTTCCGGTGGAACGGGTATGTGGATGTGCGGTGTGATACAGCAAGGCCTGGAAACACAACAAATTGACAAGTCAGCACAAAGCGGTGTGTTGGTTTATATAGGAAAATCCAATCCAGTTGTCTGATAAAAAGGAGAACGAGCCGAGTACAAGTATTGGAGGGGGGGAAAGGGTTCTTTCCTGAGAAAGTGATCCTTGGTGTTGGCGGTGGTGACTGAAGGGAGGAGGAAAGGTACCTTTCGATTTTATATCTGGGGAAGGGACATCTGTGTAACTTTAAATCTTGACAACAAAACGAACCTCCACATGTCTCTCTTTGACTCCTACTTTACTTTCTTCCTTGCTGGGGGGGGGTTTTTTTTTCCTTTCTTTTCTTTTCTTTTCTTCGTTTTTATTTTTATTTATTTATTTATTTATATTATATTTATCCTCCCATCCTATAACTCCCTCCCGACCTTCTTTGAGTGTACGACCACCAGATACTCCCTTCCTGCAGAGATGGGGTAACTAAGTCCTGAGTGAACACCCGATCTCAACGAAATAAGGAACCAAGATCGCTTCGCTTCTCTGGGATCCAGGGATCCGTAGCCGTATGGTCAGTAAAAGTGGCCGGAGCTGCTTTCATTATTTCACCGCCGTTCACGCACCCCTTAGGGGTGAACCTAGGCATCTACTCCCAATTAGACTCCTCCACAGGAGGAATGAGCGATGATGAGAGCAATAGGCTGAAAAATAGGTGGAATGGGGGCTCATGTACGTACAAGCAATGGAGCAAAGTGTACAGGGGTGGGAAGGAGGCTCGAGGGAGGAAGTGAGTGTGTGAAGGGGGCGGATAGAGCAAAAGTGGATTGATCATGGATGTGTTGGGAGTTGGAAGGCAAACGAATTCGGAGTGGTGATGCGAGAGAGAGAGAGAGGGGCACCTGAGCTAAGTCTATCTACCATACGAAGGCGAGGGGTATGGCGGGGTGAATAGCGATAGTTCTCTCGTTCTTCACTCAACAAACGGGGCCACGCGACGCAGCAACGTCAAGGTGTTAGGGGAAATTGTTTCTTTGTTTTTTCCCCATCCTCACTGCAATATTGTCCCCTGATATCATAAAAGCACAGGGAGAGAGATCTTTTTCTACAAGTACTTCTATTCCTCACTGCCCCGACGCCACAGCTCGCCAATCAATATATCCTGCTTCTTCTGGGGAAATTGGATCCTGTCCGCGTGCTTTGTGTATGATACAGTAGAAACTGTACACCTATGCGTGCTGGATCTGTACTGTAATATACTCCTATGTATGTGACCGGCCAATTTTGTCTTTGGGTGTTACCTTTCCTGTGAGGACTCGAGACAACAAGGTCGCTGATTCGACAAAAATCCGGGGACTGCGGAGAATCTTTGCCGCAAGGTAGTAGTGAGAAAGAAGGTAGTACAGTACGTGGATGATTGGGATGACAGCTGAAGGTTGCAAAACGTGCGAAGTGTGATGGTTTATACTCGTAGAAACTTATGATAATTACTCTCATGATTGTGCAAAGCCTCATTTCGATCCTCATACCTAATCCTACATACCCTACAATCATATCGTACATCCAGCCTGTAAACATCTGCCCTCAGCTGTCTCTTGTCTGCTTTCCTTTTTCCTTCTCTTCTTTTCTTCTTTCCCCCTTCCTTCTCTACCTTGATACCTCACAGCAGCATACAAAATAGCAAAAACCCTCGGTGTTCTTTTGTTATTTATCCCATCATTATCCTCGCTCTCTTCGTGCAGGAGGAGCATGTACTCGAGTACTGTACAGTACGTCCTATCGTCTGTATAATATTATTAGATTCCTCATATCATTCGTCATCTGGACAACTAGCCTTTCTGGTGGGATTATAATCTCTCCCACTCTCTCCCTCACCACCCTCTTTCTCTTTTCACTCACACTCCTCATCCTCTTCCACTTACTCATCCCGCAGCTCACTTTTGACTGACTTGTTTTTTGCAAATCTCCTGCTGTCTCTGCTGATTTTGACTCGTTTGTCCCTCCCCAGCTCCATCTCTTTTAAATCACCCCTCTCAAAAATTGCACCCGCCTACACTCTTCCTTATCCAATCCAGTTGATTTACATCCAGTGCCCCGCGACAAATCGGAAGCCAAGCCCCCCCACTCCGCAGTGAAAGGCACCAGCGTATGCAATGTCAAACGACACACACAATTCTGTTACCCTCATCTCGTACATGGGTGTGTAAATATTCTCTGCTCTTGTCGAATCGTTCTACCCCGTGCCTCTTGCTGTCGATAATAGTTGTTTGGCTTACAGTTGTCGTTCCCGCTTCTTCTTCTCTTAGGCTCTACAAGAAATGGTAGATGCGGCTACTGCACGAAATCCACAAGTAGTGATCCCTCCCACGCTTTTCACAACCCCACCTCCCCACTTCGTTCCTTGCCGCGAATGTCCAACACGCTTGCGGCTCTCACCGTTATAAAGTGTTTGGTTTAGTGTGAGAATGGGTTGAGTTGACAAGCTCTTCAGGCTGTTCCTTCTACCTTAGGTCTTATGACTTGACTGTTACCGATTACCAAATACTTCTTGACCGTGGCTGGAGACGGTGGGGGGATTCCCAATCTTGCTTTCATGTTACCTGTAAAGGATTGTGAAGCAAACACAAACCTATCCCGGACATGTTGCTGATGAAAAGTGATGTTTATTCCCGTAGGAGCGGTACTTTGTTGTATAAGCCGCATATGACGCTGAGTTGTTGTCCACAATATACCATTCGGTAAGTTATCATCGGGGATGCAGAAAAACAGCCCTATTTCCGAAACCCAATTCGTACGATGCCTGCGTTGCATGTAGGATTCTTAACGAGACTGGTTGTTGCAGGGTAGATGCTACCACAATCAAGACTTCCAGGGACCAGCGCCAAACTCTTCATAAATGGTCGAGATATATTCTCGGCGAAAGTTATATTCAAGAATGTGCGAAGAGATATCCAAAGTCTAAAGAGTACGTTGAAAGAACAATATTCAAATAAAGAGCCCTATGTGTCTTGATTTCGTCCGATACATTTTACTCCTATGTCTGCTGACAGAGCAATTTATCCATATGCAGGGAAAAAAGGAGGCAACAATCAGAATTTAACCTCATTGAGACTGTGCATGGACCAGAATATTCCACCCTTCAGGGGTTGAAAAGAATCCCCCCGGAGCCCGCCCACAAATTCGAGGTTAAACTAGAGTCAACGGTGTTTACCGAGGAGAAGTAAGTGTCGAGCTGTTTCTTGCGCGCGTGGTTGGATCATGCCGGACCCACCTCCCCCGCCAGCCTTATTCTTCCTTATGTGGTTTATTTGCTTTTACTCCATTTCTTCATTTCTAACATTATTTGGAGATATGAATTATACGAGAATTACCAACGAACTGTCCATAATGACCCTTCCTGGCAAATCACTCGAGGTGGTTTCACGAGCTTTCTCTGCAAATCACCTCTCGAGAGCACCACCGCACCCTCTGGGATGAGGCTGGGATCCTATCACCAATGTTATCGCGTTGATGGTCGATTGGTTGCGATGGGTGTTTTGGATTTGCTCCCGCACTGCGTAAGCGGTGTGTATTTCATGTATCACGAAGACTACCGTGCATGGGGGTTTGGGAAATTGAGTGCTTGTCGGGAGGCCGCCCTGGCCAGAGAGGGAGGTTACCAGTACTATTATATGGGTATATAACGCCTCATTTGCCCCGAAATTTAAAATCTATGCCCCAGGCACTAATTTGATTTGCGACCAAGGCTTCTACATTCATAGTTGCCCGAAAATGTGGTACAAAAGGGAGTATGGCCCGTGCCATCTCCTAGATCCAGAGACATATGCTTGGAACTTGTTTGATGAAAAGTTGGAGAGATTGCTGGACAAGCATGGATATGTCGGAGCATCAACAATTCGCTCACATGGTGTTACGGAAAAGGACGACGTTCCTGAAGAGGCCCCCGGTTCGCCTTCATTGGAGAACATGATTAAGGCAGGAGATCAAGACGAAAGTGAGGAAGAGGATGAAGAAGGGGTCCCCCCAGGATTTGTTTTCAGCACGAAAATGCCTGGGATAATGACAAAGCGAGAAATCGAGGACTTTGATGCTCGGACCCTCAAATTCCAGCTGGGAGACTCGGAGATAACTGCAAAGGTAAAGTTTCTTACTCTCGCCCCAGACTTTACAGTATCTAATCGCAATTTATCCTAGGAGCTCGAGGAGTTAGATCTAGCTGCCTACATAGACGTAGGTATGGAAGTTTTAGCTACAGTTGGTCCGGATGTTGCGAAGTCAATGGTTCTGTCCATTGTGTGAGAACAAAGCGGATGTGACAGTTTGTAAAGTCAATTGCTGTATCGTCTTTGAGCCTGTACGAGTACCCAGTGATAGATTGACCAACTCTCGGGATCCCCAAAAATGCGATTGTACACCCTTGTCTTAGATGGCCATTTTCACGACCTCGAAACCACTGACAATAGGATTCTCTTGTAATACTGTGTGCTAAGGTAGGAGGCTTTAGAGGGATTTGGGATGCTGACCGGGTGTCGTTTGGGTGTATTAAATTTTCCGATCACCATTACCGTAAAATCTCGCTGTCCTAGTCTAGGCTAGTTCATTAAAAACGAGATTTTACTGTATAAGAAAATGATAGATTGCTTCGTGGTGTCATATACACCACCGCTTGACAATTTCTTTTTTGTGATAGACGAACGAAAATGAGATCCCTCCGAATCAGTTACCAAGAGGACCAATTTCGCCAGAATCTAGGGACGCAAAGCACAGCTGTGGGTGTTGAGTAAATTTCGCGCCTTGTTTCCTCTTTCCCTGGTGATAAGAGTAGTTACTATATCATACATGTACATGCTCACAGGCTAGGTTGTGGGCATGGCATAGGTGGCGTTTCTCTAGCCTTGGCGGTGCCGCACGAGACGGTATGCCTATTATAATTAGTTACCCTTAGAGGGTATTGAGGGAGGAGAGTGACTAGTATTGACTACCGAGGCCGCTTCCCCGTGTGAGTGCGCCTATGTCGAGCTAAGCTAGAGGACTATCACAGGAGTGAAAACTAAGTTAGCTTCCGGGTCTAATTCTATTCTCTCTCCATCCCAGGGGAGAGAAGGAGTTCAACGCGCAAGACTAACATCTGAGAAGCTTTTTCCGCATCCAATATATTCACATGAGTGAGACTCCTCGCAGGTATGCGTCCGAGTATGAGCCGTCAAGGTACTTCTCTGAATAAAATATTTCCCACAATTAAGAAAGGTACATTAGTACGGCCTCTCATTCGTGTGTATCCGGTGATGACGCTGTAAATCAGATTTTGCGATTGAAGCTCTGTTCGTCGTTGGGTTAGTCAAGCACGAAAGACTAACAAATTCATCCCAGTTGAGAGTAAATATGTCGAGAGGAAGAAAACCAACCTTATTGCAGCTCTGCTCAGGGTAAGAGAAGGGGCGAGGACTCGCACTCAGCAACAGTTTGCTCACGATCATCGATCAACTCCAGAATATTCATGGTGAAGATGTCGTGATTAATATGCCGAGGTAAAACAGTTTTGAAAAGATCAAGTGTTTTTTTTCTTTTTCTTTTTCCTTCTTTTTTTCCAATGAAAGGTTTCTATGAGCAGGTTGGTAAACAGGGAAAGCAGTGAAGAGGAAGGAAAACGAGAGTGGGTTGATGTACCCTAAAAGCTCGGGTATAACGAACTCGCCTGGGCTGGTTGTGCAGCAGTTTTCAGTGTTTTGAATGGCCCAGGAGGGCGTCAAAAGAGGCTTGCTTATGTTATCTGGCCCTGTTTGCGAGCTCTCCACCAATCGGGGGGTGTGATTTAGCTGCACGGCCAGCCCAGGCGAGTTCGTTATACCCAAGTTTTTACGGGTAGTAGTTGCTGAGGGTCAGGTAGTTGTTCGATTGGCTAGCAGGTTGTCTGTACTGCCAATCTGAGAAAAGCGATGGCGTCGTAGGATGGGTGACTAGAAGAGGTGCCCAAGATTGCGAGCAAGCGAGCAGTCGAGGCCACAACCTTGGCACGGTTAGAGGGTATTGAGGGAGGAAAATGACTAGCATTGACGGCCGAGTGAGGTTCTATGATCCGACCCTCTGCAGGGATCTATGCGCTATAATGGCCGATTTCAAAAGCAAATAAACTTGATTATCCCTATTCTTGTATTGCGCTGTATCAATACAAGGCTGCGCTCTACAGCGAGTGAAGTGGTAATGTACGCATAGCCTGGGTAGGCAGGTAGGTAAGTAAGTTTATAAAGATCGAGACCGGCAAAGCCCGCAAGGGATCGATCACTAAAGTGGGTAAGATAGCCTACCCTGTCGGCACTGCTACAGTCCCATTATGTACTCAGCGGGAAGGTTGTAAATTGTGTTTTAGGCCGCGAGAGTCCATTGCTTCGTACTACCAGTAAGGCAGGTTATAGATTCAATGCATGGAACAGGGGAGGTATGTTTTGTATGGATACTCATATGAGCACAGATTTTTTGCTATATTTCGTTAATCCCTGTTTTCGGGCACTTCTTACCTGGTACGAGTAATAATAAGTTGAAACGTTGAGGGGTGTGCTGAACTATCTGGCCAACCCAGACGTGTGCTCATAACTCATAAAGTCACAATAAGCATTCTTGTCCTTAAAAATCTGGGGGCGGGAGAGGTCGGAGAGGTCGGGGAGGATAGGGAAACTTCTGTGGGTATGGTTGGACTGACAAACTGTTTAATCTGATCTGGCGGAGGTTGATTGCGGAATCCTTCGGGAGGACATTTCTGGTGGTGAACGGGGTCAGTCGGAAGGGAGGGAATTGTCCCCCCCCGTGCTGGGCTAACTTTTGTTATGTCAGGCGGGCCCTTTTTCCTGCATCAAACCATCATATCGCTACTATACCTCCTCCTCCGCTTCGTGCTAATAGCTTATCCTATCATAATGATATAACATCGACAACAAACTGGCCTCGGTCGGTTACGTCGCTTGTTAGTAGAGCCACGCATTGTCAGAGTCCAAATCTGGTGTTTTGCTCTATTTCTCTTCTTTTCTTTTTTCTTTTTTTTCTCTCTCCTTCCCTAATTCATTTATCGTACAGTATTTCCTTTTTTCTTGTTCCTGTTTTTAATGACGCAAGATCTGCGTCGCACCTTATTGGCCCCTCCTGGGGAAGAAGGGTTTTATGATAATTGCTTCTTTGTGAAAAAAGTAAAATAAAAAAGGCGTTGTTGAACGCCAAGATTTACGTGTGATTTTTTATGATTGAATGGGGTTGACAGGGTTAGGGATAGTCTGTTTTTCGACAAATGGCTTGGCAATTGTTTGGGAGGTCTTTTTTCTTTTTTTTTTGAGCCGCCTCAGGAATTAGGGACCTAACCTCTACCTTAATCAGAGCTTGGGCGATCTGCACAAAGACCTCGCCCACATACAACGACCATCTTTATCATCGTCACTTAACCACCAACCAAACAACGCAAAGCCTATTTTCTTTCTTTTTTTACCCTGCATAACTGGTTAATCGGCAAACATGGATGACTATGATACTATCTACGGTTCTGATCGCGGACGTATGTTATTCTGAGTTCTTTCCGCGGTGCCAGGGTGTTCATGCTGCCGGTGGCTAATTTGTTGCGTTCGCAAAGCTCAAATTACCATCAAGGAGGCGGACAGCAGGCACGCACAGATAGTACTTTCTAACTGCGATCTTGCGTACGTTTCCTTTTTCTTTCTTCCTCTGTATTCCTTTTCCTTTTGCTTCCGCTCTTGCTTTACCCTTTTCCGCCTGCCCGATGCTAACCAACCGACCCGGAATCTCGCAGTTTCGCAAATGCCCTTCGCCGTATTATGCTCGCGGAGATTCCCACAATTGGTATGTATTGAAAAACCACTATTTATTCGTTCCTTCGTGCACTTGGAGGCTAACGTTGGTGGGTTTCTTGATGTAGCAATCGACATTGTGGAGATTCAGACAAACACCTCCGTCATTCCGGATGAGTTCCTCTGCCATAGACTTGGAATGGTCCCGCTCGACTCAACAAACATTGATGATAAATTAATCTACACCCGCGACTGTTTCTGCGACCAGTACTGTGAGCGGTGCTCGGTTACTCTGTCGTTGCATGCTAGGTGTACTGGCGAGGATAATGTTACGGTGTATGCGAGGGATTTGGTCATTGCGGAGGGAGCACAATTGGGCAGTCCTGTTATAAATGGTATGTTCTGTCCAAGGAAAACCGTCTGAACCGGTGGATGGAGGGGGGACGGGTTGGGGAGATTGTGGTCTAATTTTGGATTGGTGCGATTAGATCCTGAGGGACAAGGGACTATCATTTGCAAATTACGCAAGGGGCAAGAGCTCCGGTTGAAATGTATCGCAAAAAAAGGAATTGCGAAGGAACATGCCAAGTGGGCCCCTACGGCGGCCGTTGGGTTCGAATATGATCCTTGGAATAAACTCAGGCATATCGACTACTGGTATGAGGAAGATGCAAAGGAGGAATGGTATGACGCTTTCTTTTTGCAAACTTTACTAAGTTTTGTTCTGGTAGCCTTGGTTTAGTGCTAACCTCCCGGGAATTACACAGGCCTAAATCTAAATATGCGGACTGGGAGGAGCCCCCCATTGAGGGCGAGCCTTTCAACTATGACGCAGTTCCCTCCCGCTTCTACCTCGATATCGAGTCCGCCGGATCCCTTCCGCCAGACGAGATCCTCCAACAGGGTATAAAGTACCTCCAAGAGAAACTCGCTGCCGTGATCGAGACCTTCAGCAACAAGAATGAGGCTGGCGATGGATTTGGCGACGGCGTCAGGAGCCCCGGACAGGATTATGCAATGGGTGGAATGGGTGGCGGCGGGGCCGGCTACGAGACTCCGTATCAAGGCGGGAGGACGCCATTCGGGGGGGGCGGGTTTGGCGGCGCCACCGAGTACGGGGGGTCAGCTAATGGGTGGTCATAAGTGTGTTGCTGCAGTAGTGGTGGGGCAGTTAGGGTGGGTCTCTTAGTCTCGCTGTTGAGCTTAGCTTTCTTGCTGTAAAAAAGCTGTTTTTTTTCTCATTTCCTTTTGTTCGTCTCTCTTGCTTTTCTAAATTGCCGGTGCGCCGCTTGTACGTCTGAATTGCCTTGCCGTGTACAGTAGAATAGCTATTTACCCAGGTTGTCATCCATCTTTAAATTTTGTGAATGAGTGAACCGATAGTATAGCTTCGGACGGGGCATACCAGAGCAGAATGTCTTGGATCGCCATACCTGTCCATAAGTTATCGAATTCGTAATCAGCGGCTCAGTATGTGAGAAATATAGGTTATATGACTGGTCTCAAGAAATCTGACTGCCCATCATCCATTCATTCCTAGTATCCCTTCGTCTGTATTCGTCGCTTTTTAGTGTGCGGTGACTACCGGCAATAGGAATAGTAAGAACGATCGGCTAGCAACACCAAAACCCAACCAAGAAAGAAACACGGTGATCATTCCAGATAGCA
>Ga0307507_10001075_pt1 | contig 60601 bp, 15 predicted proteins | sample 7_EM_MG_FD_207223 | JGI IMG/M metagenome (GOLD analysis project Ga0307507, IMG submission 207223) | Populus trichocarpa ectomycorrhiza microbial communities from riparian zone in the Pacific Northwest, United States - 7_EM | ecosystem: Host-associated > Plants > Roots > Unclassified | place... | reverse complement strand
TTAGGTATAGAGTTAGTATTAGGTATAGAGTTAGTATTAGGTATAGAGTTAGTATTAGGTATAGAGTTAGTATTAGGTATAGAGTTAGTATTAGGTATAGAGTTAGTATTAGATTTAGGTTTGGGTTTATTAAGTATCCTTTTTATAGTAGAATACCAGTTCTTCTGGTACCTTTATATATTAAGCTTAGACTTCTACTTAGTTTGGGGCGGTATAGCAGTTAGGATTAGTTTATATAGTTTAGTATAATTTTTGGGTTTTTAGTAGACGTTAGTAGAAATCTTATATTAGTGGAATTTGGTGGAATTCTTAGGTTGGTAGAATTTAGTGGAATTCCCGTGTTAGTGGAATTGGGTGGACTTTTTAGATATAGGGTAGACATTAGTGGAAATTTTAGACTGGTGGATCCTGGTGAATTTTTTAAATTTTGGTTTAGGGTCTAAGTAGTAAGTTATAAGGCACTTCTACTTATAGTAGGAGGCGGTAAATAGAAGCTTAAGGTTGTCTTAATTAATAGTTACCTTATATAGCTTTATCTAAGGTTATTTAAGGATTACTAGGTGGCCTAAGGTAGTTATAAAGAGCTTAATTAATTCTTTGTGGTTTAGGTATTGGAGTCTTAGGGCCGCTATGTAAGTAATACGGCCTAAGATAGTATGTTTGCTATTAAATCTAAATACATTAATATGCCGGTTAAGGGGTATTAGGGTAAACCTATTGTCTTATATAAAGATCTTATTAATAAATCCTATGCCGCTAGCTCCTATATTAATTAAGACTTAAGCGTTAGTATTACAGACGCTTTAAGTACAATGTTACAACTACTTAGAGAAGAGTCGGCAGAAGCTAGTTAGTTAATATAGGCACGGTCTAAGATGGAGCCGGTGGAACCATATAACAAGGAATAGTAGCCAAGTCACGTAATAAGCTCTGTGAGCTCTATAAGCTCTATAAGGTCTGTCACATACCTTACATACCTTACGTACCTCACATAGCAAAGGGATTTCTTAGGCATACGGTTGTGTATTTAAAGGACCACAGTCCCTACCCAGATAGTTCTCTCTTTATAGTAAATCTTAGAATACAATTAGAGTTAATCTATTAGGCAACCACTCCACTAGTTGTTATTACGTTATTAACTTATTATTTATACCTATATACCTAGCCCATTAACGAGCCCACCGTAGTTCTTGCTACAAGGTTCCATTACACATTCACTACCAAGGTTATAGTATTAGAATACAAGAGAAGTTAAACAACATGCCACCTAAAGGAGCACTAGTTACAATACCATTAATAGTAGCAACTACCTCAGGATTAGGAGACACCAGTATAGTAGATATGGACTTACAGTTAATTACAAGAGGTTAGTTATAGGAAATAGTTAATTGCTTATTAGACAATAATAGGATACTTAAGGAACGCATTAATGGAATCAGCGCAGTAAAGGTTAAGTTACCATTAATTAAATAATTCTTAGGAAAAAGGTTAAAACTTAAAGGATTCCTTATGTAAATACACTTTAAGGTTATATAGGAAGGAGTAAAGTTGGCAATACCTATAGATCAAGTAGCATACGTAGGATTATTCTTAACAAGAAGAGCACTAAAATGGTTTAAACCTTACCTTACTAAAATACAAGTTAGCGGTATAACAACTACTAATTAAAACATATAGTTTATGTTTACCAGTTGGAACGGGTTTGCGGAAAGACTAATATAGATATTTAGAGACCTAGAAGTAGCAACAACAGCGGAACAAAAGCTTTAAAACTTGGTATAACGTTCTTTAGCAATTAAGTATATAATATAGTTTTAGATACTTACAATATAGGTTAAGTAGAATAATAAGGCGCTTATAGCACAGTATAAATAGGGACTTAAGGCTAAAGTCTAGGATATAATTATCCTAATAGAAGATACGGAAAGTCTATAAAACTTAATAAATTAGTTAATAAAGATTAATAATAGGATCTATTAAAGGGAATAAGCTAAGAAAGGGCAAGACATGGTTCTATAGTTATATAAGGCGTAGAGTACGCATTAGCAGACACAGAGTTAAAAACTATAGAATAGCGTAGAGCCAATAGACCTAAGTGGTACTAAAGAATCCAAGAGATGGATAAAGAAACTATAGAAACCTAGAGGTTAAGAATTAAGTAATTATAGGACCAAGGAGTAGAGGCTAAACCAGGGATCTTAGCAGTAGAAGACGTTTAGGCGGACTCTATAACAAGAAAAATGGTTTAAAAATGGAGCTTATATAAATTACGGAAAATAAGGTCATTTCGCTAGAGACTGTAAAGGTGGTTAGAGTAACCACATAGTAAAAGGCACTAGGTTATTAGAGTATAATAACGTAGATATAGGGATATTACGCGGGACCAAGGAGTATTTAATTAGACACTTTGTGTTTTATTACAACAACGCATGCTAAATTTATAAGGACGCTAAGTATGGCGCAAGCTATTAGCTATAGGAGCCAGAGTTAAGAGGACTTAAAGGAACTAGAGAGTTAGATAAAGAATAAGATTAACTCTATAAGCTAGATTAAGATGTTAAAGCAATATATAGATAAAAATTAGCAACAATAATAATGGAGTCAGAGTACTTATTAATTAATAGCAATAAGGAAGAAAAGGAGGCTAACTAGGAGCACTTATACCTTAATAACACAACAGAAGTAGAGACTAAAACCACTACAGAACGCGGATTAGTAATGGGTATTATAACACCGTTAGATACAATTTCCATTACTTTATAAAACAGAAGGAGTAATATCCAAAGATAATTAAGCAAGCAGACAACTGCTAGTACTAGCTTATTACTTATAAAAGGTAAAAGGCTATAGGTCTAAGATTCTTAAGAAGAGATAAGGAAGGCTCCAGACTTTAAGACGTAATAAGGACAGCTTAAGAACCCATAATAGAAGAAAACTAATGGGAAAGGGCAGTAACTTAGTTCAGTAACAAACGAATAAGTATAGGATGTAAGTTTAAGAACCAAAAGTTTAGGGAACAAATAAGAACATTAGTGGAAAGCTAAGATTTTAATAAATAAATAAGGACTATAATAGTTCTAGGTGAACACAGTGTTTAGCCTAAAGATTAAATAGTTAATATAAGGATAAAGAAGCAAGACAACTTTAAAGATCTAGCTGTAAGACGCAGAAAACAGAAAACTATAGATAAGTTTAGGTAAAGAATTATTATATAGCAAGAACAAAAGCTAGATAGAAGGTTTATAGCAGGTTATATAGGGGACAGAGCACCTATATAAAGAATTACTAATAGGCCTAGTGTAGGAACACCTAGAGTAAAGTGGTTAGAAGATCTAGAATAAGAAGAAGATCTAGATATTCTAGTTAGATTTAAAGAAAGACATACTAAAGGATATTATAATATAGTAATAATAAGGTACTTTCTTATAGACAAACTATATATACTAAACCAGTTATATAGAAAGTGGTATAGGTAATAATATAATAATAAATAGAAAGACTTTTATATATAGCTGGACAAGAAGGTAGTTTAAGATTAACCTATTATAGAAAAACGTATAAGTTATATTAAAGGAGTATTAATTATAATATTAAGGAACCTAGAAGAAGGATCTAGGGACTAGAGAAGTAAATAATAAATCTCTATACCCACAGCAGAGATACTAGTAGTTAGGTTAACTAGGTATAGGTTTAAACTTAAAGATAAAAATAAGTTAAGAGTTAACCTAAAACATATAGCGTATTATATACTATTGTGGATAGCTTATATAGATAACACGTGTAACATATATAGAGCACTAAAAGACAAGAACTAGAAATACCTAGTGAGGATATATTAGGCACTAGAAGAAAAGCGGTTTAAGGATACTAGGTATATACATAGATGGCACCTAGTAGAAGTATAGAGTTAAGGGGACCTTATACTTTAACCAGGAAGATTCCTTATGGAAGAATACCTAGATAGATAATAGTGGTGGGACTGCCTAGAAAACACTTATCTATAGCACGTAAAGGAAAATAAATAAACTAAGTATTAGCTAAAAACGGACTAAGTATAAATAGGATCTAGTAGCCAACAGTTAGGAAAAGGGGAGGCCTATAGAACTAGAGGGAACTAGTAATAGAGCCTTACACCCTTAAAGGAATTTAAGGACAATACCTAAACTTATAAGTTAAATGGCAAGATTAGTAGTTTAAAGCATTAGTAGATAGTAGAGCAACTAGAAACTATATATCACCAGTAGCAGTAGAAAGGATAGGGTTACCATATAGACAAAAGGAATATCTATATCCACTTATAACAATTTTAGGAGATTAGATAGCCTATAGAGGAGGTATTATTAATCTTAAAACAGGACCTATTTAGTTAACTATTAAAGGGAGACAGGTTAGAATATCTTTTAATATCTTACTATTAGGAAAAGACGAGGCAATACTAGGAATACCTTAGTTATAGGAATATAATCTAAAGATTAATTAGGTTATAGGTTAGGTTAATATTAAAGATACTTAATAGCATAAAGTGTAATAGTAAACTAAGTTAGTATAGTACTAAGTTAGAGTGATATATAAAGAGACTAAGTAAGGCTTAAGTTATATATTAAAAAGATACTACAAGTATGGAAAAAGGTTATAGTTACCAGAAAGTAAAAAGCTGTTAGAGTATATAGCGTGGGACTATAAAATAGAATTAGAAGAGGGAATAAGTTTAAAGTTTTTTTTTATTTATAAGCTTACTAAAATAGAGTTAGTAGTACTTAAGGAGTTTATTTAGGAGAACTTATAAAAGGGATATATTAGACCATTACAATTATTAGTAGAATATCTAGTATTGTTTATTCTAAAGAAAAATAGAAAACCTAAAGTGTGTATAGACTATAGATAGTTAAATAGCATTACCAGAAAGGATAGGTATTCTTTACCCTTAATTAGCGAAATCTAAAACAGAATAGGTAATGTAAAGATCTTTATAAAGATAGATTTAAGATAGGTATACCATTAGATCAGAATTAAGGAAGGCAATAAATAGAAAGTAGCTTTTAGGTTAAAGGAAGGACTATATAAGCCATTAGTTATGCAATTTAGGCTTATAAACGCACTAGTAACATTCTAGAAGCAAATTAATAGTATATTAGGAGAACACCTTAATAAGTTTGTTATGGTATACCTTAATAATATTATTATCTACTTAGAAAGCAAGGAAGAATATAGAGAACACATTAAATAGGTCTTAAGGAGACTATAAAAAAAATAGATGCTAGTAGTAATTAAGAAATGCGAGTTCTTTATAAGGAAGACCAATTTTATAGGATTTATTATTAAACTAGGAAAAATTAGTATAGACCTAAAGAAAGTTAAAGCTATAGTTAGTTAGTAGGAACTAGAGAACGTTACACAGTTAAAATTATTCCTAGGGTTTTGCAACTACTATAGGAGGTTTATAGCACAGTAGTTAAAAAGTATTAAGCCATTTATAAGACTAACAAAGAAAGAGGAACTATGGGTTTAGGGTAGTAAGTAGAAGAAGCTGTTTTAAGAATTAAAGGAGTTATTTACCTAGGAACCAATTCTTAAGATCTATTAACTAAAGTTAAAAACGGTTGTTAAGACAGATGTATTAGACTTCGCACTAGGAGCATGTTTGCTATAGAAGTATTAAGACGTATAGCATCTAGTAGCGTATTATAGTTAAAAGATAACACTACTAGAACTAAACTATAACATCTATAATAAGAAGTTATTAGGTATAGTTATAGTATTAAAGGAATGGAGAGCATTTTTACAAGGTATAGAGAAACTATTTATAGTTAAAACAGACTATAAAAACCTTATAGGATTCCTAATAATAAAGGAACTTAACTAAAGATAGGTTAGATAGGCAGAAATGCTTATAGAATACCATTTTGAAATTCAGTATACTAAGGGTACAGATAATGCATAAGCAGACGCTCTAAGCAGAAAGGCTAAACTATAAAACAATAAGAAGCCATTAGGGGCTTTATTGCAAAGGGATCAAGACGGATTAATTAGGTATAATTACCTAAAAATTATAGCAACTAAGGAAAGTTAGATCTATAAATTACCAAAAAGTAATTAGGTATAAAAGATCTAAGAAGCATAAGTAGAGGATCTAGATATAGAACAGTACAAAAACAGAGAAGCTACTTATATTCCAAGGTTAGTTGCAAAAGAATTTATTAGTAAATTCTATAAGGGAATAATATAGGGATATAACAGAGCTATAGGCTTAGTGTTAAGACTTTAAGAGGAGTATATTATTTAGGGAATCTAGGGACTAGTAAGACAAGTTATAAAGAAATATCCAGATTACTAAAGAAACAAACTAATAAGGTATAGGCCATATGGAGGGCTACAACCTATTAAAATACCAGAAAGACTATGGGAAGTTATATTATAGGACTTTATTGTTAAGTTACTAAAGTTAAGAGATCCTATTATAGGACAAGATCACAATACAATTTTAGTAATAGTGGATAAGCTTATAAAGTAGGGATACTTTATAGCATGCATAGAAAAGATATTAGCAGAAGATATTACTAAAATCTATATTAAGGAAGTGTTTATAAGACATAGAGCACTAAACAAAATTATATTAGATAGAGATCCAAGATTTATAGTAGCATTTTAGGAAGTATTTCTGGTAGAATAAAGAGTTTGCGCAGTAACCTTAACTATATATTATCCGCAGACGGATAGATAAATAGAAAGATTAAACTAGACACTAGAATAGTATCTAAGGCACTATATTAATCACGCATAAAATAATTGGGTATTATTATTACCAGTTATATAGTTTATATATAATACAACACCACAAAAAGGAATGGGGATATTACCATTTAAGGCGAATTATGGGTATAAGTCAAGAATATTGTTATTGCCACATTAAGTAAAGAAGACGAGTAGCACAGCTAAGTAAAGAATAGAGATGTTAATAAACCTTTATACAAATCTTAAAAAAATAGCTAAACTAGTATAAAAGCAAATAAAAAAGTACTATAATGCTAAGAGATCTAAGGGACCAGATCTTAAGGAGGGAGATAAAGTATAGCTACTATATAAAAATTTTAAGAGTTAATAACTAAGCAAGAAATTAGACTATGTTAGACTAGGACCTTTTAAAATTAAGTAGAAAATTTTATTGATTATATATAAGTTAAACCTACCAGCCAAAATAAAAATCTACCCTGTATAGCATATTGCAATACTAGAGCCAGTATATAGAAATGTTAAACCACTAGTATATAAGGCAGATACGTACAGAGGATAAGAGGAAGACAAATAGTAAGTTTTAAAAATTATTAGTTATAAGGATGTAGATAATAAAATATGGTATAAGGTAAAGTGGATAGGCTATAGTGAGACTACCTAGGAACTACTAAGTAACCTAAAGAATGCTATGGGAAAGGTATAGGAGTATTAAAAAAAGCAGATTAGGGAGTATTAAAAAAGGATCACTAAAGGACAAACTACCTAAGGGGGACTTAGGAGGAGCAACTACTATATTACTCAAAACTGTTTCCTTCTTTAGAGATATTACTCTCTTATTACCTAGCTTAGATAGACCCTATTGGATAAGTTTCTACTCCTTGGAATAGACCTTCTTATAAACCTTCTTAAGATAGAGTAACTAAGCGGAAGCAGAAAGATAAGCATTAAGAGCACGCTATTAAGTAGTAAAGGCCTCTAGCTTCGCCTCCTAAGATTAGTAAACCTTATTTAGGGCACTTATAAGCTTACCGTTAAGCTTTATAGCAGCAAATTAAATATAAGACCCTAAGGGAAATTAATAAGAGAACTTAAAGACTATTAAGAGTTATAGGACGCGTACACTTAGTGTTAAAAATAGAACGAACATTACAGGACAATTAAATGTTTAACTTCGTATACTTAGAATAGGAGGAAGGTTGGCAACCAGAAGGAGCTATAATTACAACATAAAGTAACCCCTCTTTTACGCAATAAGAATATAGAGGAGACATAACTTCACTAAGTAATAGTATGGCAGCTATAGTGCGAGCACGCTATTAGGACAAAGAAGGAGAAGATGCTTTAGGCATAATAAATAAGGATATCAACCAGATTAATTATACGGACATTACACCTCTAGTAGGCGACTTGGAGATGTTAGGAATCTTTAAGGACAAAGATAAAAAGGAGGAAGATAGTGTTACGGACGCTTTAAGTATAATGTTATAACTACTTAGAGAAGAATTAGCGGAAGCTAGTTAGTTAATACAGGCACGGTCTAAGATGGAGCTGGTGGAACTATGTAACGAGGAATAGTAGCCAAGTTACGTAATAAGCTCTGTAAGCTCTATAAGCTCTATGTTACGGACAGCTTAAGTACAATGTTACGACTACTTGGAGAGGAGTCAGAGGAAGCTAGTTGGTTAATACAGGCACGGTCTAGGATGGATCCGGTAGAACCATGTAATAAGGAATGGTAGCCGAGATCATATAGTATAATCTGTATAATCTGTGTGATCTATATAATCTGTGATAGAGCAGACAGAGCACACGTACCTTACGGAGCGAAGGGATTTCTTAGGCGTATGGTTATGTATTTAAGGACCACAGTCCCTACCTAGATAGTTCTCTCTTCGTAGTAAATCTTAGAATACAATTAGAGTTAATCTATTAGGCAACTACTCCACCAGTTGTTATTACATTGTTAATTTGTTATACCTATATACCTAGCCTATTAATAGAACCCACCGTAGTTTCTGCTATAAGGTTCCGTTACATATTTACTACTAAGGTTATGGTATTAGAACGAATTGAATAACATACCACCAAGAGTAGTACCAGTCATAACGGCGTCAATGGGAGCCACAACCTTAGGGCCAGGTAATACCAGTATAGACAATGGGGATTCTTAAGTGGTTACGCGAGGTTAGTTATAGGAAATAGTTAATTACTTACAAGATAATAATAGGATACTTAAAAAACGCATTAATAGAATTAGAGCAGTAAAGATTAAGTTACCTTTAATCAAATAATTTTTAGGGGAGAAGTTGAAGCTTAAAGGATTTCTTACGCAGATATACTTTAAGGTAGTACAGGAAGGAGCAAAGTTAGCAATATTGTTGGATTAGGTAGCTTATACAGGATTGTTCCTAATAGGGAGGGCACTTAAATAGTTTAAGCCGTATCTCACGGAAATATAGGCTAATGGCATAACAACTACTAACCAAGACATACGGTATATATTTGCTAGTTGGAACGGGTTCGCAGAGCGATTAACGCAGATATTTAGAGACCTAGAAGCTATAACCACAGCAGAACAAAAGCTTTAGAACTTGGTATAACGCACTTTAGCAATTAAGTATATAATATAGTTTTAAACACTAGCTATATAGGTTAAGTGGAACGACAAGGCGCTTATGGCACAGTATAAATAGGGACTTAAGGCTAAAGTCCAGGACGCAATTATCCTAATAGAAGATGCGGATACTCTAAGGGAGTTAATAGATTAGTTAATAAAGATTAATAATAGAATCTATTAAAGGGAACAAGCTAAGAAAGGGCAAGATAGAGTTCTACAGTTATATAAGGCGTAGAGTACGCAATGGCAGACATAGAGTTAAAAACCATGGAATGACATAGAGCTAATAGACCTAAGCGGTACCAAAGAAACCTAAAGATAGGAAAAGAAACTATGGAAACCTAGAGGTTAAGGATTAAGTAATTAAAGGACTAAGGAGTAGAGGCTAAACTAGGGATCTTAACAGCAGAAGACGTTTAGGCAGACTCCGCAGTAAGAAAGATGGTTTAAAGATAGAGCTTACATAAATTATAAAAAACAGGGTTATTTCGCTAGAGACTATAGAGGTGGTTAGAGTAACTACGCGGTAAAGGGAACCAGACCAGCAGATGGCACGTACATATAGAGGGACGATGGTGCACTACAAGGAATAAAAGAATGTTTAATTAACAGTTTTGCGTATTATTACAACAACGCATGCTGAATTTATGAGGACACTAAATACAGCGCAAGCTATTAGCCATAAGAGCTAGAGTTAAAAGGATTCCAAGAAACTAGAGAGTTAGATAAAGAATAGGATTAACTCTACAAGCTAGATTAAGATGTCACAGTAATATACGGACAAAGATTAGCAGTAATAATAATAGAGTTGGAGTACTTATTAATTAACAGCAATAAGGATAAAAAGGAGGCTAACTAGGAGCACTTAAACCTTAATAACGTAATAGAAGCAGAGACTAAGACCATTACCAAATAAGGATTAGTAATGGGTATAGCGACACCGTTGGATACAATTTCTATTGCTTTATAAGATAATAGGAGCAATGTTTAGAAGAAATTAAGCAAGTAGATAACTGCTAGTGCTAGCTTATTACTTAATAAAGGTAAAAGGCCACAGGCTTAAGATTCTTAAGAAGAGATAAGAGAAGTTTAAGATTCTTAAAGTAAAATAAGACATACTTAAGAACCCACAACGGACGAAAACCAATAGGAAAGGGCAGTAACTTAGTTTAGTAACAAACAAACGAGTATAGGACGCAAGTTTAAGAACTATAAGTTCGGAGAACGAGTAAGAACATTAGTAATTCTAGGTAAACGTAGTGTTTAGCCTAAAGATTGAAAAGTCAATACCAGGATTAAAAAGCAAGACGATTATAAAGATCCAACTACAAGACGCAGAAAACAAGAAACTATAGATAAGTTTAAGATAAGAATTATTATATAACAAGAGTAAAAGCTAGACAAGAGATTAGCAATGCTAGGTTATACAAAGGACAGAGCACCCATATAAAGAGTTACTAATAGGCTAAGTGCAGGGACACCTAGGGTAAAGTGGTTAGATAAACTAAAATAAGAAGAGGATCTAGATATTCCAACCAGGTTCAAAGAAAGACATACTAAAGGATATTACAATGCAGTAATAACAAGGTATTTTCTAATGGATAGACCATACACACTAAACTAGTTATACGGAAAGTGGTATAGGCAACAACACAATGACGAATAGAAAGACTTTTATATATAGCTAGACGAAAAAGTTATCTAAGACCAACCCATTACAGAAAAACACATAAGTTATATTAAAGGAGTATTAATTATAATGTTAAGGAACCTAGAAGAGAGGTCTAGGGACTAGAGAAGTAAGCGACAAATCTTAGTACCTATAGCAGAGATACTAGTAGTTAGGTTAACTAGGTATAAGTTTAAACTTAAGGATAAAGATAAACTAAGAGTTAATCTAAAATATATAGCGCATTATATACTATCGTGGATAGCTTATATGGATAACATGTATAATATGCATAGAGCACCTAAGGATAAGAACCGGAAGTACCTAGTAAGGATATATTAGGCACTAGAGGAAAAGCGGTTCAGGAACGCTAAGTATATACATAGTTAGCACCTAGTAGAAGTATAAGGTTAAGGGGACTTAACACTTTAACCAGGAAGATTCCTTATAGAAGAATGCCTAGATAGATAATAGTGGTGGGAGTGCCCAGAGAACACTTGTCTATAGTATATAGAGGAAAAGAAACGAACTAAGTATTAGCTAAAGTTGGACTAAGTACAGGTAGGATCTAGCAGCCAGCAGTTAGGAAAAGGGGAGGCGTATAGGACTAGAGGGAACCAGTATTAGAACCTTAGACCCTTAAAGGAATTTAAGGACAATACCTGAATTTAAGAGCCAAGTAGCAAGATCAGCAGTTTAAAGTATTAGTAGATAGTAGAGCAATGAGGAACCATATATTACCAAAGGTAGTAAAAAGGATAGTGTCACGGAGCGAGCACAAGCGATGGTAATATATAGCAAAGTAGATATTATTAAGCTATATACATGAACTACGTAATAAAGTCAAGACGTTGCGTAAGGAGAGAAGGTAAGGAAACAGGGAGAAAGGGTATATATCATTAGTTTTGTTGCTTAGTTGACGCGTACACGGAGTAGGATAGGATTCAAGGAGCGGTCCTAGCAGAACTTAGCAGGATTCGTTGGACTTGGCAGAATATAGTAGAATACGGCAGATTGCCATTAGATTGCCGTAGATTGCCAGCAGATTGCTATCTTGCGGTTAGTCTTTTCTTGCTACATTAGTGGAAACAGGTAGATGTGTGTAAGGTGTCACAGAGGTGTCCCATAACAGTACCCCCCCTTTAAACTTAAGCTTCTACGAGATGGGGCTATAGTAGTTCTAGGTAAAGTTCATAAAAGTCTTCTACGGCTTATATAAGTCCTATAGAGTTAACGGGTTCCCATAAGGGCTTAGTAAAGCCTCTCCATTTTATAAGGTATATATATTTATATTTCTATTTATTGTACTTAATATCGTCAACTCTTTCAACAAGGTACTTATCCTCACCATCTACTTTAACTGGTAGGGGAGGGTCTTAGATCTGTCTAGGTAGGGCGTCTAATATAGGGGCGGCAGGGCAGAGGACTGACGTATAGAATATAGGGTGGATTTTAACCGTATTAGGGAGCTTCAGTTAGTAGGTATAAGGAGAGATAACTTTTCCAACCTTATAAGGGCCGGCGTTCTTCTAGTCAAGTTTCTTAGTAGGTTATTTCGTATTCAGATTTCTTGCGTCTAGCCAGATAAAGTCACTAATTTAGTAAGCCGGTGCTAGGATTTGGTTCTTATTTACTGCGGCTTTATAGACAAACTGGGCCTATGTTATTTTATTAATAAGGAACTCTTATAGTTTTTCTATCTTCTTTATAAATTCATTTGCTTCTACAACTTGTAAGGCCTAATAAGCTAGGCAAGGAACATTACTAAAGGGTTTAAAACCCATTTGCGGGTACTGGCCGTAATTAGCCAGGAATAGGGAGACCTTTATAGTTTCTAAGACAGAGTTATTTACAGTAAATTCGGCAAATGTAAGCCAGTCCATCTAGTCATCCTATAAATACGATATATATATCCAAATATACTATTCCATTATAGCATTTGCACGTTCTGTTTAACCATCCATTTCTAGGTAATATGCTATAGACAACAGTGCTTTAATATGGAGTTAGGTAGTTAGTTCTTCCTAGAATGCCAAGATAAACTAGTAGCCTCTATTAGAGACAATTGTTTTAGGGAGTCTGTAGAGTTTCTATACATAATCCAGGAACAGTTAGGTAACAGCAGGTGTTAATATATTAGGGTAGGCGATTAAGTGTCTTATCTTAGATAGTTAATCTATAACTACTATAATATTTATGCATCCTTTACTTATGGGGAGATCAACAATGAAGTTAATTAAGATATCCTTCTATCTTCAGTCCAGAATAGGTAGTAGCTTTAGAAAGCTGTTATATATTTTATGCAAAGCTTTAGCTTATTGGCAGGTATGGCAGCTAGAGATGTACCTTTATATTATATTATACATATTTAGCTAGTAGTATTCTTATTAGAGCAGTTCTAGGGTTTTTCCTTAGCCTAGGTGGCCGGCTACTAGTAGGTTATATACGTGTTTAAGGAGCTTAAGCTTAAATTTATTATAATTAGGGACAACTAGGCGGTTCTAGTAGTATAAGTAGTTTCTGCAGACTTCACATTTACTTAGAGAAACCTTTTTAAAGCATCTAATACCATTTTAAATTAGCTTAAGCGTCTCTTAGATAAATTTATTGTTTGGATATTTATTAACTATAATCTATTTAATAGTTTAATTAGTTATTTCAAGGGCATGTACTATAAGATCTTTAACAGGGGGATTAAATAGCTTAGGGTGGAGTAGAGTCTAATTACAGTAAGAGCGCGCTTCTTCTTAAGCTGGTGCGTCCTATAAACGTCAGGTTAGGGCATTAGGCTTCTAGCCTTAAACACCTAGGCGGTACATAATTAAGAATTGGAATTAGAACAGATATTCTAACCAGCGGGCTTAATAGTGGCTTAGCTATTTTATAGTTGTAAAGTACTATAGGTTCTTATAGTTGCTAAGAACTTTAATTAGAAATCTAGTTCCTTTTAGTTCTAGTTGCTATTACTTAAAGCATTTAATAATTGCCAGTAATTCCTTATTATAGATCTTGTAATTATATTCAGCTGGGCTTAGTTATTTTAAGAAGTATACTATAGGGTGCAATACTCCTTCCTTATTATATTAAGATAGAATGCCTCTAGTAACATAATTAGATAAGTTAGCTTCTATAACACTTATTCAGTCTGGGTTAAAGTGTTAAAGTATAGGTGCAGTGGTAAATATAACCTTTAGATAAGTAAAGGCCTTCTTATATTCCTTATTAAAGATAAAGGCTTTATCCTTTTGGGTTAAGGCTATAAGGGGTAAAACTAAGGCGGAGAAGTTATTAATAAACTATTAGTAGAAGTTGGCGAAGTCTATAAAGGCCCTTACATCCTTAATATTCTTAGGTTCTTACTAGTTTATAATTACTTTAACCTTCTTAGGGTCCATTTATACACCGTCTATAGAAATAACAAGTCTAAGGTATAGGACTTCCATTTTGTGGAACTCGCATTTATCTATATCTAATTATAGACCGGCTCCGCGCAAGGCTTACAGGATTAGTTTAATATATTTTCGGTATTTAGCCAGATTATTACTGTATATTAAGATGTCGTTAATATAAGCAGTACAAAAAACGTCCAGGTATAGGCGTAGGGTATTATTCACAAAGTGTTGGAATAAACTTGGGGCATTTACAAGGCCAAATGGCATTACTAAGTATTTAAATAATCCGTATTGAGTATAAAATACAGTAAGCCATTTATCTCCTTTTATAATATAGAGGCGGTTAAATGCGTGGATAATATTAAGCTTTATATAGAAGCGAGCCTTACTTAATTGGTTTAGTGTCTCTTAGATTAACGGGATTAGGTATTAGTTCTTAATAGTAACAGTATTAAGGGCTTAGTAGTCTATATAGAAGCATAGACCACCGCTAGGTTTCTTAACAAAGATTACTAGTACAGCTATAGGTAATAAACTTGCTCTAATAAAACCCTTATCTAGATATTTGTCTAAGTACTTCCGTAGTACTTAGAGTTTATTTTAGAATATCCTATATAAGGGTCCAAATCTAGGATGTTTTCCTTCTTTAACTACAATCTTATAATTATATAGACGGCGTTCCAGTAGCTTATTAGCTTCCTTTTATAAGAATATATTTAAATAATCATAGTACTCTACTGGTACCTTTATGGCGGGGTTAGTGTGCTTCTTTAGTGCTAAGGCCTTCTTAATATTAGCCATTATAATAGCAAAGATTATATATTCTAGTTTCCTGGCAAGTTATACTAGCGGAGTAGCTCCAATTATATAGATGTCTAAGGTATTAAGCGAGTTTAGATTATCCTTAGTTTCTTATATAGTTTCTTGTTTGGGTTTAGGTTTAGTATTAGTTATAGAGTTAGTATTAGATTTAGGTTCAGGTTCTTTAAGTATCCTTTTTATAGTAGAATACCAGTTCTTCTGGTACTTTTATATATTAAGCTTAAGCTTCTACTTAGTTCCAGGTGCAGTAGTTAGAGTCAGTTTATATAGTTATACATTATTTTTAGGTTCTTAGTAGTTGTTAATAGAAGTCTCACATTAGTGGAATTTAGTAGAATTCTCTAGTAGGTGGAATCAGGTGGACTTTTTAGGTATAGGGTGGACATCAGTGGAAATTTTAGACTGGTGGATCTTAATGGATTTTCTAAATTTTAGTTTAGGGTCTAAGTAGCAAGTTATAAGGCACTTCTGCTTACAGTAGGAGGCGGTAAATAAAAGCTTAAGGTTATCTTAATTAATAGTTACCTTATATAGCTTTATTTAGGGTTGTCTAAGGATTACTAAATAACCTAGGGTAGTTATAAAGAGCTTAATTAATTCTTTATAGTTTAGGTATTAGAGTCTTAGGGCCACTATATAAGTAATACGGCCTAAGATAGTGCGTTTACCATTAAATCCAAATACGTTAATATGCCGGTTAAGGGGTGTTAGGGTAAACCTATTATCTTACACAAAGATCTTATTAATAAATCCTATGCCGCTAGCTCCTATATTAATTAGGACTTAAGTATTAGCCTATTAACCTTTCTACCAAAGACAGCAGTTAATGGTTATACTATAATCCTAAAAGTCAGGTTTTATAACATCTAATGCATTTAACAAGATCCTATAACATAGCTGTCCTGGAGAGCGACTTAACTCTAGGACGTGCCTTTTAGTAGTAAGTAGGAAGGGGTTCTTATAGAACATCAGTTATAACTTTGTCCTTATAAGTAGTGCTTACTAGACGCGGGGCTGGAGCTAGGTAAAGATTGGGGATAGTAACTAGAGGATTAATATAGTAAACAGTTATTAGTGTTAGCCGTTTATAAGTTATGTTAGGGCATAGAGACAGAGTAGTATCTTAAGATATATTCCTTGCTTCTGCATTTAAAGCAAAGGCCTAGCTTAATACATCGTTCTCATTTAGGGGACCCTAGTAGAGCGTATCCTAGGGTCCCTATATTAATATCCATGGCGTTAGGGTGCTTAGGCTAAGATAATAACTTAGTAGACGTTTATAGGGCTGTTGTATTATATTAAGAAGTGGACTTCAGTGTTAGGCGTAGTATATCATTATACCGTTTATTAATAACGTTTATATAGGCGTTAAGAGCTCCTAGTAGGTCTATACCTATTAGGGAGGTTTTTAGTTTAGGGCTTAGGGACTTAATAAGGCTGTTAACTAGTACGGAGTTATTCCAGCCTGTTTTCTTTATGTAACGGTTAAATTTAGAGAAGTATACTAGGAAACTTTTTGTTCCTTAAATTATGTGGTTTATCTTTCTCTAAGTAGTAGCTTAACGGTTTGGGTCACCGTACGTGGCTTTAAGTAGTATAACTAGACTTTATACTAAGTTCGGTTAAAGGGGTTTAATAAGGTTAGCTACGTCTCCTCCTAGTCAACTTAGGGTATAGCAGAGTTGGTTAGCTTTAGTTAGGTAGCGGTTAGTATTACTAGTTAGCTTATTTTTAAGCTAGCTTAGGAATAATTAGAGTTCTTATTATTTACCAGTAAATATTAGAGGGTCTAGTAGTTGTTCAGATTATTATAGTGCAGTAGTTAGTTTAGGATGAATAGTTACTATAGGTTCGGGACTCTCGTCCCGCGTGTTTATCTCTAGAGAAGGCGTTCGGTTTTAGGGCCCTAGTATAGGCATCCTAAGGGTGCGAACTTCTTCTTAAAGGTCCTTAATTATTTATAGGTGTTGTGCCTCTTATTTAGCTTATCATTAAGTTAAAGTGGCTTAGTTCTGTACGAGGGCGTCTATAAAGGACTTTTATATCTCTGCTAATTATTTTTAGAGTGCGGATATAATGCCGGCGGCTGTTATAGGGGCTTTAGGGTCGTTCTGCATTTCAAAGGGTGGTATATAAGGTTAACGTAATATAGTATTACAGAGCGAGCATAAGCGATGGTAATATATAGCAAAGTAGATATTATTAAGCTATGTACATAAACTGTGTAATGAAGTTAAGACGTTGTATAAGGAGAGAAGGTAAGGAAACGGGGAGAAAGGGTATATATTGTTAGTTTTATTGCTTAGTTAACGCGTGTACGGAGCAGGATAGGATTCAAGGAGCGGTCCTGGCAGAACTTAGCAGGATTTGTTAGACTTGGCAGAATATAGCAGAATGCGGCAGATTGCCATTAGATTGCCGTAGATTGCCGGCAGATTGCCATCTCGCGGTCAGTCTCTTCTTACTGCGTCGGTGGAAATAGATGGACGTGTGTAAGGTGTTACGGAGGTGTCCTATAACAGATAGGGTTACTACACAGATAGAAGGAACACCTATATCCACTTATAATAATTTTAGGAGATTAGATAGCCTATAGAGGAGGCATTATTAATCTTAAAACAGGACCTATTTAAATAACTATTAAAGGGAGACCAGTTAGAATGTCTTTTAATATCCTACCGTTAGGACAGGACGAGGCGATACTAGGAATACCTTAGTTACAGGAGTATAATCTAAAGATTAATTAGGTTACAGGTTAAGTTAATATTAAGAATACACAACGGCGCAAAGTGCGATAGTAAACCAAGTTGGTATAGTACCAAGTTAGAGCGATATATAAAGAGACTAAGCGAGGCTTAAGTTATATACCAAAGAGATACCACAGGTATGGTAAAAAGTTATAGTTACCAGAAAGTAAGAAGCTATTAAAGTATACAGCTTAGGACTATAAGATAGAATTAAAAGAGGGAATAAGTCTAAAGTTCTTTCTAATTTATAAGCTTACTAAAACAGAGTTAGTAGCGCTTAAGGAGTTTATCTAGGAGAACTTATAAAAGGGATATATTAAACCATCGCAGTTATTAGCAGGATATCCAGTATTATTCATCCCAAAGAAAAATAGAAAACTTAGGATGTGTATAAACTACAGATAGTTAAACAGCATTACTAGGAAGGATAGGTATCCTTTACCCTTAATTAGCGAAATCCAAGATAGGATAGGCAACGTAAAGATCTTTACAAAAATAGATCTAAGATAGGCGTACTATTAGATTAGAATTAAGGAAGGCGATAAATAGAAGGCAGCCTTTAGGTTAAAGGAAGAACTATATAAGCTATTAGTTATACAATTCGGACTTATAAACGCACTAGCAACATTCTAAAAGTGAATTAATAGTATATTAGGAGAACACCTTAATAAATTTATTATAGTATACCTTAACAACATTATTATCTACTTAGAAAGTAAGGAAAAGTACGGAGAACACGTAGAATAGGTCTTAAGGAGACTATAAGAAGAACAGATACCAGTAGCAATTAAGAAATGCGAGTTCTTTACCAGAAAGACCGATTTTATTAGATTTATCATTAAACTAGGCTAACTTAGCATAGATCTAAAGAAGATCAAGGCTATAGTGAATTAGCAGGAACCAGAGAACGTTATATAGTTGAGATCATTCCTAGGGTTTTGTAATTACTACAGAAGGTTTATAGCGTAATGGTTACAGGATATTAAACTATTTACTTAGTTAACGAAGAAAGAAGAACTGTAGGTATAGGGAAAGGAACAATAGGAACTATTTAAGAGGATTAAAGAGTTATTTACCTAGGAGCTAGTTCTTAAGATCTATCAACTAGGTCTAGAGACGGTTGTAGAAACAGATGCATTAGACTTTACACTAGGGGCGTGCTTCCTATAGAAATATTAAGATAGATGGCACCCAGTAGTATACTATAGTCGGAAAATGACACCACTAGAGTTAAACTATAACATCTACAACAAGGAGTTATTAGGTATAGTTACAGCATTTAAGGAATAGAGAGCATTCTTATAAGGCATAGAGAAACCATTTATGGTAAAGACAGACTATAAGAACCTTATAGGATTCCTAATGACGAAGGAACTCAACTAAAGACAGGTTAGATAGGCGGAAATACTTACAGAATACTATTTTAAAATTCAGTATACTAAGGGTACAGATAATGCACGAGCAGATGCTCTAAGTAGAAAGGCTAAACTATAGAGTAGTGAAAAGCTATTAGGAGCTTTATTACGAAAGGATTAAGACGGATTAATTAGGTATAATTATCTAAAGATTACAGTAACTAAGGAAAGTCAGATCTATAAGTTACTAAAGAGTAAATAGATATAGAAAATCTAAGAAGTATAGGCAGAGGATCTAGACTTAAAGCAATATAAAAATAGAGAAGTAATGTATATACCTAGGTCTATTATAGAAGAATTTATTAAGGAATTCCATAGGGGAACAATATAGGGACATAACAGAGCTATAGGCTTAGTGTTAAGACTTTAAGAAGAGTATATTATTTAAGGAATCTGGGGACTAGCAAGGCAAGTTATAAAAGAGTGTCTAGATTGCTAAAGGAATAAACTAATAAGGTATAAGCTATATAGAGGGCTACAACCTATTAAGATACTAGAAAGACCATAGGAAGTTATATTATAGAACTTTATTATTAAGTTACCAAAGTTAAGAGATCCTATTATAGGATAAGATTATAACGCGATTTTAGTAATAGTAGATAAGCTAATAAAGTGGGGATACTTTATAGCATGCACTAAAGAAATATTAGCAGAGGATATCACTAGAATCTATATAAAAGAAGTATTTGCAAGACATGGAGCACTAGATAAGATTATATTAGATAGAGATCTAAGATTTATAGCAGTATTTTAGGAAGTGTTTCTAGCAGAACAAGGGGTTTGCGCAGTAATATCTACAGCGTATTATCCGCAAACGGATGGATAAATGGAAAGACTAAACTAGACACTAGAGCAGTATCTAAGGCATTATGTTAATTATATATAAAATAATTGGGTATTGTTATTACCAATTATACAGTTTGCATATAATATAATACCTTAAGAAGGAATGGAAACATCACCATTTAAGGCGAATTACGGATATGAGCTAAGAACATTGTTATCGCCATATTAAGCAAAAAAAACAAGTAGCACAGCTAAACAAAGAATAGAGACATTAATGAATCTTTATACAGACCTTAAAGAAACAGCTAAACTAGTATAAAAACAAATAAAAAGGTACTATAATACTAGGAGATCTAAGGGACCAGATCTTAAGAAGGGAGATAAAGTATAGCTACTATATAAAAATTTTAAGAGTTAACGACTAAGCAAGAAGTTGGACCACGTTAGACTAGGACCTTTTAAAGTTATAAAGAGAATTTTATTGGTTATATACAAGTTGAACTTACTAGCTAAAATAAAGATCTACCCTATACAATATATTGCAATGCTAGAACCAGCACACGGGAATATTAAACCACTAGTATATAAGGCAGATATGTATAGAGGATAGAAAGAGGACAAATAGCAAGTTTTAAAGATTATTAGTTATAAGGATGTAGATAATGAAATATAGTATAAAGTAAAGTAAATAGGCTATAGTAAGACTACCTAGGAACCACTAAGCAACCTAGAAAACGCTATAGGAAAGGTACAGGAGTATTAGAAGAGAGTAGGTTAGGCAACATTAATAAGGAAGAATTGCCAAAGAATAAGTTACCTAAGGGGGACCCAAAAAGAGCAATTGCTAAGCTACTTAGAGTTGTTTCCCTTATAGGAGGAGAGTTAGTTCTCTTATTACCTAGTTTAGATAGACCTTGTTCTATAAGCTTCTACTTTTTAGAATAAACCTTCTCGCAAACTTTCTTAAGATGGATTAACCGAGTAAAAGCAGCTAAATGAGACTTAAGAGCCCATTACTGAGCATTAGTAGCCTCTTGCTTAGCGTTATAAGAACGCCGGAGCTCCGCCAGAGCAACTGAGAGTTTGTCATCAAGCTTTATAGTGGCAGATTAAATATAAGACCCTATAATAAGTTACTTAGGGAACTTAAAGACTGTTAAGAGTTATAGGACGCGTATATTTAGCGTTAGAAACGGAACGAACATCGCAGCGCGATTAAATGTTTACTTTAGTGCACTCCAAACAAGAGAAAGGTTGTTGGGCAGAAGGACTTGCTAGCGCAATACAAACTAACCCCTCTTTCGCATAACGAGAGCACGGAGATGGCATTGTCTTACCTAGCGACAGTATAGAGGAAGCCGTACGAGCACAACAGAGGGTTAAAGACGCAGAAGAAGCTTTAGGTATAATAAGTAAGGATATTAACCAAATTAATTAGACGGACATTACACCTCTAGTAAACAACTTGGAGATGTTAGGAATCTTCAAGGACGAAAATAAAGAGGAGGGAGATAGTATTACAGACAGCTTAAGTATAATGTTATAACTACTTGGAGAGGAGTCGGAGGAAGCTAGTTAGTTAATATAGGCACGGTCTAGGATAGATCCGGTAGAACTATATAATGAGAAATAGTAGCCGAGATTACGTAGTGTGATCTGTGTAATCTATGTAATCTATGTGATCTGTAATAGAGTAGACAAAGCACACATACCTTACGGAGCGAAGGGATTTCTTAGGTGTATGGTTGTGTATTTAAGGACCACAGTCCCTACCCAGATAGTTCTCTCTTTGTAGTGAATCTTAGAATACAATTAGAGTTAATCTGTTGGGCAACTACTCCACCAGTTATTATTACGTTGTTGATTTGTCGTACCTACATACCCAGCCCATTGACAGAACCCACCGTAGTTCCTGCTACAAGGTTCCGTTACACTCTATAAGGTCTATTACGTACCTCACATACCTTACATACCTTATATAGCGAAGGGATTTCTTAGGCGTACAGTTGTGTATTTAAAGGACCATAGTCCCTACCCAGATAGTTCTCTCTTTATAGTAAATCTTAGAATACAATTGGAGTTAATCTATTAGGCAACCACTCCACCAGTTATTATTACGTTGTTAACTTATTGTTCATACCTATATACCCAGCCCATTAATAAGCCTACCGTAGTTCTTGCTATAAGGTTCTATTACAGTTAGCCTATTAACCTTTCTACTAAAGACGGCAGTTAATGGTTATACTATAATCCTAAAAGTTAGAGTTTGCTATATCTAATACATTTAATAAGATCCTATAATATAGTTGTCCTAAAAAGCAACTTAACTCTAGGATGTGCCTTTTAGTAGTAAGCGGGAAGGGGTTCCTCTAGAACATTAGTTATAACTTTATCCTTATAAGTGGTGCTTACTAAATATAGAGTTGGAGCTAGATAAGGATTAGGGTTAATAGCTAAAAGATCGGTGCAGTAAACGGCTGCTAGCGTTAACTATTTATAGATCTTTTTAGAAGGGGGCGGAGCAGTAGTTAAAGAGGTGGGAGCTACTTCTATATTTAAAGCAGAGGCCTAGCTTAATATATTATTCCTATTTAAAGGACCCTAGTAGGGCGTATTCTAGGGTCCTAGTGTTAATATCTATAGCATTAGGGTGCTTAGGCTGAAATAATAACTTAGTAGACGTTTATGGGGTTATTATATTATATTAAGGAGCGGGCTTTAGTATTAGGCGTAGTATATTATTATACCGTTTATTAATAACGTTTATATAGGCATTAAAGGCTCCTAGTAGGTCTATACTAATTAGGGAGGTTTTTAGTTTAGGGCTTAGAGATTTAATAAGGCTATTAATTAGTGCGGAGTTATTCCAGCCTATTTCCTTTATATAACAATTAAATTTAGAGAAGTATACTAGGAAACTTTTTTTTTTTAAGTTATATGGTTTCTCTTTCTTTAAGCAGTAGCTTGGCGGTTTAGGTTACTATATATAGCTTTAAAAAGTATAACTAGGCTTTATACTAAGTTTAGCTGGAGAGGTTTAATAAGGTTAGCTATATCTCCTCCTAGTTAACTTAGGGCGTAGTAGAGTTGGTTAGCTTTAGTTAGGTAACAGTTAGCATTACCAGTTAGCTTATTCTTAAGCCGGCTTAAAAATAACTAAAGCTCTTATTATTTGCTAGTAAATACTAGAGGGTCTAGTAGTTTTTTAGATTATTATAACATAGTAGTTGGTTCTACTAGTGGAATAACTATTGCTGGTTTAGGGCTCGCGTTCTATATATTAGCTTCTAGTAATAGTAATTAGTCTTAAGGGCTTAGCGTAGGCGTCTTAAGGGTACGGATTTCTTTTTAGAGGGCCTTAATTATTTTCTAATGCCGTACTTCTTATTCGGCTTACTGTTAAGATATAGCAGCTTAGTTTTATATAAGGGCGTCTATAAAGAACTTTTGTATATCTACCAATTATTCCTAGAGTGCGGATATAATATTAGTGGCCGTTATAGGGGCTTTAAGGTCGTTCTGCATTTTAAATAGGGCAAGGCGGAGTATAGGTTTTTAAGGGTTTAACGCAACGTAGTATTACAGAGCGAGTATAGGCGGTAATAATATATAGCGAAGTAGATATTATTAAGCTATATATATAAACTGCATAATAAAGTTAAGACGTTATATAAGGAAAGAAGGTAGGAAAACGGGAAGAAAAGGGTATATATTATTAACTTAGTTACTTAGTTAACACATATATGGGGCAGAATAGGCTTTGGGTTATGGTCCTAGCAGATCTTGGCAGAATTCGGCGGAATATGGTAGAGGACGGCAGATTGCCGTAGATTGCCGTCACGTGATGGCAAATTGCCTTAGATTGCCGTTACGTGCCTTGATCAACTGAGTCGTTAACACAGAGGTCGAGACGGTGGAAACAGGTGGACGTGTGCGAGGTGTCACGGGGTGGTCCCGTGACACTCTAAAGCCTCTCTATATACACGAAGAAGGTATGGAAATAAATAAAAGGGGAGACTAAGACGTAATTAAAACAGCGTGATATGTACGTGATATGTAGGCGATACGTAAGTAATACGCAGGCAATACGTAAGTAATACGCAGGCGGTACGCAGGTAAAAACAGTGGTAGTTTGGCAGGGTACCGTAGTCGGTTACAGAGAAGTCTGGGGGGCATCTAGAATTTTTGTTAGTTAGCGAGTCTTTATAACGTGGTTAACGGGGTTTTGACCGCTACCATAGTTATGACCGTTTGGAAAATCAAAAACTAGCCAAAATGCTAATTTGGTGGTAAACAACTAACAAAAGTTCCAAACGGTCATAACTAGGGTAGCGGTCAAAACCCCGTTAACCACGTTATGTAATAATTCTCATACAAAAGTTAGCGCCATACAAACACACAAACTATCAACTCCGCCACTAACCAACGCATTTATTAACAAAAGCTCGACGTTACGTTTATCAGCTCATCAAGGCGATTCAGAGGGTCCTCTTATTTTTATTGGTAGAGTGGTGGTTTTTGCCACATTTTATCCGCGTCACCATTACCAAAACAAGGCTGTACATAATTACCTAAAAACCCATTGAAGGCCCCCTGAGCGCCTCTACCAACTCAAATACAACTACAAAGCTCTGTAGCAAGGCCCTACACGAAGCTCTGTGGTGGAGGGTACTATTCGTCGTCGTCGTCGTCGTCGTCATCGAGTGGAGGCTCTGCGTCAGGCTCGCGTACGGCTCTGCGTACGGCTCTGCGTACGCTTTATATGGCTGTAATCGTAATTATTAGAATTTATAGATGCCTTTGTGATGGCTTCCAGGGGTTAATAAACAAAGCTTTGTGCAGAGCCTCTATACGTAGAGCCATCGTACGATCGTACGCAGAACTGTACGCAGAGCCTCATCTGGCTGCCAAGCCTTTATTACAAGTGCTCAAAGTACGATAATAATCTACCTACTAAAAATTAGGCATAAAAAACAGCGTAGCGTTCTTTACTAACATTCCTTTAGTACTTCTACTTACTAGGAATTTCTATAAGAGTTGTAGGTAACTATATAATTTGCCTTAAAGTAGGTGTGAGGTGACAAGCTCTACGCTACTCGGGCCAGACAAACCCACAAAAGGTAAACGAGTAACTGGCTCAATTGTCAGGTACGCTGTGTAGAACAATATATATACTAGTTGCAGCCAAGGGTGCCAACACCTGACAATTTTGGTGTATTTTGGGGTGGCTCGAGCAGGTGGCTAATACGTTAACGGGGATCGGTGCCTGCGAAGCCACCGACGCATTAGGGAGCGAGCAATGCTTAAAGACAAGCCCCCTCTTGAAATCGGCCCTAGTCCACATCTTTTGCCTCCCGAACTGGACACGTTCCTGTATTTACGCCAACTGGCTAGGGCATATCATTGCCCGCACTAACACGTCTAAAGGCCAACAAACCTTCTTTTCCGAATTTCACCACATGGATGCCTACCCCATCAGGCGACGCGCTCTCTTCTACTATTCCTCCTTCCTTTCCATCAGCCGTTGAAACTCACATAATACCCACCCACCAAGCTCAGCTCCAGCAAAACATTTTCGCGCAACACCGCAGAGCCAGAAGTCAAGGTGACGTAGAACTTCAAGAACTAGGCCCCTCATCCCCCGTAGTCGCCCACCAACCAGAAAGCTCGCGCCGAAACCAACTCAAGAAGCTTGCTCCTCTGCACATTCCCTCCGCAAACACCCCTGAAAGCAGCCACCTATTTTGCTACTCCCCTTCCGAGTCGGATTCCGAGGACAATACCGAAGAACAGATGGGCAAAAGTGCTAGGAAGAGCCGATCACCGAATCCAAACTCGCTAGCTCGGACCAACCCCCTTAGTCGAACCAGCTCGACGGATTCAAGGAGAAGTCTGAACGGGCATGCGAACGGGACAATGAACGGCCTAGTTGAACAGAGGCGGAAGCATGCCTCCATCGACACCCCAACGTCTGCGAACCAGGCAGCACATCTGATGAACCGGCACAGCTTTACACTGGACGATCCGGTCCCAACAATGACCCATGACCCAGAAGCTTCACCCAAGGGCTTCATGGACCTGCCGGAGCAGGATAGGAGGAATTTCTTGCTGCTGGTGCTGTTATACTTTCTGCAGGGCATACCAATGGGACTGGCTACTGGATCGGTTCCGTTTTTATTGAAATCGCACGTGTCCTACGCCGAAATTGGAGTCTTCTCCCTCGCCTCCTATCCGTACTCATTAAAACTGCTATGGAGCCCCATCGTGGATGCGATATGGAGTCCAAGGGTCGGCAGGAGGAAGAGCTGGATTCTACCGATCCAGACAATATCAGGCTTTTCAATGTTGTGGTTGGGAAGCCGGGTTCAGCAGATGATAATGAATGCCGAGGCAAAAGATGGAGGCGGTGTTTGGAACTTTACGTGGTGGTGGTTTGCTCTGGTGTTTTTGTGCGCGACTCAGGATATTGCCGTTGACGGTGAGCAAATAACCCTTGGGCATCTCACCTAGTGTTCTAGTCTGCAACCTTGCTGATATTTCTTATAGGCTGGGCCCTTACACTCCTTTCTCACGAGAATCTATCCTATGCCTCTACAGCACAAACAGTCGGATTGACGGCCGGCCAATTCTTGTCCTATACCGTATTTCTCGCATTCAACTCGAAGGATTTCTCCAACAGATGGTTCCGACCTACCAGCGCACCCCAGGATATGGGTATAATGACCTTGGACGGCTATCTCAAGTTTTGGGGATGGGGGTATCTGATTGTCACACTCGGCCTGGCTGTTCTCAAACGCGAAGAGAGGACTAAGAATACCGATGGTATTTGGGATGTATACAAGGTCATGGGAGGCATTCTCAAGTTGAAAAACATCCAGACCTTTATCATCATACATCTTATTGCGAAGATCGGGTTCCAGGCAAACGATGCTGTCACGAACCTCAAGCTCTTGGACAAAGGATTCAGCCAGGAAGACCTGGCCCTAACAGTCTTGATCGACTTCCCCTTTGAGATTTCCTTGGGCTACTACGCCGGGAAATGGTGTCAAACATACCCTCCAATGCAGCTATGGTGCTGGGCATTCGTGGGCAGGCTCGGTGCAGCAGTGTTTGCGCAGTTTGTCGTCATGATATTCCCTTCCAGCGGAGTCACTCTATGGTACCTTCTCACCGTCATTGTGGAGCATGTCTATTCAACATTCATGAACACAGTCATGTTTGTTGCGATCTCGGCCTTCCATGCCAGGATCGCGGATCCAGTCATTGGCGGGACTTATATGACTCTACTTGCCACGTACGTATTCTTACATCGCCACCTTGATTCCACCTTTTTACTTCTGTGTGGCTGCTGACATACATGTAGAGTTTCCAATCTTGGTGGAACATTCCCGCGTTTCTTCATACTCAAGTTTGTCGATCTCTTCACTGTAGCGACATGCAGTCCTCCATTGGTTCCGCCTGATTCCAGCACGCTGAAAGGAGACCTGGTAACGACGGCATTCTCATGCGCTCTGGAAGCGGACAAGCACAGGTGCAGGGACGGAGGTGGCACGTGTAGCATTTCAACGGATGGATACTATGTGATGAACATAATCTGTATTATTATTGGCGCAGTGACGTTCTGGGGTTTTATCAAGCCCGCGGCTTTGAAGCTACAGGCGCTGCCGTTAAAGGCCTGGAGACTAGCAAGCTAGTGTGTTGTTACATTGTTTTATAGAATGGAACGTGTTAAGTTCCAGGAAAGACTTGTAAAAAGTGTCAGGCTTAAGCCGGATGCACGCGCATGACATGGATTTGCTTAGTAAATCTTTCCGTCCTGACCCGACGCGGGAATCCCGAGGGTTAACCAAATCGAGATGGCTGCACGCGAAAACTCGTGACGAGACGTTAGCCGCCGGCCAAGTTACCCTGCCTTGCCGCAGCTAAAATGAGCGGCCATCGAAGGGCATTGAAGCACCTTGAAGCGCCTTGAAGTGCCTAGAAGCACCTTCATTGGAGAAGAGCGTGCTGCTGGAGTAATTTTGCGGTCCGGATTTCGTTTAACTAGCCAAAGCGTCCAGCGAGCATCAACTCTGGGAGAAGTTTCGCCCTGGTTCTGTACTTATATTTTCCCGGCAACAGTGAACGGCAGCGGTAATAAAATTCTCGAGAGCTAAGCCGCATTGGGCAGCGTGTTTTAATTCATCTGCTGATGGTCTCTCACCCACGTTTTTTGTCAACTACCCCTGGCTGTCCTTCGATTCGCACCTTCAGCTGAGCTCTGTCAGGACCACAACCCTACACCTTTTCATCCTTAAACCAATACACTTACTCGTTCCATCCCGAAACCCAGTTCATCATGGCTTACTCCGGAAAAGCGCGCGTCCAAAAGCCTGCACCTCACTTTCAGTGCACCGCTATTGTTGATGGTACTTTCGAAGGTGGGACAGCCTAGACCTGTACAACTCCAAGACCAGCCTTAGACCTGCTGGTACTGCTCCGAGAGATCATTCAGCTGATGAAATTCCGTCGACAGAACTCAGCCTCACTACCTACACATCCACCAAGCAATGGCTCGTCCTTGGTTTCATCCCAATGGCCTGGACCTTCGTTTGCCCCACCGAGATCATTGCTTTCAGCGATGCAGCAGCCCAATTCGCATCTCGAGGAGCCTCGGTCGTTTTCGCCAGCACGGATTCAGAGTACAGTCTGCTGGCATGGAACAACACATCGAGGAAAGATGGCGGACTAGGGAAGATCAATATTCCACTATTGAGCGATAAGAACCATTCGCTGAGCAAGGACTATGGTGTGCTCATTGAAGAGGAGGGTATTGCATTGCGTGGACTGTTCTTGATTGACCCCAAGGGAATTGTCAGACAGGTACGTCCCTCAGCGGATGCTGGCTAGGATGAAAAAGAGCACACGGAGTGTCTCTAGCATCTCTCTTCTAGATTCCTGCGAGCTGGATCATCGCCATCAATCCACGAGTCTGCATTTATTAACATCCGGCGCCATAGATCACAATCAACGACCTCCCAGTCGGCCGCAGCGTTGACGAAACCCTCCGCCTGATCGATGCCTTCCAATTCACTGAGAAGTATGGCGAAGTGTGCCCAGTAAACTGGAACCCAGGATCAGAAGGCATCAAAGCTACCCCAGCAGGCAACAAGGCATACGTGGAGAAGGCCTACGCAGACACTCACATGACAAGCGAGCCCAGCAACGGCGTGACGCCAAAGCCGGGTCACCATACAATGAATGGACAATAAGCTTGTTCTATCTAACTGCTTGCTACTAGGTTAAGCAGAATGGAAGGAGGTCCCTTCATCTTCCTGCATGGGCTAGGGAGTTTGGAGGACAAGCGGAGCGCTTTTGCTCACAACCCTAACTTTTGCTTCTTGAACATCATTTTTGGTGCTTCGGCGCTGACGAGCTTGTCTACACTATGGGCGTTCGGCTGATTTTTCAGCATCACTCTTGTAAAACCTTTGGATTCGCTCCATACCCTTCAGATGTACCAGCTAGAACTATTCTTCATCGCATTTGAAGTGAAGAATTCCTTAAGATTTCATTCTGCTGATGGAGTTTTAATGTAAATTTTACATGTTTTGACAAGTCGGTTCCTGCACCGTAGTTGAGTGAAGATGAACCTGCTCCCCGATTCCACATGCGCGGATAGGGCTGAACCTCGCCCCAAGCGATGTAGGGATCGCCAAAACGATGCCTACAGTCGCTTCAGAAAAGGACGGGTTTATGTCAGAAACCATGATCTAGTACAGAAATTTGCCGAATCCTCACCTGTTTGAACCACTTTTCTGTACCCGCGCATGCCACCACCCATCCTCCATACCAACACATCGCTGTTGCCTATTTTTTGAAGCTATTTAAAGCCTATATTTTTTCCTATTGCAGTTAGCGCCATGGCATATAGGAGGAAAGCCAAAGCACCTAAAAATACTACAAAGAATACTTCTAAAGCGCCTTAAGAAGTAGACCTTACCGCTAAACCTACACCGCCTGTATCAATACCTCCTACTGCTGTAGAATAGTCTAAAGGCCCTTAAACCTTTCTTTTGAATCTGGCCGTGTACGCTAATAGTACAACGCTATTTACCAACGTTCTACCCATCTCGTTCGGAGTCTTTAAATTCCAGGAGTTTGTCGCCGAAAATACGCATTAAGCCAGTGAATATTACGGCCTTTATTCCTTCTAGCTTAATTAATTAACTGCTGTTATTTTATTATTGAGTCCAAAGGATCCTACAATACCTAAAGAAGTTAACGATGCAGATAAATGGCGTGAAGTAGAGGGAATAATAGACACACAATCAAAGTACGCAAGGAAGGCTTTTTGGGTTAATCTTATAGTTAAATATAAGACCGCTGCTGCACCTGTTAACGCGTCTACTAAAGCCAAAGGTGCTGAATTTACTGCGGCTGTTAATGCGGCTATTAATACACGGCTTTAAGCGGCAGGTCTTCCAACCAAAGCAGCGGCCGATGAGGAAGTAGAGTCCTCTAGTGAGGATCATAAAGGTATAGTAGAGGAAGTTATTAGTAAAAAGAAGAGATTAACTACCACTAAAATACAGAAAAAGGCTGCTGAATAACGTGATTGTGAAGAAGCTAAAGGCAAGCATCTATACCCGCTACTTAAACGCTATCGCTGCCTTCGACAGCACTATAAGAACAAAAAGTACGGCGTTATACACTGTCTTGAATTCGAATTAAAGCACTACCCATTATATTATTACCACTGGACGCGCTGGTCGGAAGCAATTGAGCAGAAGAAAGCCATGCTTAACATACTAGATCTGCCGCTACTGTTAAAGATTAGGTATAGTAAACGCATGCAGGATAGGGAGGATAAAAAAGACATAAAGGCATTTTCGGGCAGCTATAAGCACCGTTAAGGTAACTCTAGCAGCACGAACGAATCAGCAAGCTCCCCCCTAAGACGACGGCGGCGACGAGGAGAGGCTTATACTACAGTTATACAATCACCAGCCAATTCTATTCCGCAGCAAGAATCCGTAGCAGTAACGGTTTTAATAAACCAGATATAGCAGCAGAACCAGCAGATAATACAACAGATGCAGAATGCTATATAGGCGGTAATGCCTCCTTCTGTACAACTAACTATCGCTAATGGTTATTTTACAGTGGACCCTACACCAAATACAAGATCCTTATCAGTGCCATTATTATAGAGCGCTCCATCGGTTCCAGCTTTATCCTCTAAAACACCTACCCATTACTATCCACCCCCAACTATACCTATAAGCCTACTACCTAGTAGCCCCGCCCACAGCGATATTAAACAATTAAATAGTAAGCTTGGCGCCTTTACTAAATAGCTATAAAGCCATTACCTAGTTGTCGCCAACGCCTTTACTAAAGCGGAGTTAATTTTAATTGAGGAGGACTATAACTTCAAGTTACTTAAGCACGCGCTACTTAATAGTAGTATAGGCCATACAAAGCTGTATAGGATTAGTTTAACATATGGGCTTATTAATTGCATGGTAAACTGCTTAGAAGACTTCAGAACGGATTAGCGACGTTATAATGCTATAGTAGAGGCCTTACTTGACGTCTTAATTGGCAAGCACCCTATATAGATATATTATAAAAGACCAGACCTTATCCTTTTTATACTACCTCTTAATTCCTGCCTGTAAGAAATGGCCTTTTGCCCTCTTATTAAACCCTTATTGCTCTACCGCGTGGCTTAAAAAGTCACCAAAGTTATTCTATAGTTCAGCTTTAAATTAATGAGCACGCAGCCACTACTTTAAGTTATAAAAAGAAGCTTCAATTAGATTAAAATCGGGTAAGTAAGGAGGAAGATATTTAAGCCTAACACCAGCAGCATTGCAGAGGCGTTAAACTTCCTAGGTTTAAGTAAGCAATAGTATTAAACACCTATCCTTTATAGACACCATATACCTTATTGCGATAGATTAACGTATTATCCATTACTAGAACTAAACAAGGCTATAGATAAGGCTGCATATAAGTAAGAACCTTATTCTTTATCCACTTAATAAACATTGGCCCGTCAATAGCGCCCTAGTGTATTAACTAGCCAGGCATATAGCCCTAATAGGTATACGCTGGCAGCAAGCTCTATCTTTTGGATCTCTTTAATTCCGATATTCCTTTAGCAGGCTTATTAATTGGCGCCTATCTATACTTCCTATCTATTGTCTTCTTATTACAAGCTAATTTATTAATAAAGACAAACTGATTGCGTCTATAGCCACAGATTCGAATAATCCAGTCATCCCTTAGGCCTGGGTTACGCTGTTGCGCAATCATCCTTATAACCTTTCTACTCCATTTTCTTCGCTTTAATCCAGCCAATAGTGTGCTTCGTGCTACTATTATATTATATTCATTGTATAGAAACCAGAGCATCTCTTTAAAATAGGCGTCTGGGCTGTATAAGAGGTATTCAAGGAGGCCCTAATTGGTACGCGTTTGTTAGTAAAATTAACATTAATATCACCACCTAACGTCATACATCTAGAGCTTTATCTGTAAGCAGTAGTGGCCTACCATTCCCCCTAATCGGTGGATCAATCTGGCCGTACCTCTTCAAATTCGCCCTCCAGCGTTAAAGAGTAGATTAAGAAACACGGGTTTTAATTTCTATATAGACATTGTCGTAGTCAAGGTCAATCAGAGCTTGTACAATTGACTTCTGTTCGGTCGACCAGGCGGGCTTGCCCATGGCTTCAAAAAATAGGCGACGGCGATGTGTTGGTATGGAGGATGGGTGGTGGCATGCGCGGGTACAGAAAAGTGGTTCAAACAGGTGAGGATTCGGCAAATTTCTGTACTAGATCATGGTTTCTGACATAAACCCGTCCTTTTCTGAAGCGACTGTAGTCTACGTATCAGAACCCCAACCGACAGCTTTGTCAACCTGCAATCTCACCACCCGACCAACCTCACGGCTACAAGAGGTGGCCAAATGGCACCCTTTCCCTTCCACTCATGGAGCCGCGCATAGCGTCTCTGCTCGGAGACACCTTGCTCATCGACCGAAACACCATCGAACAGCTCTCCTCCCTCCACCCTGTGCAAATCCCACCGCCCAGCATCGCTCCCAGACGCCCCTTACCCGTCGAACCGCGCGACTTCGTTGACGAAACCCGCGCCTCGAAGAACTCACTCGAGCCCCGGGCCTCCAAGCCCCCTCTCGGGCATGAATTCATAAACAAAGACTTCTACGCTGCGTTCCTCGGCCCGCCCGCAGGCCCCGCCGCCGTCAGCAGCAGCGGCAGCAGCAACAGCAATGGCACCGCGCCCGCCACCGCTGCCGCACGCGAGGAAGGCAAGCCCAAAGCGGCAAGCCGACATACAAAGTCGACGATCCCGCTGACGGAGGTGCTGAACAACGAGCAGGAGGACGGGTCGGCAGCGGCGGCGGCGGCGGCGGTGTTCAGCGGCTCGCTGAGCGACATCCTGCTCGACGGCGGCGGCGGCGGCGGCGGTGGTGGTGGTAGTGGTGGTGGCAGCAGTAGCCCGCGCAAGAAGCGCAAGCTGGAAGGCAACGAGCTACTAACGCTGCCGAAGCCGCACCCGCCGGCGAAGAAGGGCGCACGGCGGCCGCGGATCCCGCCCCTGCTGCAAGGGTTGCATCAGCCGCCGCCGGATGCGGGGCTGTTCCCGCCGATTACGGGGGATGGGTTTAAGGGGGCGTTGGTGGAGAGGCCGGCGCAGGAGGTTAGGGAGGTGGGGCCCGGAATGCAGGCTACGGGGGCGGAGCAGGTGGTGGAGCGGGGGCAGGGTGGTGCTGCTGGGGGGAAGACGAAGAAGCGGAATAAATGGACGGAGCAGGAGACGAAGGATCTCTTGAGGGGTGTGGCGAGGTTTGGGATTGGGAATTGGAAGAAGATTCTGGAGTGTAAGGATTATGTATTTCGGGACAGAACGTCGGTGGACTTGAAGGATAGGTTCGTTGTCTCTTTTTCATTGCCCTTTACTCTCAGTTATTTGCGCCGATCCCCCCAAGCTACTTGTTTGAATGCATACTGTTCTACCTTGCTGATGCTTTCAAGGTTCCGCACTTGCTGTCCCGATGAATACAGCAAATACCGCGCATCTGACTCGTCTAACCCTGCCACACCGAGCAAATCTGCAAAAGGATCTCACGAACCTAAAGATGTTACTGCAAAGCCTTTGCAATACTACGGCTTATATCCCCCCCAAACCGAGCCACCAGAAGCCAAGGCCCTACGGCGACCACGTTCTGGCACGGACCGGAAAGGCCCTGCAGAATTAGCGGAAATGGGCATTGATAGACCTTTTTTTAAAAACAAACGCCGTGAAAGGCGCGAGTTTACAGAGAGAGATGATGAAGCGTTAATCCGTGGATTCGAGAAGCATGGTCCTGTATGGCATAATATACGGTCTGATCCTGAACTAGGATTCGATTCAAGACATCCAACTGATCTTCGAGACCGGTTTCGAACTCGGTTTCCGGAGAAGTATGCTCAGGCAGGCTACAAAGTCAAGCCGAAAGATGCTCAGAAACAGCGGGATAGGAGCAGTGGCGCAAAGTCTGACTCCAAGGAACCGGCGAGTTCGAATCAAGCAGCCAAATTGGCCAATCGACCCGAAGTCGAAACACCATGCGCTCCTCCATCCATAATTTCTGCTCAAACCCCACCTGATACCAGATATAAATCACACAGTCTGCTCAAACCTCTCCTAACCACCTTCCCTGATCCATTTGACGATTTCCCTGACCTTGCCTCGGAGGACGAGGCTTCGCACAGCCCCGTTACTCTAAGTCGCAATATCTTCCAATGGGCAGACGCGCATCCACCTCATTCCACCAACGCTGCTATGACGAATATGCCTGCTATTGCTGCAGATATCACGTCACATCTAAACTTCAATCTCCTAGCCGGGATGGACCAATACCACATCAACCCGCTTGCGACGCTGAATCTACCACCAGCTACCATGACAAGCTTCCCAATAAACCTCACAGCTACAGGAGCAAATATCCCGTCAACGACTATGGCACCCCTCTACTCTTCCTCTTCCACCAAACAAACGCAAAATTCATCACAATACCCGCCCAGCCTCCCCACCCTCACTTTCCCCTCCTCCTCCCACCCCTCCAGCACCAGAAGCGGCGCCGTCAACCTGCCGCCGCCAGCTGATCTGCTCTCCGGCCTCGATCCCGACGAACGGACCGACGTCCACAACCCGAGCTCGCTGTGGGAAGACGGGATGGCGCTGGGCATGGGCGCCATATCCACCTCTACCGCTGCTGCTGTCGGCACGGGGGTAGGGGCAGGGTCCGCAGTTGTCCCTATCCGAGGCCTGTTCGAGAGTGATGGGTTGGGCGAGCGGAGTTTGCTGAATTCGAGTGTGTGAGATGATGACGTGTGTGACTAACGCAGTGTGTTTTGGTCATGGGATGCGGCGTTTGGGGTGGCTTTGTAAATACGAGGCTGGTTTTGTTTTTCAGTGCCCGCGGCTGGTGTGATGTGTGTGTGAGTGAGTGAGTGTGTTGTGTGTTTATGCGTGTTTAAATGTGCGTGACCCTCCTCAGTATACGTCGTCTTCCCCTTTTTCCATGGGAGACTCGTTTGTCACTGGAGGTAGATTAAGACCGCTGCATGCTGTGCAGACGACCAAATGCTAGGGCGTCCGTTCGTGGGTGGGCGGTCGCTGGCGCGTGGGGTGGGACATCTTTGCTTTTTAGATGAGAGCGTGAGTGGCTGCCATCTGATAGTCTTGTGTATGCGAGACCGTAGCATGTGTATTTAATACTCGCCCTTTTCGCTAGTTTTTGTGGGTCATGCAATTTTAATTGACTGGGTGCTAGAGAGGTTGAGATCTCGACACCCCAAAACCGCAGACGAATGGGGAGATTGTCTTCCTCACCAAATACATTACTCGTTGCAGTAGCTTGTATTCTTATTGGTGAATACAGAAGCGCTAGAAAATATGCGCTGCATAGGGACAATACAAAAGCGACTCATGGGAGATGCCTAGAACTCATTGGGTCCTCATTGATCCGTTAGAGGTGGGATAGGAAAGGAGAAAAGGCAGCCTTCAATATCATTAAGATGCGCTAGCGCACGTATTATGAGGTTAGGGTAGTAATGAGCATTATCAACTTTAAGTTTCTTATATCCTTGTTACATTGTGAAGATAATCCGTGGGTAAAAGCATCAGTATATCATGCACCTCACTTTATATTATTTTCTTCGCTCGCAATCACTACTCCACCGGTTTGTCTATCTCCTTTTCTAGTTTTCCTAAAATTCTTGTCTGTCTCCTTCGCATACAATTGGTATGAAGGGTGTCTCATTGAACTCACCGAGTGTCATGTCGAAGCTCATGATAAATGGCTAGAGAGAACATAGCTTACAGTGTTCCCGAATGCTTTCATACGAATTTATAGAGATCGGACTCGCAGGGACAGAAGTTCTTACAATGCTCCTACACGCCGTTATAGAATATTTTCGCATGCAAGAAGCCCATGTCACAGGTCCATGATTAGATCATTGAGTTGATAGATGAATGGAACAGTGTAGGAATGAAATTTTAATTCATACCGTGTCCGCCTCGCAACTCACTCATTCTAATTTAATCGTTCCAATGTAAGAAATGCCTAGTCTAAAAATATCCACACTAACATGTATACCAACAATAGTGAGAAAACAAATTCCTATGACCAGCTCTTTCTACGCAAGTGATAAAATTCGTAATATTTGAATACACTAGTCTAGATAATGAAAAAACTGGACTTGATATTCGTACCGCAAATACACATATACATACAGCAAACCTAATCTAGCCTAACCCATCCCAGTCATGCCAACGTTATTGACACGAGTTCACAAGTGTTCTATACTTTTAAGTCATAGATTTCAAACTTTGCCAAGTCAGTTTCTGATTAGTTGAGAAAAGTATGCGCACAGTAAGGTATAGCAGAATACATATAATAAATATTAAATTTCTTAAAACCTCCAATTAGAGCTCTATACGAAGCTCTATACAAACTCCTGCATGAACGCCTGTGCTGGTATTGTTGGTAATGAATAAATAAATAAATAGGCCTAATATTGCTTTCAATTCATAAGCCAATTAGAATATCACGACATAAATGAATAATCGCGATATCGTAGATATCATTATATAACTCCTCCTTTTGCCCATGACTTTAAGCACTCTAATTGCTTAATATTTAGTGGCTTAAGCCTTATTCGTTGCCAAGTAATTGTCCTCCAGACTCCTAGAAATATTTACTCTGGTTTAGACAATATAGGTAGTACAGATAGGATATCTATCGCTATATAGTAGAGCAATAGGTAGTCTATATAATTACTTAAACTAAGTTACTAATTAAGGGCAATAGTAGTAGTAGAAATATTAGTAAGGGAGGCGTTAATAAAGTATTTAAATTTATCCTTAATTATATTTAGAATTAACTGCTTCCTGTTCTAAATATTATACTTATTATCGACCCCAACTGGGCACCAAAAGAACCAGTCCTATTGGTAGCGCCAATTAGGACAATATATAGCCTTGAATTCCGGCTAACACTTATCTAGCTCCTGAGCGTGGGCGACAGCTTCCTCCTCTTCTGCTCTGCTTGTGTACTAATCCCTATACTTATTTACCTAAAGCCTTTGGGCTGTATTAGGTATAAGCCTCCTCTAGGTAGTTTTCTAGTTGCAATTAATATAGGCCTTCTTCTACTTAGTGTTTTAATCAGTATTCAATATCAATATAAGGTCGTATTGATATTGATATTAAATCACAAACTCATATTGAAAATATATTGAATATTAATTATTGAATTTAATATGTAGAGCTTTGGCATAGTATTTTTATAAAAATCAGGCTCTGCAGAGCTTTAAAATTTAACTAATCTCCTACCTATATCATTAACCTAGTGATCCTTAGCTTGTGTTGTATTTAATTGCTCTATAAGTCATATACACTTAAAAGTCTTAGCCACTACATTAATAGCTATAAGTCTACCGCCGGTGGTAATATTGCTTCTTAACCAACTCTTTAAACACTCTGTATGTTTAATATTCATACTTCCAAGCTTTATATAGTCCTATATAATTATCTAACGGCCCCCTAAAAATACTCACTTAGCCTCTAATATAGACGGTATAGATAATATATTAATAGCCATCCGTAAGAGTCGTGGGTAGTTAGCTCGGCATATTAGATTAAGCCACTACTGCAGCGCTATGCCTTGTATTAAGGTGGGCTTTGCTTTAATAAAGTCTTTATATTTATCTTCTACGCTACCAGTGACATTAAGCATGTGTATATAGAGCTTAGTTTTGGAAGGCTTGGTAGAGCAATTAGTAAAGGCAGGCTTTGGTTTAACTTCGCAATGCATATATTTGTCCTCCCATAGTTTCCTTACTGCGTTAAAAGACGCCTTATACCACTTCTTGTTCCAGTGCCTTATAATATAGGTTTTGCGACATAAAAAATGTAAAAGGATTAACACGGCGTACGCAGGAGTCTCGTTAGTAAGCTTATAGTATTTATTAAAGGCATACTAGCTAGTAATAATGGCAGAAAGAAGTTATGGATTTAAGCAATATTAATTCTATATCACTAATTAGTAGAGCCTTAATTTTAACTAGAAACCCTACCTTTAATCGCTTATAGTGCTTAATAAGTATATCCATAGTATAGAGTGTTTGGTCAATTAATAAGAAGTTGCCTTAATTTAGTAATGTAATCTTATAAAAAGGCTTTAAGAAGGAGTACATTAGCTTAATAATCTGCTAATCCTTAGGCGTAAGGAAGTCGTCTTTAACTTCCGTATACCACTTAGTTGCATACTTATTAATTACTAATTATACTTCTTTAGTTTAAATTACTTCTAGTACAAGAAACCATAAGTTCCACCTAGTATTATTATCTAAAGGAATAGATCTTCCGCAAAGAGCTTTAAATCTATTCCAGTAAGTCTCTAAAGCTTAAATATATATAATAAGGTTATAAACTTTACCTAGTATACCAATCTCTCTCCACTCTGCGGCTTGTGCTTCCTTTATCCTCTACACAAGCTTCTTATTAATTGTTAAGTTCTTATTAATTTCCAACTGTTATACAGCTTCGTTAATTACATCTTTATCTTTAACATAGAGGAAGGCTTAGAGGGCAAAGTTAATAATATAGCCGCTATATTAAATCCAGTGGTAAGTAGAATTCCAATCTAGTAGTTCTCTGGCCTTAAGGCCTTCTAATATAAGGCGACACATCTTATTGTTTAAGCTATAATTGTCGCCACATATATAGCCAATTCTACCTAAAATATTATACTGCTTCGCGACTTAAAGAAAGGCAGCGGCTTGATCTTCGCCACTATATAAGGGGAGTTCCGGTAGAGCAAGTAGAGCCTTCTATAATTCCTATATATCTTTATTAACAAAATAGGCAACTATCGCTTAAAAAGCTTGGTGATTTAGTAACGTCTACATATTAATTAAGAAGTGGATTTTTAAGAGAGAGTGATAAAGCTTTAATTTTAGTATTTCGCAATGCACCGTAAAGGATTTCCCAATCAATTTTGGTATGGTTCCTCCCGCATTAATTACAACTTCCTTAGCAGTGTAATTAACTATCATTAGTAAGCAGTGTGTCTAACAGTCAGCCTAGCTGCGAGCTTGAGCAAAATAGCTGACTGACTGCGTCAATTGGATCGCTCGCTGTCCGCTAACTGTTGGATAACGTACGCTGACTGTCAAGCTGTCAGCTAGCTGTCCTAATTAGGAAATTTGTATAGAATTTATGGTATTTCATTTCGGATTATTGGCAGCACCTCTCTATATACAAATATTAACATTGCCCGATTTAAATCCAACCCTAATTCACCTAATATAGTATTCAAGTATAGCTAAATTCGTCCTGCACCCGCAGAGGCTTAAAAGGTAGGTAGAACGGTTGGTGGTAAGGGCTCCGGAGGCTCTATTTCTATATCAGATTTGATCAAATACAAAGCTCTGTTAAATCTACCTTACCAAGCTAGCTTTTCTGCCTCTGTAGTTAGCTTATAGCCAGTAAGATTAACATTTAAGCTCCTTAACTAGGGTGTAGTTAGAGCTCCATTAGAGTTAATATAGTCAATTATATAACGGAACCTTATAGCTTAGACTACGGTGGATTCTGTTATTAGGCTGGGTATATAGGTACGACAAAAACAACAACATAATAATAACTGGTGGAGTGGTTGCCTAACAGATTAACTCCAATTGTATTCTAAGATTTACTACAAGGAGAGAACTATCTACGGTAGGGACTAAGGTCCTTTAAATATACAACTGTACTCCTAAGAAATCCTCTCTTATACGTAAGGTATGTGTTATCTATATTAAATATAATGTCCCTTCCATTTAACACAGTTAATATGTTTAATACTACGTAACCTTGGTTACTATTCCTCGTTATATAGTTCCACTAGATCCATCCTAGACTATGCCTATATTAACTAACTAGCTTCCGCCAACTCTTCTTTAAGTAGTTATAATATTATACTTAAAGCGTCCATAACACTATCTCCCTCCTTTTTATCTTTATCCTTAAAGATTCCTAACATCTCCAAGTCGTCCACTAGAGGTATAATGTCCGTTTAATTACTCTGGTTAATATCCGTACTTATTATACCTAAAGCTTCTTCTTCTCTTTCCTAGGTTGAGCGTTGCCTTCGTATAGTCTCCTCCATACTATCGCTAGGTGAAGTGATGGTGATTCCTTACTTAAGGTATGCAAAAGAGGGGTTAGTTTGTGTTACGCTAGCGAGTCCTTTATCTTAACAACCCTCCTCCTGCTCTAAGTATATTAAAGCAAACGTTTAATTGTCCTGTGATATTTGCTCTATCTTTAACGCTAAGTATACGCGTCCCATAACTCTTAACAGTCTTTAAGTTCCCTAAGTAACTTATTATAGGGTCTCGTGTTTAATCTACCACTGTAAAGCTTAATAGTAAGCTAGCCTCTATGCTACTTAAGGTTTAACGTGCCTTAGAAGAGTCCGCATGCGTCCTTAAAGCTTAACGTTTGGCTTATACTTGTCTTTAATGCCTTAAACGTGTCCGTGAGAAGGTTTGTTCTAAGGAATAGAAACTAGTTTAACAGGGTTTATCTAAGCTAGGTAATAAAAGAATTAGCTCTCCTCCTATAAGGGAAACAACTCCGAGTAGCTTAGTAATTGCTCCTCTTAGGTCCCCCTTAAGTAACTCGTTTTTTGGCGATCCTTTTTTATTGATGTTGCCTAACCTACTTTCTTCTGATACTCCTATACCTTTCCTATAGCGTTCCTTAGGTTGCTTAGTGGTTTTTAGATAGTCTCACTATAGCCTATCTACTTTACTTTATACTATATTTCGTCATCTACATCCTCGTGGCTAATAATCTTTAAAACTTGCTATTTGTCTTTCTCTTGTCCTCTATATATGTCTGCCTTATAGACTGGTGGCTTAATATTCCTATATACTGGCTCTAGCATTGCGATATGCTGTATAGGGTAGATTTTTATTTTGGCTAGTAGGTTTAACTTATATATAACCAATAAAATTCTTTGCTTAATTTTAAAAGGTCCTAGTCTAATATGGTCTAACTTCTTACTTAATTGTTAACTCTTAAAATTTTTATATAGTAGCTATACTCTATCTCCCTTCTTAAGATCTGGTCCCTTAGATCTCTTAGCATTATAATACCTTTTTATTCGTTCTTGTACTAGTTTAGCTGTTTCTTTAAGGTTTGTATAAAGATTTATTAACATCTCCATTCTCTGTTTAGCTGTACTACTTGTCTTTTTTGCTTAATATGGCGATAACAATGTTCTTAGCTCGTATCTATAATTCGCCTTAAATGGTAATATCCCCATTCCTTCTTATGGTGTTGCATTATATGTAAACTGTGTAACTGGTAATAACGATACCCAATTATTCTATACGTAATTAATATAGTGCCTTAGATACTACTCTAGTGTCTAGTTTAGTCTTTCCGTTTATCCGTCCGTCTGTAGATAATACGCTGTAGATATTGCTACGCGAACTCCTTATTCTGCCAAAAACACTTCCTAAAATGCTATTATAAATCTTGGATCTCTATCTAATATAATCTTATTTAGTGCTCTATATCTTATAAATACTTCTTTTATATAGATTCTAGCGACATCTTCTACTGATATCTTTTTAGTGCATGCTATAAAGTATCCCCACTTTATTAGCTTATCTACTATCACTAAAATCGCGTTATAATCTTATCCTATAATAGGATCTTTTAACTTTAGTAACTTAATAATAAAGTCCTATAATATAACTTCCCATGGTCTTCCTAGTGTTTTAATAGGTTGTAGCCCTCCATACGGCTTATACCTTGTTAGTTTATTCCTTTGGCAATCTAGATATTCCTTTATAACTTATCTTACTAGCCCCCAGATTCCTTAAATAATGTACTTCTCTTAAAGTCTTAACACTAAGCCTGTAGCTCTATTATGTCCTTATATTATTCCCTTATGGAATTCCTTAACAAATTCTTCTGTAATAGACTTAGGCACATATATTACTTCTCTATTTTTATATTACTCTAAGTCTAGATCCTCTACCTATACTTTTTAGATCTTTTGTGTCTAATTACTCTCTAGTAATTTATAGATCTAACTTTCTCTAGTTGCTGTAATCTTTGGATAATTATACCTAATTAATCCATCTTAATCCCTTTGCAATAAAGCTCCTAATAGCTTTTCACTACTCTATAGTTTAGCTTTTCTACTTAGAGCATCTGCTCGTGCATTGTCTGTACCCTTAGTATACTGAATTTCAAAATAGTATTCTATAAGCATTTCCGCCTACCTAACCTGTCTTTAGTTAAGTTCCTTTATTATTAGGAATCCTATAAGGTTCTTATAATCCGTTTTAACCACAAATGGTTTTTCTATGCCTTGTAAGAATGCTCTCTATTTTTTAAGTACTATAACTATACCTAACAACTCCTTATTATAGATGTTATAGTTCAACTCTAGTGGTATCATCTTCCGACTATAGTATGCCACTAGGTGCTATCCATCTTAATATTTCTATAGGAAGCACGCCCCTAGTGTAAAGTCTAATATATCCGTTTTTACAACCGTCTCTAGACCTAGTTGGTAGATTTTAAGAACTGGCTCCTAGGTAAATAACTCTTTAACTCTCTTAAATAGTTCTTATTGCTCCTTTCCCTATACCCATGGTTCTTCTTTCTTTGTTAACCATATAAATGGCTTAATATCCTGTAACTATTACGCTATAAACCTTCTACAATAATTATAAAACCCTAGGAACGATCTTAACTATATAACGTTCTCTAGTTCCTGCTAATTCACTATAGCCTTAATCTTCTTTAGATCTATACTAAGTTAGCCTAATTTAATAATAAATCCAACGAAATTGGTCTTCCGGGTAAAGAACTTGTATTTCTTAATTGCTACTGGCATCTGTTCTTCCTATAGTCTCTTTAAGACCTATTTAACGTGTTCTCCGTGTTCTTCTTCATTCTCTAAGTAGATAATAATGTCGTTAAAGTATACTATAACAAATTCATCTAGGTGTTCTCCTAATACACTATTAATTCGCTTCTAGAACGTTACTAGTGCGTTTATAAGCCTGAATTGCATAACTAATAGCTTATATAGTCCTTTCTTTAACCTAAAGGCTGCCTTCTATTTGTCGCCTTCCTTAATCCTAATCTAATAGTACGCCCACCTTAGATCTATCTTTATAAAGATCTTTATATTGCCTATCCTATCTTAGATTTCGCTAATTAAGGGTAAAGGATACCTATCCTTCCTAGTAATGCTGTTTAACTATTTATAGTCTATACACATCCTAAGTTTTCCATTCTTCTTTAGGATGAATAATACTGGATATTCTACTAATAACTATAACGGTCTAATATATCCCTTTCGTAAGTTCTTCTAAATAAACTCCTTAAGCGCTACTAACTCTGTTTCAGTAAGCTTATAGATTAGAAAGAACTTTAAACTTATTCCCTCTTTTAATTCTATCTTATGGTCCCAAGCTGCATGCTCTAATAGCTTCTTGCTTTCTAATAACCATAACTTTTTACCATACTTGTGGTATCTCTTTAGTATATAACTTAAGCCTCGCTTAGTCTCTTTATATGTCGCTCCGACTTGGTACCATACCAACTTGGTTTGCTGTCGCACTTTGCGCCATTATATATCCTTAATATTGACTTAACCTATAACCTAATCAATTTTTGGATTGTACTCCTATAACCAAGGTATTCCTAGTATCGCCTTATCCTGTCCCAATGGTAGGATATTAAAAGACATTCTAACTGGTCTCCCTTTAATAGTTATCTAAATAGGTCCTATTTTGAGATTAATAATGCCTCCTCTATAGGCTATCTAATCTCCTAAAATTGTTATAAGTGGATACAGGTGTTCCTTCTATCTATATAGTAACCCTATCCTTTCTACTACCTTTAGTAATATATGGTTCCTAGTTGCTCCACTATCTACTAACGCTTTAAACTGCTAATCTTGCTAATTAGCTCTTAAATTTAGGTATCGCCCTTAAATTCCTTTAAAGGTCTAAGGCTCTAATACTAGTTCCCTCTAGTCCTATATGCCTCCCCTTTTCCTAACTGTTGGCTGCTAGATCCTGCTTGTACTTAGTCTACTCTTAGCTAATACTTAGTTTGTTTCTTTTCCTCTATATGCTATAGACAAGTATTCTCTGGGCACTCCCACCACTATTATCTATCTAGGCATTCTTCCGTAAGGAATCTTCCTAGTTAAAGTATTAAGTCCCCTTAACCTTATACTTCTACTAGGTGCCAACTATATATATACTTAGCGTTCCTGAACCGCTTTTCCTCTAGTGCCCAATATATTCTTACTAGGTACTTTTAGTTCTTATCTTTAGGTGCTCTATACATATTACACATATTATCCACATAAGCTATCTATAATAGTATATAATGCGCTATATGTTTTAGGTTAACTCTTGGTTCGTCTTCGTCCTTAAGTTTAAACCTATACCTGGTCGACCTAACCACTAGTATCTCTACTATAGGTACTAAGATTTGTTGTTTACTTCTTTAGTCCCTAGACCTCTCTTCTAGGTTCCTTGACGTTATAATTAATACTCCTTTAATGTGACTTATGCGTTTCTCCGTAATAGGTTAGTCTTGGACAACTTTTTCGTCTAGCTATATATAAAAATCTTCCTATTTGTCACTGTGTTGTTACCTATACCACTTTCTATATAACTAGTTTAGTGTGTATAGTCTATCCGTTAGAAAATACCTTATTATTACTACATCGTAATATTCTTTAGTATGTCTTTCTTTAAACCTAGTTAGAATATCTAGATCCTCTTCTTATTCTAGTTTATCTAACCACTTTGCCCTAGGTGTCCCTACACTCGGCCTATTAGTAACTCTTTATACAGGTGCTCTGTCCCTTATACGACCTAGTATAGCTGATCTCTTATCTAGCTTCTACTCTTACTATGCGATAATTCCTATTCTAAACTTATCTATAGTTTCTTGTTTTCTGCGTCTTGCAGCTAGATCCTTATAGTCGTTTTACTTTTTAATCCTAGTATTAACTGTTTAATCTTTAGGCTAAACACTATATTTACCTAGGATTGCTAATGTTCTTATTTGTTCTCCAAACTTATAGTTTTTAAACTTACGTCCTATACTTATTTGTTTATTACTAAACTAAGTTACTACCCTTTCCCATTGGTTTTTGTCTATTATGGGTTCTTAGGTGTATCTTATCTCACTTTAAGAATCTTAAGCTTTTCTTATCTCTTCTTAAGAATCTTAAGCCTGTGGCCTTTTGCCTTTATTAAGTAATAAGCTAGCACTAGTAGTTGTTTACTTACTTAGTTTCTTCTAAACATTACTCCTATCGTCTTATAAAGCGATGGAAATTGTATCTAATGGTATTATAACATCCGTTACTAAACCCTATTTGGTGATAGTCTTAGTCTCTACTTCTATTTTAACTTCTCTAAGGTTTATATACTTCTAGTAAGCTGCCTTTATTACCTTATTATTAGTAAATGCTTTGCCTTTGTCAAATTCATTGTCTTTAATATCCAATCTGCAAGCTAGTTCGCTAGTTCCTTTAAACTTAGATAATAATAGCTCTTATAGCCAATAGCTTGCGCCATACTTAGCGTCCTTATAAATTCGGCATGCGTTGTTGTAACAATACGCAAAACTGTTAATTAAACACTCTTTTGTTCCTTACAGTGCACCATTATTCCTCTATATATACGTGCCGTCTGCTGGTCTGGTTCCCTTTACCATATAGTTACTTTAACCACCTCTATAGTCTCTAGCGAAATGACCCTATTTTCCGCAATTTATGTAAGCTCCATCTTTAAACCATCTTTCTTACTATAGAGTCCGCCTAAACGTCTTCTGCTACTAAGATCCTTAGTTTAGCCTCTGCTTCTAGGTCCTTTAATTACTTAATCCTCAACCTTTAGGTTTCCATGGTTTCTTTTTCTATCTTTAGGTTTCTTTAGTACCGCTTAGGTTTATTAGCTCTGCGCCATTCTATAGTTTTTAACTCTATATCTGTCGTTGCGTACTCTGTGCCTTATACAACTATAGAACTCTGTCTTGCCCTCTTTTAGCTTGTTCCCTTTAGTAGATCCTATTATTAATCTTTATTAACTGATCTATTAACTCCCTTAGAGTATCCGCATCTTCTATTAGGATAATTGCGTCCTAGACTTTAGCCTTAAGTCCCTATTTATACTATGCCATAAGCGCCTTGTCATTCTACTTAACCTATATAGCTAGTATTTGGAACTGTGTTGTATACTTAATTACTAAAGTACGTTATACTAAGTTCTAAAGCTTTTGTTCTACTGTGGTTATAGCTTCCAGGTCTTTAAATATCTATATTAGTTACTCTGCGAACCCGTTCTAACTAGCAAATATATACCGTACATCTTAGTTAGTAGTTGTTATGCCATTAGCCTATATTTCCGTAAGATACAGCTTAAACCACTTAAATGCCCTCCCCATTAGGAACAATCCTGTATAGGCTACTTAATTTAATAATGTTACTAACTTCGCTCCTTCCTGTACTACCTTAAAGTACATTTGCGTAAGAAATCCCTTAAGCTTTGACTTCTCTCCTAAGAACCGTTTAATTAAAGGTAACTTAATCTTTGCTGCTCTAATTCTATTAATGCGTTCTTTAAGTATCCTATTATTATCTTATAAGTGATTAACCATTTCCTATAACTAACCTTGTATAACCACTTAAGAATCCTTATTATCTATACTAGTATCTCCTAGCCCTAAGATTGTGGCTGTTGCTAACGCCGTCGTAACTAGTGCTGCTCTTAGTGGTATATTGTTTAAGTTTGTTCCAATACCGTAACCTTAGTAGTAAATGTGTAACGGAACCTTATAGCTTAGACTACGGTGGATTCTGTTATTAGGCTGGGTATATAGGTACAATAAAAACAACAATATAATAATAACTGGTGGAGTGGTTGCTCAATAGATTAACTCCAATTATATTCTAAGATTTACTATAAGGAGAGAACTATCTACAGTAGGGACTAAGGTCCTTTAAATACACAACCATACTCCTAAGAAATCCTCTCTTATACGTAAGGTACGTATTGTCTGTATTAAACGTAACGTCCCTTCCGTTCAACACAGTTAATACGTTTAACACTACGTAACCTCAGTTATTATTCCTTATTATATAGTTCCACCAAATCCATCCTAGACCGTACCTATATTAACCAACTAGCTTCCGCCGACTCTTCTCTAAGTAGTCGTAATATCGTACTTAAAGCGTCCGTAACAAATTAAACTGCTTAATAAAAGGCTTTTAATTAACCACTACTTCTAAACCACCACTTCTGATATTAATCTGCTTTAATCGTGTCGGCCAATAGTCTATTCCGCTTATCGGTAACAATTTTTTTTAGCTTAACTAAAGGCTCGTTCACATACAGAGCTTATCGCCGGTATAGGAAGCAGTTAATCTACAAACCCTACGCGGTGTTGATGGAGCGTCTCCGGGCAGAACCATCCCACAGAACCAGATTACTTAGCAATTAGTAAGCTCGCACGGGCCACTATTACCAACGTATAATCAACTTCAAAAAAGCCAGTGTCTACCGCAATCTAAATAGCTTAATATTCCACTAACCATAAGGTATATATGCTTATCTAAGGTAATAAATCGACAGTTTAGTATACTAACAGTAAGCCCTAAACGGCTTATGGAGAACATATCCGTGCGGGGTAAAAAATTAAAGGCCAAAGTCGGAGTATAGAATAGTTAATTTCTAAAGGATTATTACCGCAAATCTATATCAAATCTACCTCTTCTAAGCCTATATTAATTTCCTATTACATGATATAGCCAATAGCTCTTTATTTAATATTAATTCGTCCCTTCCTAACCTTAACAAGCTCCTATAGACTAGGTAGGCCCATCTAGCTATCACTACTACATCCGCTGCCCCCTCAGGTGCTCCTTTGGCTGCACCTTTTTAAAAACTTGGCGACAGCTAGAGTAATCCAATTAAGCTCTTTAATACACTACTACCTCGTTAAACCGTCCCTACTCCCTTACACGAGGTTACTCAAGGCCCTTTATGGCTCCGCAAGCCCTAGTTTACAGTACAGAACCGTCCGGCAGCGTCTTAAGTAGATATGCAGGCTTCTGCGAAGGAGCCTTTCCCTACTCTACCACCACCTAGAACACCACCCTATACCCACCGTAAACGTCAGGCTGCTTCCGCTGCCTCGGAACACTATACTACAAGTCCTCTTCTACTATGGCTTCAATCGCCGTTACTAGAAGTTAAAATTAAGCGTTTAGAGTGTCACGGCACTGACCTGTCGTACACTGTCTCATACTGTTTCCTACTGTTGGCTGGCCCACCATTAGCGCCTTGGCGGGCTGGCCCTACTATTTGTATACAATACCCCCTTTCCATCTTCTTCTCCTCTTCATACCACAATGTAGTTATTTAGCCTACTTGCATTACAGCACTGTGACAGTTTATGGTATCTCTAATTGCGCCCCATCACAACCTTTGTTTTTTCCCTCTTCCTAAATATACTGTCTCCATTTTCCCAGTGTAATCGCGACCCGGCGCGACCAACAACACCATACTATAGTCCTAGACAACCCCAGCACAGTCCTAGACAATCTTAGTATAATCTTAAACAATCTTAGTACAGTTATAGACAATCTCAGTATTATAGCCAGCCTTATAGATTTTAATTGCCTTACCTAGATCCCTTAAAATGGGCAACTATAACATAGATAATACCCCATCAACAAACCTACGCAAAGCGCTCGCCTGCCTCTTTAATACCTCCCACACCCATATTGCCTAGGCAATCAGGAATGGCCTAGAGTACCCTAAGGACCTTAATATAGCAGGAACCTTCCAGCACCTTTCCATATGTACAACCTTTTTAACTAGCGTCAAGAACGGCCTCCAAGCCGTCTATAATAAAGGCCAAACTATAAAGTCTTAACTTAAAGAAGCTCAGCACAGAATCAACTCCCTTAAGACGCTTAAACCACATATACAACAAAACGAACAACAAGCTCTTGTATACACTAAGACTATATAAAGTCTAAGCTCTTAGATTACTATACTCACCCAGACTATTGCCGAGAAGAATATAGCTACTAGCTCCCCTCTTCTAACCGAGCCCTATAGAAAAAAGCGTGAAGCAAAAGATCTAACCCTATTTAATAGCAAGGGATCACTAATTAAAAAATAAGAAAAATTTAAGATATGGGAAATAAAGATCCAAGGCGTTTTCTAAAGAGATGTAAAGTGCTTTAAGACTCCAATGGACAAAATCCTCTACATGTCAGACATGCTAACAGACAAGGCCTATGACTATATCAAGCATAGCCTTAATATACTACGCATATACCCAAATAACTCAAGCAAATGGACCTTCTCCAACCAAGAGTCTATGCTTATATACATAAGGAAGCACTATAAGACCATTAATACAACCCAAGCAGCTAAAAATAAGTTGGATACCTTAAGCCAGGGTAAGCGTAACTACTAGTCCTAGAAAGCAGAGCTTAATAAGTTAATAATTAAAGCAAATAAGACTAAGGAACAAAAAGTGGACTTGCTTAAAAAGAATATTTTACTAAAGATAAAAGACCTAGCCCTTACCCTTAGCTGCAAGATCGGCGATGCTAACTATAAAGGCTAGAGTGAGCAGATGGACGTGTTCACTTATAACCTACAGAACTATGCCCACCATATAAAGCTAAATACCGCTAAGCCAAGTACCGCTGGCGGCTATCAACCTACATTACCTAATAATAACACCTCAGCACCAGCACTATAGAATAACCTAATAGACCTCAACGCCGTTAAATTTAGTAGCGGTAGTAGTAGCCTCCCTAATGACGTCCAAAGACACCGCATGGATAACAGACTCTATATAGCATATAGTTAACCTAGCCACTAGAAAGATGCTTATAACCCTAGGGTAAACCCAAATCCCCTCCTAATACTACCGTGCCAACCCCCTCCTAGCCACAGCGGATTCTTTAGCAGAGGGGATAGCAACTGAAACAGTAACCGCGGACAAGGATATAAGTTCAGACACAGAAACCCACCCCCATAATAGCCTTCCCCAATACAGCCCCAGCTAATGGTCCCATACGCGAACTACAGATAAGTGCTCTATATCGCTACCAATTATAAAACCGGCTATATTATCAGTAAAGTACCCTCTAGCACATATACACCGTCGGAGACCAATACATTAGGGCACACTAGCCAAGACTATAGCCACTAGCCAAGCCCCATAAGTTAGTTATTAAAAGGCCAACCCTTAGACTAAGTCGCCTTTAAGGGTTAGAACCATACGGGGAGAAGGATAAAAGGATTAGATCTATGCTACTAGATCAGTTAGACCTTATTCTAAGTTAACTACCACTTAACCTTAGAATAGTAAACAATAATAGAAATGCTATCCTTATTTAGACCTACCTCTTCTTACTACGCAACCCACTCCTATAAGTTTTCATTAAAACAGTAAGCCTTGTTAACACTAGTAGTACAGTACCAGCATTTACAGACAAAGACTTGCTTATAAAAAAGCACAATATTATAATAAAAAGACTCCTAGTCCTAAAACCACTCCGCCTTACTAACGGACTCCTATCCAGCTTTATTACCCACTACTTTACAGCAAAAATAATAATTGGCCACTATACAGAATCTATACTTTTCTACATTATAAAATTATCACCCTCTATACTAGTAATTCTTGGAATGCCCTAGCTTAAAAAACACAACCTAAGGGCAGACTTCCCCGCTCTAGAGCTTAAGTTTAACTCCAATTACTATACCTATAACTGTCTCCCATAGCACATTCCTGATTGTGACCAAGTAGCACCATACAGACGCATTGCAAGGCTAACACTTAGATACCGTTAGCCGACAGTAGAAGAGGTGCCTAACACTAGTAACCTAATATACGCAATAAATAAAGCGGAGATCCTGGAAGACTGGACCACCACTCTATCCCTAAAAAAACAAACACCGCCAGAACCATAAGTCCCTTACATACACCCACTCAACCCAGGTCAGCCAACAAGACACCCAACTTTAAGTCATTTGCCATACGCACATGCGACCACATATATAACAGCTAAAGATATTATAGCCAAGACTAAAACCAGAGCAATTAAGACCTCCCCCCCGCAACGCCTAACCTCATACCCATCTCCTGCGCGTACCGTGTAGGGCCGCCGCCTCATTTCCGCCCCCCTAGGCCAACCGAGCTATGCCAGCCCAGCCGTAGCACTGGAGAACCAGATACGCCCTAACCTAGACAACATTAAATGCACTTATACCGTTAATTTCACCCAGTTCTGTAAACAAAAAGACGTAAAGGTAATAAGAATCTATATAGCGGAGCTAGTAGAACTAGTTAAATAAGAAGAACACCAACAGCTGCTTAAAGAGCTACCTATAGGCCTAATAGAAGTACTAAACCTATTAAAAAGATCTTTCCGCCGGCTAGTGGAAGGCAACTATATAATAAAGAAAGCCCGCAAAGCGCTACCCCCTTATTTTTATAACTTCCTTAAAACAAACCTAAAAACCAAGCCTAAGTTTCTACGCTAAAAGATAGTTAACACTAATATTAAGAAATTTCTAAAAGGTAAACCAGGATTAACCTATAAAGATATTCTATAACGCTTACTAAAAGAGTTTCGCGAATATATTAAACACTTCCTCCCTAAAAATGTAGATAAGCTGCCCCCTTACCAACCATGGGACCATAAAATTAAGATTATGCCTAGAAAGCAGGCCCCATATTACAAAAACAGACCACTCTTACCTACTAAACTTAGTTGTGTAAAGAAATGGATTAACAAGATGCTAAATAAGGGTTTTATCCGCAAATTAACCTTACTAGCCACTGTACTACTCCTCCTTACTACGAAACCTGGTAGTAGTATACGAATCTGCTATAACTACCAAGGCCTAAATATAGTTACTATTAAGAATCGGTACCTATTACCACTAATCCATAAGACACTTAATGCACTCTATAGTGCTAAGTACTTTACTAAGCTTAATATAATTACTATGTTTAACCAAATCCGGATTATAGAAGGTTATAAGTAGCTTATAGCATTTATCACCCAGTTTGGACTCTATAAGATATTAATTACACTATTTAGTCTCTATAATACGCCTACTATGTTCCAGAACTATATTAACCATATTTTACACAACGCCCTTAATAACTACTGCACTGCCTACCTTAATAATATCCTTGTCTTCTCTAAAACACGCACTAAGCACACTAAATATATAAATAAAGTTATCTAGAGACTCGGCAACGCCAGACTGCAGATTAACATTAATAAGTCTAAGTTTTATGCTACTAAAACAAAATATCTTGGCTTAATTATCTTAACTAATGGCATAACTATGGACCCTAAAAAGGTGCAGGCCCTATAGAAATAGAAGAACCCAACATTAATTAAAGAACTACAGCAATTTCTCAGCTTCGCGAACTTTTACCAACAATTTATCCAAAGCTACTCCGTAGTTATTGAACCCATAACTAGGCTACTAAAGAAGAGTACTAATTAGTTATAGGGCCCTAATTAAGCACAAGCCTTTTAGATACTAAAGACAGCATTTACTACAGCACCGGTCCTAGCATACTACAACTACATAAAAAAAACTGTAGTAGAGACAGACGCCTTAAACTAGGCTTTAGGAGGAGTGCTTTACCAAGCTAGCAAAGATGGCAAACTTAAGCCAGTTGCATTCTTCTCTACTAAGCACTCCACCCCAGAATGTAACTATAAGATATACAATAAGGAGCTCCTAGCAATTATAAAAGCACTAAAAGAATAGCGCCCTAAACTACAAGGAACTAAGCAACTATTTAAGATTATTATGGACTATAAGAACCTCTAGACCTTTATAACAATAAAATAACTAAACCAACGCTAAGTCCAATGGGCTAAGTTCCTCTCTTAGTTTAACTTTGTTATTACCTATAGGCCTAGCACTAAAGCCATAATCCCAGACGCTCTTAGCCGTCTCCTAGGCGTAGCACCTGCTAATACTAGTAACGAATGTCTATGATACCAAGACCGCGTTATCTTACTATAAAAAAAAGTCAACCCTACTATCCTAGAAGAGCTACTAAGCAAATCCCAAGACCAGAGCGTTAAAGACTTTATTGCAGTAATAGACCTAGAGCCTAAGAAAAAACCCCTTAAGGAGCTTATTAAGAATGCCTATAAGGAGAATAAACTTGCTAGGGATATATTAGCTGCGCTACATAAACGGGAAGGCCATAAAGCATATCGCTGGCCTAAGTAGATTAGGAAGTTACTCCGCTATAATAAATCCAAATGTTTAATTATCAACGGCCTAATCTACTATAGGAATCGAGTATTTGTCCCTAATTCACCTAAACTCCAACTAGAAGTCATACACCGTATGTATAATTTGGGTCCTGCGGGCCACCTAGGCCGCGTTAAGACGCTAGACCTCCTTAATTAAACCTATTAGTAGCTAGGTATTTCACAGTTCATAGCTACCTTTATAAAAGACTGCGCTCTCTACTTCCGCATAAAGACCCTACGCTTAGCACCGCCTGGTTTCCTAAAACTACTAGAACTACCAGTCCGCCTATAGACCAATATCTCTATTAACCACATCATCGACCTGCCTAAGTGCCTTTATAACGGCAAAATATATAGATATATCTTTGTTGTTATTGACCGCCTAACAAAAATAAGACACTTTATTCCTGTTACTAGCCTAGATACTAAGGAGCTTGTTAAAGCATTCATCTATACTATTTATAAGTTATACGGCGCTCCAAATACTATTGTTTCTAATAGAGGCTCTTCATTCGTTTTTGACTTCTGGCGTTGCCTAAACTAGCGCCTAAAGGTAACCCTAAGCCCTAGTTCCGCATAGTACCCTAAAATAGATGGCCAAACCAAGATTATTAATGCAGCAATAAATAAGTACCTATGCGCCTTTGTGAGCTTCACCTAAGATAACTAGGTAGATTGGCTCCCCCTTACTAAGTTTACCATAAACAACCAGATTAATAAGACTATAGAAATCTCACCATTCTTTGCCAACTATAGCTATAACCTACGTCTAGGCGTCAAACTAGCGGGCCCCTAGCTATTAGCCCTATCTATATATACAAAGAAGGAGTACCTATAAGCTGATACTATTGCTAACCGCTTTAAGCGTATCTTAACCCAGCTTAAAGCCCTAGCTTGTATCTCCTAGTGACGCTATAAAGACAACGCTAATATAAAACGAGATAAAGGTATAATATTTAAAAAGGATAATATAGTTATAGTCAGCCTTAAAAACATAAAGACTAACCAGCCTAAGAGGAAGTGGGATAATAACTAGGACGGACCCTAGCCCGTTCTAGCTGCCTATAGAGGAGTAGTTGTAATTAACCTCCTGGACCACATTTACGTTAACAAGTCTTTCTATACTTTAAAAGTCTGCCTCTGGTTCCCTAAAGAGATCTCTAGTTAAGCACGTATTAACAAAGAGAAACGTCGTAATATCACAGGAAGGATAGCCAAAAGAGACAATAATGGCAATATTACAGATAAGTAGGAATTTAAAAAGATCCTTAATATACATAATAAACAAATGGACGAGTATGGCCTAACATATTGTATTAAGTGGAAGTATTATAATAAAGAAACCTAGGAACCCAAGAAGTCCCTAAAAGGGTGCGAGCGCGCACTATATAAGTTCTATAAATAACACCCTAAGAAGCCCGGACCCCCAGACTGGGCATAAGATAAGGAAAAGTTACGCCAAGGTTATAGCCAACCACAATATTAATTTGTGGTGGTTAAGATGTTATAGAACTTTAACCACCGGTTAAAGTTATCTAATTGGCCAGATTCTTGCCAAGGAACACCATAAAATGCCACGCAGATTAATTCTGGTGGCGGTATAGAGTTCTGCTAACTTTATTTACTAAACTAACCAATTAGGATTTTCTATCCCCGGGATAGAAAATCGCCATTAGCTCAGCTAAGGGCGGTAAGCGGAACTAATATCTTCGCAATAAAAACCAGCCCCCGCGCATTACCTGTTTTTAGAGTTATTTGTTCGGTTTAGGGACCAAACCTTCTAGGGGAGGGGAGTACTGTCACGGCACTGACCTGTTATACACTGTCTCGTACTGTTTCCTACTGTTAGCTGGCCCACCATTAGCGCCTTAGCGGGCTGGCCCTACTATTTATATACAATACCCCCTTTCCATCTTCTTCTCCTCTTCATACCACAATGTAGTTATTTAGCCTACTTGCATTACAGCACTATGACATAGAGTAGAAGCCGAACCCCTAGTTACACCTAGATTTAGTACCGGTAGTAAAAAAGGTAGTTAACTTAATGCCGGCCCAACACCTTTTAGAGCCATATACGGGTGAAAATTTTAAGGATATTAACGCCGCATTCAATTAATATTAGGACTATGCATTCTCTAAAGGTTTCTTTATCATTAAATTATTAGTATCTGGCCTAGATACTCTACGGCCGCGCACTATTTTTATCTATAAGCACCATGGCGAGCATACCCAAAACTACCGCAAACTAGACGACTTTTACGGCGAAAACAGCAACCGTCAGCGAGAGGCCACTAAGGTGCACCAGATAAGGTGCGGCTGGACTATTTAGGTGGCCTGGAAATAGCTTATTAAGCATATAGGCTTAGTATATAGGTGGGTGGCAACTCTTACCTACGCCAAGCATGGCGATCTAGACAATCCAGAGGCCTATCTATATAACTTTATTGCTAATCCTCTTGCTTATATTGGCCACTAGGATCAACTACTAAAGGCTAAAGACGCAGCCGCGGAAGCCTATGCTCTTAGGGCAATACAAGAGACCTATCTTACTGCGCAGCGTCAACTTTCTGCCCGGGAGTTGCATATAAGTAAGAAGAAATACTATGGCTTAGCGTAATCATTAAGCGGCCTTCCTAGTGGAGCTAAGGGTCAGCCGCGGGCGCTTAGTATACTTAAGCTGCTTCTCCACTAGCATGGATTTGAGTACCGGTCTTAATATACCTACACAATTAATCTAGAATTAGGTTGTTTAATTACCTAAAGTCTCCAGTAGCTTATATTCTAGCTTCCTATCCAGGTAGATTTAGCGCAAAGGTTTATTACCAACTTTAGCTGCCAAATGGACGCTATATTTAATACCAATCAATCTAAGCTCTTATTGGCTATTATTACTAGCGTTATTAATACGGGGTCCTCTTTTCTAGCAATGCAGTCGTTTATTAAGAGCGAGTCTTAGCTAGATTAGGCCTTCTTCCTAAAGTCTGCTCAGCAAAAGCTTTAGAAACAGCCACCTAAAGTTATTATTACTAACTTTAGTAAGGGCCTTACAGCCGCCTTATTAGTAGGGTAGTTAATTATAGTAGTTCTCCAGTACTACTAATAGCACGCCGTAAAGGCAATAAAGAAGCGGATTAATAAGGGGATCCAGACAAAGGCTAAGAGGCCGCATGGCTACTTAGTGGAAGAGAGGAAGGTAGTAAAGGAACTATTTTAGCCCTACCTAAAATCCGAAACGGTAGTAGAGCTTAAAGCTAATCAAAAGGCAGTCCTAAATAAGCTATACCCATGCAATAAGGTATAGTTTCAGACTATATACGTTAAAAAGGAGAGCTAGATAATTACCTGCTATATTAGGTAAGTTTAACTTTTAAGCCAGGGAACAGAATGCCGTTAAAAGGCATTTGGATAAGCTTTACTATAGGCCGGCCTATAGTAAAGCTTATCTAAATGCCTCTTAACGACATTCTGTTCCCTAGCTTAAAACCTTATTTTAATATCAACTTTTCCTTAACCGCTTACTCCCTTACTAGATACCTTCCAAACTTAAGTATAGCAGCAAGCCAATAAGGTGAGGGTATTAATAGAGAATTAAAATACTTTACCAATTATCAATTAAGCCTTAAGGATACTATAATTAAGCTAAAGAAGTGGATTTTAATATTATGTAAAGAATTAATCAAATCCGAATATACCTCCGAAACGTCCCTCCCCCAAATTATCACCCTAGATCTCTTTCAGCACTACTTTACGCAGATTAACGGTATAGTAATATACTACGCGCTTAAGCGAATCTTCAACTCTATATGTGGCGCGAGGGCTTCAACAAATAAGGAAAAGCAGGAGTAGGCTAATTGGGAGTGGAAGCAGGGCGACTGTGACTACAAGAACCCCTACCAATATAGTCTCCCCTATCGCTATATACTTATTCAGTGCTTAATATAGAGGCTTCCTATATCGCCGGCTTTAATCCACCCTCGCTAGTATATCGCAATAAAGCTAATTGCCGCTCCAGATTGGCAACCGCGATATATTAAGGATATGGCGTTTTAAGGTAACCCTCTACTAGAGCACCTAGAAGCTCTTACTAGGATCCGGCTATTAGTTCTCCGCCTCCTTAATATTATTAAGGACCTTTCTACTAAAGAAATGGGCGAGCTTGCTAGTAAATTTAAAGACTTTAAGGTGGCTCAAATAGCTATTTTAAGTAGACAGGCAGAGCTTCGATCACTACCTAAAGACGCTCCATTTAAGGTTCCTCCAAAGGCTCGCTAGCAGCCACCACCTAAAAAGAAGCACGGTAAGGCCAACCAGCGGGGCAAAACAAGCGCTAAGATTGCTAAACGCGCTGCCAACGTCGCTGTACGAGAGCTCCAAAAGGAAAGGCAGGAGGAGGCCTAGAAGCAGAAGGAGCAGGTACCAAGCGGCAGTATAGATCTTAACCAATTTCTAATCCAAAACAAAGAGCCAGCCGACAAAGTAGATATGGATATTAAGGAGGATAAGCAGCAACCGTTTAACGAGCTATTAGTACTGTATAACGAAGTTTTAGGGGGGTTAGAGGACAAGATAGTCATTTTGGAAGCAAGGGAGGACAACAACTCGTGGCTTAATAACGCGGAAGTACTCCAAGGTACTATATTGGACGACCCTCACCAAAATATTGGTAAGAAGGAGCCTATCAAGAACTATTCGGCACTTGCCAATTATTAAGAGCCGCCACCTCTCCTACTCCATTAATCTAGCAGAGCGGCGTGTACTAGAGCTCAAAGGACCTATACTTAATTAGCTCGTGGTAATTTTACATTAATTATAAGTGATACTAATAAGGGTTCTAGTGATCCTAAGCTAAAAGAGGTTGGCATTCTGTTAAAATTAAAGCGATCACAACAGGGAGCTTCTATAGACGCGCATAAGGCCCATAAAGCTAGCGCACTTGCTATTAGGTCCCCTAAGGCCAAGCGCACGCGTGGTAGTAAAAAGGGAAAGGATCCTATTAAAATAGACGGCCGAATATTGGAGTATTACACATGTAAATAGTGCTTTGTTATTTAAATTCAATTTGGCGTTGGTGATAGTGGCCCGTGCGAGCTTACTAATTGCTAAGTAATCTGGTTCTGTGGGATGGTTCTGCCCGGAGACGCTCCGCGGTGTTGAAGTAGTTGAGTGACGCGTAGATTGTGGATTTAATGAGGAAGAAGTAGAGGAAGAAGCTCTATTGCCTGGCTAACGCGTGAAATGTAATGTACGTTACATTTTGCATAGGTGATAAAATGGTAATTTTTGGCATAGGAGAACTGGCTTACGGCGCGTAATGGAGATATTGGGGAAAATGCTTTATTTACTATGGTTAAGCGAGAGATTCCCATGGGTTTCTCGTTGCTTGGCGTACAGTCTCAGTCGAAGATTTGAATATCCTCGACTTCTACCAAAAGCTTCAACTTACCATCAAATCTCACCACCAAGGCAGCGAGCTGCCAGCTAGCTGCAGTCTTATAGCTGACTGACTGTCACAACTCTATAAGCTCGCTGACTGCTTACGTTATCAGCCTCTTGGCAGCGACGCTGACAGCGACGCTGACTCTTAGACACACTGTTAGTAAGGCGTGTAGCTCTGGCCAGGTAGCCGCATTATATAGTAGATTTCGCATGGTAATAAGTTGTATAAGAGCTTTATTAAAGGCGTCGCGATTAATTGCAGCTTAAAGAACCTTTTCTTCTTAAGTCTCGCGTTAAAGCTGTTAAGAGTCTTCTAGTTTATTTAGTATATTTAAGAGGCGCTCCTGCCATAGTTGCTTTGCCTTAATCTCTCCTGCTTAAATCTCTATACCATGCTTTTTATTAAGGTGGGCGCGTATAGATGTTAAAGAGGCAGAGTCCCATTCGCACATTAAACAGTACCAGATTTGATTTCTGCTATCGCGAATAGATTTATAAGGAAGAGGATCACGGGCAAGACTCCAAGTAGAAGTGGCAGTTTACTTACGCTTTTTAAGAGGTGCATCGGGAAAATATTCGCAGGATGAGATTCAAGTAGACTTTGATTTTCGCGTTTCACGTAATTAACATACAATTTGACTAACTCGACACGCAATTGACCAACTTGACACGCAATTAACTAACTTAACACGCAATTCAACTAACTTGACACGCAATTGACTAACTTGACACGCAATTTAACCAACTTGACATGCAATTAACCAACTTGACACGCAATTTGACCAACTTGACACGCAATTAACCAACTTGACACGCAATTTAACTAACTTGACACGCAATTAACCAACTTAACACGCAATTCGACCAACTTAACATACAATTAACCAACTTGACACGCAATTCAACCAACTTGATATGCAATTAACCAACTTAACACGTAATTCGACTAACTTGATATGCAATTAACTAACTTGACAACTTTAAAAGCTAACTATATATTTCTTAACACGCAATTAACCTACTTAGCAACTTTAAAAGGTAACTATATATT
>Ga0307507_10001074_pt1 | contig 60660 bp, 65 predicted proteins | sample 7_EM_MG_FD_207223 | JGI IMG/M metagenome (GOLD analysis project Ga0307507, IMG submission 207223) | Populus trichocarpa ectomycorrhiza microbial communities from riparian zone in the Pacific Northwest, United States - 7_EM | ecosystem: Host-associated > Plants > Roots > Unclassified | place... | reverse complement strand
CCACACTTTTTAAAATTTTACCGAAAATGTGGACCAGGGTGGATCAGGGTGGACCTGGAGGACCAGGGGGACCATAACCCCCCTTGGTGGACCAGGACTAGTTTTTACATTTTGCTGATGTAAGCACAGAGCTCCAGGAAGTATACGTGGGTCAAGTTACCCTACCTTCACACAAAACCCTCTGAAAAAGACCTAGTAACACCCCCGCCAGCCCCGACCTTGGGACAATAGGTCACCACACGTCATCTGGAAAGTTACGAATCCTCATCAAAAAGACAGAAGTAAAGAGCACCCTACTTGTAACATGGTAAACATCGCGGCTCTCTCTCCGACCGGTTTCTTTTCACTAGATATATGAGTGAAGACTTCAGAGAACCTTATGCAGGTAGCAGTATCCTGATCGGACAACGTCACATAAGGTTATAGCTACTCAAAGATAGTGTATCAGAGAGTAGATATTAACTCATGGAATGTATATACATTAGTTAGACTTTCTCAGTCCGGAAAGTGGCCTCGAAACCAGTAGGAACTAATTATGCTTGATAAGTGAGTCGGGGAACTTCCCAAGGGGTTGTTGCCAGAAGACCGATAAGTATCGTCATTGCATCAGCAAAATGTAAAAACCAGTCCTGGTCCACCAAGGGGGGTTATGGTCCCCCTGCCCCTCCTGGTCCACCCTGATCCACCCTGGTCCACATTTTCGGTAAAATTTTAAAAGGTGTGGATCAGAATAGATCAGAGTGGCCTAGGTGGACCACGGGGACCACAACCCCCCTTGCTGGACCAGGAGCGTTCAGGACCACCGTGGACCACGCTCCGACATTTTCCTGATGTGCCCTTGGTTGGATATCTAGGAAAGAGTTTTATAATGCCGGTTAAGACGTGGGAAGCCCTAGTGCAGCTCAAGACGAAACTCAGCCAACAATGGAAGGACTTGCCATATTCTGTCTGGCCAATAATTGACTAACATGGAAACATATGCTGATTTTCGTAAAAACTATTAGCAACTGAAGTGTAAAGCACAGAGCTCCCAAAAGGATAAGGGGGTCAAGTTACCCTGCCTCCACACACGATTCTCCACAAAAGACTTAGCATCACCCCCCTCAAGCCCCGAAGTTGGGATGATAGGTCACCACACATCCACTGGAAAGTAGCGTCCCCGCACCAAAGACATGCGTAAAGAGCACGCTACTCATAACACCATATACGTGGCGGCCGTCCCCCCGACAGGTTCCTGTTTGCAGGATATATGAGAGGAGGCCTAAAGGCACCTAATGCAAGTGGAAGCATCTCGATAGGACGACTTCACATAAAGCTTCCGCCACTCCAAGTTTGGGTATCGAAAAGTAGGCAATAACTCAGGGGCCGTATCTACCCTAGTCAGGCTTCCTCCGTCGGGAAAGTTGCACAGAAACCAGTAGGAAGGCACTATGCTGGATAAGGGAGTTGAGGAACTCCCCAAGGGGTTGTTAGCAACAGAGCAATATCTATAGTCGTAACCATTAGTTCGATTCATAGAAAAGAGTCCCCTAATGCCAGTTAAGACGCAGGAATGCTTGTTGCAGCCCAAGTTGAAATGGAGCAAACAATGTGAAGACTGGCCATCTTCTGCCCAGCGAATAATCGACCGACATGCAAACATATGGAGATTCTTAGTAAATCTATTTAGCAACGGATAAATGTTCGTACAGCCATCTAGGAGGACTCGCTCTACACCCTCCCCATAAGAGGCGCATACGTGGCAATAAGTTGTGCAACTGAGAGTAGAAAGATAACTGTTGTTCAGGGTAAAGTCCGGCTCCCACTTCAAAGAAGTCGAGCTAGGTGAGAGAAAGTTACCTAGCTGTATAGGAAGGTTATATAGCCTGCGAACCCCCAGACGCAGAATATAAATATCAAGGCGTCTTCGTAGCTATTACCAATGATCAAGCAACGGAGAAGAGACCTTAACAATATATACACGTTAAAACCTTTTATCGTTTTACTTCTACTTTATATCCTAACCTGCCCTTCCTCTCCCTAGACGTATTCTCCGAAGTACGAACGATTGGGCTTAGCATATTCACTTGTCCTTAGCATATTACTACCCCTATAACAGGAATAATGTTCGTATGGGCATCTAGGAGGACAGGTTCCACATCCCCCCTACACTAGTGGCATATGGGGCAATAAGTTGCAACGATGAGAGCAGTAAAGCCGTGGTAGTTCAAGGTCAACCAGAGCTCCCACTTTAAGGAAGTCATGATAATCCGTCACCGAGACACTTGGTTATATGGAATAGTATTATACTCCGCGAAGACCCATAAGTGGAATATAAATATTGAGATGTCTTTGTAGCTATTATCAATCATAAAGCCGCGAGCACTGACCTTAACATTATATACATGTTAAAGATATTTTCTCGCTTTACTTTTACTTTATCTATTGTACATTAACAAAAATAAGTGTACCTCAACAGACGGAAAAACCCGCTCATGGCAACCCCACTATCCTACCAACTCCACCATCATGAAAACTAAAAGAAAATTAAAAAAAGGTAAATCCCTAGTAGAAATTAATATTTAGTATACCATCCATCACCTTTAATAATTGCTTTCACACTATCTACCATTAACCCTGCCAAACTATCTAAACCTTTTGTTCAAGAAGTTCCCAACAATCACTAATGGCCTCCTCTATTCCTTTTTTCACCAGATCAACATGACCTTTCATGAGATAGACTCGGATTTCAGGATAGTTCTTGTGAAACTTATCTTTCACCGGAGACGAAAAATTTTCAATGGGATTGAGATCTGGTTAATAGACAGTAATATCCAGAAGAGTAATCCCCTGACCTCTGAGCCATCTCCTAAATGGCCACTTAGTCTTCGCATTGTCAATGATAAAAAATACCTCTACATCTTCAACCTTCTACCTGATATCCTCCCATATCCCTAGAAAGTCATAGTAATCATAAATATCAATAATTGACTTTCCAGTAACTCCACACCTAGCAGAAGCAGGATCAGGAAAAACAGTTTAAAAAAGACCATGGGTTTGACCATAAAACAAACTAGTCATCATCTGGCTAATCCCACTCTCCCCTCTCCTAGCAGCAGGTACAACACAATCCTTATTCCACTTCTTATTTGGGTATCTAAACATCTATTTTCTCCTCTTTCCTCCTCCTCCTTTCACAGCTACCTCCTCTCCTCACATTGCCTTACTTCTCCACATCTCCCTTGTCCAATACCTACGAGCTTATGCCCATGCCAATCTTTCTTGAGCTACATTTTCATCCAAATGAGCCCTTTCCTGTGCCAACCACTTTTTCAAATACTTTTGTTGAACTCTTCTTCTCACTGTCATAGCAGAGACATTGGGAGCCACATTTTTAACAATCTCAGAATATCTAGTATTGCGATTGCTGAGAGCTTCTTCCACAATAGAATCAGCCTTCTACTTGGTAGTTTTAGGATATCTTCCTCTGCCCTTTCTCTCCTGACCCTCTTGATATCCTTTCTGGATAGTGTCTTTAACAGTGTTGAGGGTGATATTAAGGTGGAGGGCAATTTAACGATAGCTCATATGAGGCTTGTGTAACCCGAGAATTATTATCCTGGTAAACTCAGAGAGGTGCCTGGACGGGACAGGCTTTTTGGCATGACTGTGAAGAATAGGAGGCATAGTTTCTCAAAACAAAAGAATTACGAAGATTGGTTAAGTTTTGGTTCATGTCGAGGAATTTCTTTATGGGGTGTTCAAAGTGACAGGTGATGAGGAGGGTTGTGTTGCCACCGATCGTTGATGTACTGTTATTTTTATTAACATACAATACTTTGGTCTCCCTAAACCTATTTTCCCAAAATACAAACCAGTCGGGCTTAGTATATTAGCTTGTCCTTAGAATATTACTACCCCCATAACATTAAGCTATTAGATATTTTACAGCTGACCCAACTCTACTGCCAAGGTAAAAATAATATTCAACTAAAGATGGAAAATTATAAATAAGGCTTGATACTCGAAGAAATATCATAATCATAATCATTTTAATCTCAACATGAGTGAAATACAGTTGACCTTTGAGATTATTAATTTTTAATTTTGATACTCAAGCCTGGCATCCCAATTCCGTATACCAAATACACCAATCAGCATACAAGATGCTTCACTATAAACTCTATCACTCATGATAATTAAATATTATTTGTTCGCTTCGCCTTGAATTATATATAGTACCTCATGGTGAATTTATTTCCAACCCAATTTTTTCCATTTCTCCAAAGCAAAATAGGTATCTCTGTACCATTGCAATTCATCGTGGCGGGTTCGGCTGGTGGTGCTTCAACTTTTCGAGGATGCCAAGCCTTTCCGGACTTTACTCGGCTCAGGTGTCATTCTCTTGTTGTCCATCGATTATTAATATTATACTATGAATTGTGCGAAAGAAACCTACTGAAGATCCTCTCGATGGTGTTAGCGAATTTGCTTGATGGAGTAATACCATATATACGTAACATACAGGAAGCATGATGGATGTGTTATGATATCCAATCTGCGCATTTCTCCCCTGCAAGCCCCCACCCTCAATACCTATTCCCCAGTAGGGTAACCTGAGACTTGGGGGGAAAATATCCAAAATGCTGAACTCGGGTTGGGCTCTGTGATTCAGTTTTGTCCCCTTTTGGAGAGGCCAAAACAAATGATGGCGATCTTCTCCCTAAAACAGAAAACTCCTTCCGCTCCTCTCGCTCTCATCCAATTCCTCCTCTCCCCCCTCACTACCGTAGCCCACATTCTTTCGTTCCCACCCTGGTGTTTCCCTCGTTACAACACCTCCAGTCCAGTACCTCAGATTATTTCCTATCTCTCTTCTTTTCTTCACCCTCCATTGCCATTACTGCCGCAGCCTTCGTTTTTCCGTTTTCAGTACTAATCATTTTGTCGCTCTCTATTCCGGTGTTCCCATTTTGCGCGCCCCACTACTTTGGGTATGTCATTTGCATGCTTGCCCTCCCATCCTCTCTTTGGCTGCTCCTTCCCTCCAGCCTTCCCCAATTTATGTCCAATATTGATGAGTCCTCGTTTCCTGGAACCTGTTACTGATTGTTACAATCTTCTTCCCCCCAGCAGTTACATACCTTCCCGCACTCGTTCCTCCTCATCCACACACTCTCACCTACCCCTAAACAAGTGTTCAACCTGGCTCCATCGCTCTTTTAATGCTTTTTTAGTCCTCCCATCACCCGTGTCACCCGCCCTTTGCAACACAGATCCTTTTATTTCTTTTTTTCTGCAAGGAATCATTTGGCGTCCCTGGGCCAAAAAAAAGATAAAAATAAAAAATATCTGTGGTCGAGTTCGGAAGTCGACGACCCAGGCGCTATTACCAGTTCTTCTAGTTTTATTGTCGCAGGCTGCGCCTCGCTCCGCCACCCCTTCAGCTTTCGCTCGCTTTGACCCGCGCAGAACAGCAACCACCTTCCCTTGTTCAATATTATCATCGTGAGAATAATTTATCATGCGGTGGAACTTCTCGTTACTCTTGTTCCTGTTGCTGGCCCTACTCGCCACAACCGTCCTCTCACAAGACGACACTAAAACAGACAACCCTCCTGCGTCAACGAACAAACCTGCAGCGACGTCAAAGCCGCCTGATCCGACAACGAAAGAAACATCTAAGGAGGATGACAACAAGACCTCCGATTCTGCACAAACTACGGCGCCCGCCATCACAGCGAGCGGCTCTTCCGACCCCCAAGCTACAGACACATTCCCCACCACAACTGGTTTTCCATCACTCACAGGGGGCTCCTCAATACCTACGCCTAGCGTTACTGTTCCGCCGACCGCAAACGCACCTTTCATGCAGAAGTCCTCGCTACCTGAAGGAACTGTATTCATTGCTGTGGGATCCGCGTTGGGACTATTCGCCCTTTCGGTCATTCTTTGGAGATGTCTTGTCGCCTGGTCACTCCATCGTTCAGTCAAGCGTGCAGCGATGAACGCTAATATATCGGATACCAAGGCCCTCATTCGCCCGCCCCCCAACGGCGGAAACGGTGCGTTCTACACAGCGGGTCCAGGCTCCACCCTATCACTCGACCATCTAGGCGCACCACCCCGCCCAGGAACCAACCCGAACCGTCAACAAAACACCACCTCTAGTTTATTCTTCTCACCAACCGCTGGAGCTGGGGGTGCCGGTGGAGATAGACGTTCTCAGTACCTGCCTGCCGGATACTATGCTGCCGGAGCCCGCGATAACACAGCCGGATCGGGTGGTCATCCAAACTCGTCCCACTCTCATCTCGCAACCCACAGCGTCTCCTCAACCCGCTACAACCCTAACCGAGGTATGGGAATTTCACCGCCCGGCTCACCGCTCATCGGTCCTACTGGCCCCGCTACCCGTGGCGGTAGTAGCCACAGTGGCGGCCAGCAATTGCTGAGAGGCAGCGAAAGCCACACATCCCTCAATTTACCACCCACAGCCAGAGCCCCAAGTGCGTACCTCGAAGACCTCTTTGAGAACCACCGACAACAGAACCCTGGGAACAGCGGCCGGTATTAACCACGTTTGTGTGATAGCCAACCAGAGGTTAAATAAGCCGAATTCAACTACCCTTTTCTTTTTTTATAACATCAAAAACCATTGTTTTGTTCCTCCTGTGTATGGGTTCTTATTATTTGGCCTGCTTTGTTTTGTTTTGTTTGCGTTGCGCTACAAGATAAGATATCATGTATTTTCTTTTTCTTCGCGCCTCCTCTTCCCTGCTTTCAGTCATTGCCATGGGCTGGGCGCTTCAATTGATTATTTCTTGGTTTTTTTTTTTTCCACATTCTTTCTTCTCTTCTGGGGATAATGGTCAGTGTGTTCGATGGCTGGGGGTCTTGTGATATTCTTCTGTAAGTATGTAGACAGGAAGTTAGTTAGTTTCGGGATTTTAATTCTTAGAAAGTCGAGTTAGGCCAGCCGCAGGTTATCAGGGTGCTCGGTGCTTTTCACTTCGCCCTCCTTTTTCCCATTTTCTTTCACTACCGGTACTTATCGTACTTCGGAGCGCAATGTTCGAGGATTAAAGCAAAGCAAATATAACCGCACACCCATCGAGCCAAGGTATTCTTAAGCCTGCCAGTTATCTCATGCCATGCAGATAAAATCCTAGACGAAGCACAAGCACAGCACAATATCACGTATCACCCCCTACATCCATCCAACCTCACCTCTTGGGCGAGTGACAATTCATGACCTGACCAATTTTTGGTAACCAAACAAAAATTACCAGTGCTATCCCTGTTATTACAAAATACGTGACGAAACGTGGTGTTTCCGAGCCGAGCCAAGAGAGTTGTAGCCATGGGTCTACGTGTCATGCGGTATCATATCGTGGGAAGGGAATCCTGTTCTGTACTCGTTCAGTACTATAGAGAGCGCGGAAGAGGGAAGGAGGTGAAAGGGAAGGGAGGCGGTATAAATTTACAGATTGGGGGGTGGGGGGTTGATTGGAATGATCGTTTGCTAGGGACTCTCCGCTGTGATTTTCTCTATTTGTTTGTTTGTTTGTTTGATGCTAAGTTGATTGGTTGGTTGGTTGGTTGGTTCATTGGTTCATTGGTTCATTGGTTGGCTACCGTAGTTGGGTTCCTATCTCGTACCGTACTTGTAGTGAGAAAAAAGGAAGAAAGAGAGAAGAACAGAAACCGGTATCTCAATATGAGGGAAAAGGGAAATACTCAGAAGGAAATTCCACTACGGTGAGAAAAAAAGGAAAAAGGAAAAAAAACGTGTATAAAGAGTAACAGAATAACTAGGAATTTAGTATTCTCTCTTGATTTTTTTTTTTAAAAAAAAAAAAGTTTCAAGTTTTAGGGGGGGTTTTTTTTCAACAAAAGAAAAAGGTGGAAAAAGAAGTTTAAAATTTAAACATTAATGCAGCAAAAGCTCCACGATCCTTTCCGCCTCCATATCCGATATATTCCTACCCCTGCGGATGCCAGCGTGCTCGAGCGCGCGCACGATACTCGATATAGGGAAGCCCATGGGTGTGAACCGCTCTATGACGATGGGTGGGAAGCCAGCGTATTCTTGGAGTCTCCTTTGCTCCTCGCTGATCATCGGTGCGGCCAACGGCGGGGGCTTTGCAGCACTGCTACCGGTGAGAGAAGTGGAGGAGGCGGCAGTGTTGCCGGCGGGATTGCTCGTCAGGTCGACTACCTCGGCTTCCGCTTTTGGCGCTCCTGCGAAGCGATGGGCCCATTCTTGGGCTTTGACCCGGAAGGCGGCGGGGTTCTTGATCATTTGCTGCGCAACTTCTGCGTCCTGTGGGTCCGTGGGCTCTGGGGCGTCCAGAAGGGATTGTAGTGAGAGGAGGGCTGTCTTGATGGTTAGGACTGGTGACCATTTTTGCGAGAGGGTGTCAAGGCAGATCGCTCCCTGGATTGCAGATTTTTGATATCGTCAGTCATGCTTAGCTAAATAGAGGTGTAGGAAGGGTATGGAGGAAGGGAGGTACAGTTTGAGAAGAAACATTGGGATGCCAGATCTTTGTGACGAACTTCATGCGCGGTGGCATGAATGGGTAGTTATCCGGGAGTTTGATGTCAACAACAAATTCCCCGCCTTCGTATGGAGTCCCGGGAGGCCCGGCGAAGCGGCCCTGCAAGTGTGTCATGTCTGCTACGTCCAGCGGAGTGGCATGCATCCCACTGGTAGTATCCTTCGCCATATCGTCCAGCTCCTTTAGAATTCGTCGACGAGTCGCCATCCTTTTTGGTTCTAGATGCAATTGATAGGGGATTGGAAGCTATTCGAAGCTGCGGTGCGGGTGTCGTAACTATTTCAAGTTGTCGAGGGGAGGAAGGGAAAGCGAATAGGAGCACAGAGTGATTATATACCTAGTAGAGGGGAGTGAGAGAGATAGAAAAGGAGGAGAAGGAGGCAACAGCGAGGACGGTATTGAAAGATGGGTAGATTACTATTCGATGAAATACCGCAAGTGGGTATTTATCGAAGGGAGACGGGAGCTGCGGTACCGTTGGGCTGGTACAATACACGTTTGCGAGAGAAGAGTGACACTCTTTCCCCTAAGCTTATTTTTCGTATAGCCCACGCTGAACCTGTTGGCAGTAAAGCGGAAGCTGAAAATCCAGGAAGGTCACAATTGGAGTGTTGGAAGGCTGGACTGGCAACTAACGGTGATTTACACGGGGGCGGCTCTGTTGCAGGCGGGGTCTGTCGCAGGATCTTATCTAATCTTAGCTCGTAATGCTTTCGAGTGAGGAATAATGATGGGTATAATAGTTGGGGAAGTTAAGCCACCGCTACTTACGAGAGTGGATACCGGTATTACAGTACTGTATAGAACCGGCAGCCCAGGGGCTAGCCCTACAGAGGCCTGAGATAAGTTGCCTTAGGAAATTTTGAAGCTTTTTCATCCTACAGTTACGGTATTTTTTACAAGGGTTCTTCTCCCAACGACCCTGTTTTCACATTCTCGGATCTCAGAAAGAAAAATTTAAACATTTCACGCTCCGGTGTGGGCGTGGCGGGGAGAGAATGGCCTATGGTAGGTGTTGGGGCGAGTAAGTGCTAGAAGTTGGAACTATAGGCCAGGCCGATGCTATGCACATATACCGAAGAAAAAGCATAAAAACTAGGATTCTGGAGAGGCAGCAGATATCCGACCAAGGGTGCAGAGACCCGAAAAACAACAGCAAGCAGAAAGAGCGACACTAAAATCCAAATGATAGCCCCTATAAGTAGCTAGCTACTTCTAAACGTCGGGAACCCTTGGAAAATAAAGAAATCTAAGCTTATGCTTAGAAGAGTAAACATCGCCCCAGCACTAGTCACTACTATACATGCATTGTCCAAGAAATTTGTCTAGCGAGACGATCGAAACCGTCTCTGGAAAACGAATGCAAGAAAGTTGTTTGAGTCTGGCATTAAGAATAACAAGTGGTCTAGATGCTTGCGAGTTGGCTCTGGAGGTCCTCCAGCTCGTGCGCGGCCTTCTTTCTCTCTTCGAGAGCATCCTCGTACTTCTTTTCGAGAGCATCCCTCTCAGCTTCGACGGTAGCAACTTTACGCTCGTAGTGCTCGGCCTTGACATCGGTGAGACGCAATCTAGAGGAAAAATATTTAGCGAGTGCTAGTGTATAGCGCTGGAGTGAGAAGAGGTGGAAAAAAAAAAAGGTCCCCGAGAACTATGGAGATAACATACTTCTCGTTGGTCTCTCTGAGGTTCTTTTCTGCTTCCTCTGCCTCTTCCTCGAGCAGCTGAACCTTTCTCTGCAGGTTTTGCATTTCCTGACTGTTGTTCGAACCAATAACATGAGCTTCCTTCTCCTCCTTGAGGCGTGCCTCGAGCTTCTCAACATCTTGCTCCAGAAGATTTTTCTGGTGGTTTAGGGAGGTGATTTCTTGCTCTTTTTGTAGATTCTCTTGTTCAAGGACTTTAATCTTTGCTTGGAGATCATCGTTCTTCGCCTGTACGTCATCGACCTCTGCGCGAAGGGCGATCATTTTCTGATCATAGAGGTATTAGTACGAACTTTTCGACATGAGGAATAGAAGTACAGATATTTTATCATCTTAGGGGTAACCGATGAAAAATATTTTAAAAAAAAGCGAGAAAAATAAGCAGGAGGGGGGAAAATCTTTACCTCCTTAACTTTCTCCATCTTGAGAAATAATAATGAGGGGTGGTATCGAGAGAGGGGTATCGATAAGAAGGTCAAGGAGTTCGTCGAGGTGGTAGTGAATAATAAGGCAGTCGTGGTGGTATGGAGATGAATAAGGGGGATGGAGCGAGGAGTGCAACAGTAGAGAAAGTCCAGAGGTGAGTTGGCAGCTGGATGGCAAGAGCCAACTGACTTGTGCTGTTGACGGTAAGTTTGGTTAGTGGGGAAGACAGAAGACGAACTGTGCTCGCTGCTCACTTCCTCGGTCTTGGCACGCAGGGAAGACATAAGCCCGATTGTGCGGTTGCCATGCCAACCTGTCATGTGGAAGTCACCAGGCGTTCTTATCCCTTTACTGTTTACACTTCCTTTATTCAAGTTCCAAAACTTCTTCCCAACCTTCCTGCTCTCTACAAAAATTATATCAACGAGTACCTAATTGCCCACAAAACCGCAGTACGGCTTCATGATGCTTGCTGCTAATAAGGAGAATGATATCATCCTCCATGGGCCACATTTGGGCAAGATCAATGCCAAAACCCCCGGCCCTTCCAAGTTGCACCCAAGAACACCTTACAAAGTCCCTTTGAACGACGAGAACGTTGCCGGGAAAACTAGCAAAAAATCATTGTTTATTGGAAAGGATTCATCATTGTTTGTTACCCCAATTGGTGAGTTCAACAGTTTGCTCTCCGTCACACTAGTTTCGCAAACTCACTGGTTCGCGGGTTAAGGTCCACGAGGGGGCCCTAGACGACCCGCTTTAACTGGCAAAACGACCAATGCGAAAGCAAGAGTGCTTGCCCCCCCTGAAGGAGGTTCTGTCGAACACCAGAAGCCAGCTGGGAGTGTATCGCGTCTCGATGGTTCCAAAACATCCATCTCCGAGGATGTGCGTCTCGTGCTGCGTGACGAGGACGGGGGGTATCCGGAAATTGAATACATTCCTCAGTGCCCTCCCGGTACATCTTTCTTTACCCAGATATTCCTAGTGTAAACGCTTACAATCGACAGAGCTTCCTGATATTCCTGACGACTTCTTAGTCCCTGATTACGACAAATTAAGCAAGAGCATCTACAGAGGATGCCATCGTCAATTCCTGCTTGATATCGACGAATTCGGGAAGACAAGTATCGAACGACAGCTTGAGGAAAGCGAGCGACAAATCGACGCTATGCTTGATGCAGAGACTGAGGAACTCTTAAAACCTCTTTCCCTAAAGAGCAGAGATGCCACAAGGCCCAAGAAAATTGGTATTTCAGTTCGCTCAGATGCTTCCAACGCGAAGGGCCAAGTGGAGAAAACTGCCACAACAAAACCGACTGCGCCTAAAAGGCCCGTATCACGGTCCGCTTCTAGAACAGCTTCGAGGCCAGCGTCAGCACTCAATATCTCCAGGTCCATTGCCTCAAGTAAGGGATCATCGGCAAACACAGCTGCGAAATCCACGGCCTTGTTCCCCCAGCGTCCCACCTCCTCGGCTTCAACTACTAGGCCCAAAGCTACTAGTAGAATTGCGAGCCACTCTCGGTCGGTTTCTACCTCCGTCATCAAGAAACCGCTTAGCTCTCCGCGTGGTTCCAAGGCGATGCCCCCTCCCCCACGTCCCGGAAGCAGAACACTTGGTGCCGTGAATTACAAAACTGCCATAGAGCACGCCAATGGAAATGAGGTTGATAGAGAAGTGAAGAGGATGCTGACAACCGGCCTCAAGGAAAGTGCTATCGAAGCATGCGAGAGAGTTCTACAAGAGGACGAAAATGATTTCTCCCCTCTCATCTTCCCATCATTAGGGGCTGGTGGAGGCGGAGACGATGAAGAGGATCCAGTTATCATGCTCCCAGTCGATGATATCGAGGAGGAATTTTATATGCAGGTTCCGGAATAGGCAGAGTGTGGCATTTCTACTAGGATTATGGGAATATGCGCCAACGGGGGGGGATCGTTCTAGCACCGATCTGGCCGGATGGAGGGTGGTTCTCAATAGTAGTAGAGGGCATTGTAATGTTGTTTCTTTCACTCTGGGTTTCTGTATCAGGATTATGATAGTCTTGTGTTATTCTATGAAATTGTATTGCAAACAGAGGCTATGGCGGGCTTAAATCCCCCATTTCATCAGTCGTTCAAAGGAGGCTATAGCATTCTGATATCTGTACTGGTATATCGAGACCTAAAACTAGGTTATACGGGTCTAAGCCAAAAAGCTTCTATCTTGCGCTCGGATGCTAACAGCCTGATGGATTCTCCTCAGCACGCAGACTCTTAGCTGCTCAAAGTCCTTATGAATGGTGGCCTGTAATGGTTGTGGTCAGCTCACCCTAAACATTATGACCCCTGGCCAACCAGCCCATTACAACCCATCTGTACATAATTGACAAATTCCATTCAGAGCGGGCCTAGAAGATTTCTATAAGTGCATTATCCGACACATTTAGTCCAGAGATACAAAAGACCATACAAGCTTCGCGAAGACTAGTCTTGTGTGAATGGCACAAGTAACGTCTAGTCCGGAGAACAAAACTTGACTCCAGGAGTCTCTCCATAGCTTCGAATTACTGGGGCAGCTTTGAGGCACTTTGGAGTATCAACTGCTGAGTGGGCGAGTGATTGAATATGAGTACCAGTATGGAGGGCCCAGGCGGTATCGGTGCTAACTTAGAACCAATTGGGGGCGCCAAGAACGAAAAGCCTTGGCGCAGATCATGGTGGCATCTGGCTGCCTCATCATCGCGAGTTTCCTGGCATCCGGGAGAGAAGAACAACCGCTCACAACTTCGTAACAATGCGCTCTAACTACAAGAGAATACAGCTCCTCGCAGCATTAAGCTTGCCTATCGCCGCCGCTTTTCAAGACGCCTCTCCATTCATTTTGTACTCCTCTTCCAAGTCAGTGTCCCCCCAAGTATTGCCCCCTCATCTAACCCCCATTTAGGTTTGAGACGCCGAGTGGTTCCTCTCAGATAGCTACAACGGCAGCGGTGTCCTTGATTGCTCAGAATATTATCAAACTATGCGCGTCTGAGGCCTATATTCTCGTCCAACAGCCCGGAGCCCACGCAAGCGACTTCGCCTCCCCCGAAGCCGCTCCTACGCTCTATGCGGCTTTACAAGCTACAGAAGGAAGCTCGTTTACGGTGGATAACGTTCATGGAAAGGGTGGAGAGGCGGAGAGCCTTACAGAGATTTTGGCGAGGTATGCTGAGGAGACGTGCGATGCCGAGGTTGAGGAGGTTGATGCGAAGAGTATGTGCTTCTCGCTGTGTGGGATGTAGGGGGTTATGTGGGACTAACAATATGTGTTAGCGGCCTCGTTTGGCGGATTCGATGATATGAAGCCGAAGGTTATCCGCGTGGACTTCGCCGAGTTGCCCATAGGGAGAAAGGCTAGGATAAAAGCATTGAGGGAGAATGGTCAGTGCTGGATCTATGCAATCTCCATGGAAGTTATCCTAATAGCTTATAGACTCTTTCCTACAATCTGTCATCTCGCTTATCCCTACATCGAAATACACACTTATATACACGGCTACTCCCCTTTCTACGCAGCTTAAGGTCTATTCAGCTCCTTCGAGTGAGCTTAGGCGCCGTGACGACCACGAAAACACTACACTACCCGCTGTTGGTACCTTGTTCTCACGATATCAGTTCTTTACTCCAGGGATTTTTATGGGCTACCTTGTGGGATTCTTCCTCCTCGCGATTCTCTATGTTGGGATTAGCTCAGTCTCCAGCTTGACAGTTACCTATGGCGCGTTCGAGAAAGAGATGGGGCCGGCAGCCCAGAAGAAGCAGTAGTGGTGGTGGAAATGTTAGATGATTGTTTCGGGTTGTGTTATGTTTTTTTTTTTGCTGCGTTGTTGCGCTGTGCTGTGTATTATATCGGTATCTACAACGACGCGGGGCTCGTAATTATCACATTTTTGTAGTTCGGACTGGAAGCGAGAGCTATTAGAAACCATTAAATTTTGAGGTTGTTGGTACCGGTAATGTACCACTGGTATCCGGCATTGGATCCTGTGAAGGTGGCCATGAACTGGCCTGATTTGTTTGCCCTATTGAAAGTGAGTTTGATTTTGAAAGGAGCAATCAAGGTATGGGTGGAGGTCTATCCGCACCTTCGTTAAATCGTTCTGTCCACTGCTCTCGTATGAATATGATAGCCAGTCGGCAGTGTGTTCAAGCTTTTTGCCTCTTGAAAGCGTGAAAATATAGAAACACCAGCAGTGTCAATACTTGGCACCTACAACACGTTTTATATTTAAAGAATGCTAATTGTTATTTAGGTCGTGATACCGGTATCCGTTTAGTGTAATTCTAAGGTAACGAACTATCTCAGCTAAGAGACACATGCCCATGCCATGTGATTAATTACATAGTTTACGGGTACCATACTAGTTATTGCTGCGGCTCTGTCTTACGAGTACAGTACCATTCATTTTGTATTGCTGGTCGATGGCTTCCTCAACAGGTCTTGGCTACCATAGCACAACAACCCCAAGCTCTCATGCGGTGGTATAAAAAACTCCCCGTCATTTGCTTTAACCCCCGTTCCCACCACCGACGAAACTTCGCCGCCTAAACAACCAAAATTGCTCTTCCGGAGACTATTCCGGCATACTCCCTTGTCATGCCGCCAACCCAGCCCCCCAAGGCTGCAAGGTATTCGATGCCTGCGGCGAAAATGGAGCTCATGAATCCTATACGAATTGCGCCGTTGAAGGGTGCTACTCGGAAGCCGGTTCTGCCTCTCGGTTTGTCAATTCTCTGAAAACTTTCCCCCGGGAAAGGAGAAAAGGTGGGAGGGGTAATGCTGATGTTGGGTCTGAGGCTAGAAATCATCTCGACAATATTGGAATACCTCCCCGTTCGAGATCTGTGCAGCTTTGCTCGGGTATCTAAACAGTTGCAGGAGATGGTTTACGATGATAGCCGATGGGTTCATAAGTTAAAACTGATGGGTATCTGGAACGAAACGGAAGCGCGCCGTCGGTTTGAAGATGCAATGCGTCGGAGGAGGGCCATCCAGGCAGCAAGAGCAGAGGAAGAGGAAAGGAAGGCTTTGCAAAACGGGGTCAAGACTCCGAAAGTTGGCCTGGCCGGTGGATCTCCTGCTCCCGGAGTGAGTAGGTCTTCGACGCTATTTGATGCTAGAGAAGAGGAGAATAGGGTTCAGGTTCAACGGGAAGCTAGTATGCGAAGGGCGGAGTTGGACGCAAAGAGGCGGACCGTTGCAGGCACGATTACGGAGGGCATTGACTTCATGAACCCTGCCCCGCTGACACCGATTGATATACCGAGGCCCAGTATAACAGACCCAAGTTCATTGTTAAAAGTCTTGCCGTCAATAAAGTCCATTAGAGGGTTCGCTAGGCATGAGCTTGGGAGGATCTATGCGGCACTGGGGCCATTATATTTTGACCTGGCTAAGGCGAAGACACATACCGATCCAGTGGTGTTCAGGATATACCGAGATCCCGAACAGCAGGCGCAGATACTCGCACAGTTAAAGGTCTTCGCGCTGTGTGATACGGCACACGGGTGGATGGATAGGCTGGAGAGGTTGGACCTTATGATTGGGATCTTTGAGAATGCAGCCCTGAGAGAATTTGAGGGGTCAGCTTCCCAGTCCAATGTAGAGAGGACCATGCGGCTAACTGTCATAGGGGGTACGAGACTGGGGATACCGACGGACGCATGAGACGCTATGCTAACGTTCTCATCCTACTCAACGGTGGTCAGGCGTGCGTCCAATTATTTGTTCAGAAACACCCCGTCATGTTTGAACGTGGGGAACTAGGGAACCCAATGGATAGCTTCGAGTCAGAACACTTCTTACCCCTAGAGTGATAGTTTTCTAACGGATTCGCAGTAAACCAATGCCCGGCTCCTTTTCGTTAGAGCCTTCATCACTTTTCTTCACTCGGCTCTCTGCACTTCTCCATGAGCAAGCAGATGTTATTGACAGGGTATTTCCTGCGACTGTCGATGTGATGATTCCTTTCTTAGAGCGAGTTGCAGAAGATGTTATCAGCGAGTTTGTTACGCCGATTCTTGACGAGGCTCATGACCGTGATATTGAGCAGTATCTAAGAGCTGTGGCTGGGATATATCATCAATTGCTTGAATTTGCCAGGACTATCAAGGCTACTAAAGGCTCCGGAGAGAGGTTCCCCGAGGAGGTGATGAAGATTATGGGCCGAGTTTTTGAGGCACACGTGGATCTCTACCTTCAGGATGAGCTTGACTACTTCCGAAAGAAGTGCGAAGCAGAAGTTGACTCGTGGGAAAAAAAGGTAGGCCCATTATCTGACGTCTGCTGATTATAGGATGCTGACTGGTCCCCAAGATTCTAGAAGAAGACGCAGCCACCGAATCATTTTTCATGAGCAACATCAACCGAGAAGCAGACAAGCGAGATTTTTTATCGACATTCAAAAAAGTTATTCTCATGCCCGTTTCGGCTATTCCATCTCCCTTCTCAGCAAAATCCGCTTCTACTGCCGAGACAAAGCCCGCCGAGACAAGCCCATATGCGAACTCGAACTCACTTAGCGTCCAGGAGACCCCCAATGCATCTCGCCCTGGCACGCCCGTGATTCCAGGACAGGCCGCCCCTGGGCCACCACCAACTACTGAGTTGGCTGCAAAGGCAGCAATCATGAATTCTAGACTAGAAGGGATTCGGTCGTTGTTCAGTCTAGAGGTTGCGCTGAACCTTGTGCATTCCGCCAAGTCTAGTCTTGAGAGGGCTGCGTTGTTTGCTAGTGCTGGTGGGCAGACTGGAGAAGAAGCGTAGGCAGCTCGCTCCCTTCGGGCGGATACAAGACTAACACACGGTAGCCGTGAGCAGTGCGAGCAGATATTCATTGCACTACTTCAAGTACTAGGCCCACGGCACGTGAAGGCTGGCTTTGACAAGGCTGTCGAGCATTTGTCGGGGTATAACCCCCGAGAAATTACGGAGCACTCTCAACCTGGAGTACCGCCTCTAGTTACATTTTTAGAGTTGGTCAACGTTGGTGATCTTATCCAACAAATGATAGACGTATTTTACGAGCAGGAGCTCGTAGCAGCAAAGCTTACGGATCCCAGGGATTTTTTAAATCCTGCCGCTAAGGAAAAGAAGCGGTTCGAGCAGATGCTTGACGAAAGAGTTGCTGCTGGACTAAATATGGGAATAGACGTGATACACCCAAGACCCACTAATCTAACCTTATGCGTATATTAATTTTATATACCATAGGTCCTAATAGATGAAGTAGACCACCTCTTCGCAATCACCCAGCAAACCACAGACTTCAACCCCGGCGCTATTGGCGACGCGGGTCTTCGAGACTTCGACATTGGTCCTACCAGGACCGCAATACAAGTGATAGAGGTCGTATCCTCCCACACAAAGCTCCTCACCGGTAGCACAGACAAGAACGTCTTAGACGTTTTTAATCAAGAAGTCGGGATTCGACTTTTCGCCTCCCTGTGCAAGCATATCAAGCGTCAGCGCATCAGCGTTGATGGTGCCATAAAACTAATCAGGTTTTACCCCCCCCCCCCTAAAAAATAAAAAAATAAAAATAGAGAAAAGGAAAGAAAAGAATTTCCTTCTTAGTGCCCAAAATTCTAATCGTCATGGCCCCAAGCGACTTGAACCACTACCACACCTACATAGCAACGTTGAAAATCAAGCCGCTAGTGCCATATTTCAACGCCCTCCGCGAGCTCTCGCAGATATACCTCATCGACCCATCGCACGCGAAGCAAATGGCGACCGTGATCGCGGATCCGAATCGGTTTGGCGGGATATTCAGGGTCGAAGAAGTGTATGAGTATGCTACTCGGCGGGAGGATTGGTACAGGGTTAAGAAGGAGGTTGAAAGGGCTATGTATGGGATTGGGTGCTGTATATCTTGACTTTTTTCTTCTTTAACATCCCGGAAGCGAGAAATATGGCGTTGGGTTGGGACGGCTTTAGATTTTCAGTTGGTTGTTTTTGCGAACCATAGCCGGTGATGGGTGTGATGTGATATAACTTTTAATAAGGACGTTTTGGTGGTTGAGGTTACTTGTCTGTCAGATTTTTAGCTGGTCATTAGCTGTCACTCGGGAAGATAAATAGTCAGTACAAAGTTTCTCCTAGCACTAACACCCTCGTAGCATCCTCCGTCTCCTCTACACACCCGGCGATTGAAATCTCAACACCAAGAAATCATTATCACTTCCACCCCACCCCCTATAAGGGGCTTGCCCTAGGGGGTCCCATCTCCACCCCTCCTCTCTTGGGAAATATTTTTACTTTATTTTCTGGGCTCCTCTACTCTGGGTTATTGATGATTCTTCTTCTTGTTGGTGATTCTTTACCTTAGCCCACTTTTGCTTTGGCTCACTTAGCTCTTGCATGGTCGGCAATACTCCTTCTTCATCCATGCTTCAGATGGCTGGGAACACGGTTAGCAGTAGGAGAAAACTTTTCAACAGGCCACAGTCAATTTCTCCATTTTCTTCTCTTTGAAACTGCCTTGTCAGACACAAACACGGTTACCAATGGTTGCTACGATGGGATGGGGTCTACCCCTCTTTACTCTACTTCAAGTTTACTGTGATCGGATCCCCTGGCATGGTACTGCCTCTACTCCAGCTAGTACCTTACTGTACTCCACTACCAAGGACTTGACCACGGCTCACTCTTGCTCCCTCCTAGCAGGATGGTATTGCACTGTCTTCTTTCTCTGTTTGGGGTGGACTATCTACTGGACTGCAATTTTAAGTAGAGTCCTAGCGATAAATTTTTCGCAACCACCTGTGAAGGTACTGCTACTTGTAGTTATTTACTTGCTTTGTTTGATTTTTGGTTTTGAGATTGTGCCATGGGTTTTCCTGATTCTTCCTGCTTTAGTTGTTTGAGTTGTTTTTTTGTTTTAGGATAGAGGACAATCTGGGTGGCTTGAGATGTATGGTTGGTCCCATACCAGAGGGACTTGGAGGGTTGGCTTTTTCCCAGAGGTAGAAGGACCTTTGGAATTAAGGTTTTTGTATGCCATAGCTTATGCTCCACACATGCATTTTAGCCATAAATAAAATACACATGATATAAAAATAAAAATAAAAATAAAAATAAAAAAAACTAACACCCTCGTAGAGCCTTAGACCTCACATTCCCATTCTCTAAAAAGTAGAACCCCAAGTAGAATTGCTGTATAAATTTCCAAATTTTTATTATAGTCAACAAAGCCCACAAACTACTCCAGATTATATAGTACAATTCGCCTCCCACGTTTCCATGTATTGTGCCATAATGCGAAGAAACAAAAAAAAAGGAAGAGAAGAGAAGAGAAACCCCGAATAATAACAACCAAACTCCCATGATCTAAGAAGACCCCGCACCTGCAGTTCTGACATCCGGCAGATTAGCGCCGAAAACATCCCCCTCACGCTCAGCCTTCTCCCTCTCTAACCTGCGCTTCTTAGCACGGCGTTCCTCGTCCTCGTCGTATTTCCCACTACCGCTGCCATTCCCATTACCACTCTGACTACCACTCCCACTCCCCTCCTCCGTCTTCTTCTTCCCGGCGCTATCCTGATCCCTCTTAGTGACGCGGTAGAGCTTCTTGTCGATCCTCGTGACCTCCTTGACGAGCGCAGGGTCCACGGCCGTAGTGAGGGAAGTAGCAATCCCATTCTGCGGCAACTGGAGCAGTAAGCCCTGGTAAGGATTTTTCGACTCCTTGGACAGGCCGGCGGAAAGATGGTTCTTGGCGATCTCGTCTAGTATGCTGAGGAGCTTCGTCTTAGCCTTTCTCCCAGTTAGGTCGCTCTCAGGGAATTTGATGTCAAGGTAGAAGGTAGCGAGCTCCTTGTCCGCTTCCAGGAACGCGCCGAAGCTGATCTGCGGAGGGGTGTAGAGGAAGTAGACATCCGTCAGGAGTGCAGTGGTAGTTAGCAGCCTTCTCGCCTCCCCGTGCGCTCGTCCGATCCGATCCATGTCCCCTGCGAGGAGCTCCAGCAGTGCGACTTTGGCCTCGGCGGCGGGCGGGACGAGGTGTTCTTTTGGTTTGGGCGGTTGGTAGCGGCCCGCGGCTATCGCGTTGAGTTCCAGGAATATGCCCTCCAGACCGCGGAAGGGGTGCCAAACTTGGAAGGCCCAGCGTAGGCCCATTGCTATTGTGAATTCGGGGTCCAGGAGGTCTTCTTTCGTCACTTTGGGACCGGCCGTTGCGGCCGTTGCGATGAAGGAATTTATGGGCGTGTAGTGGTTTTCTGTCTTCGTTGCAAGGTATAAGAGTGGTAAGAGGAGCTTTTTCGGGTGTAGAGTGAGGGTAGAGGTTGTTAGGTAGAGGCGGTGGAGGAATGTTAGTGCCGTTGCCTACAGTATTATGTCAGTTAGTTCTAAAATCGAGGCAGAGGATAGGAGGAGGGGGCGAGAGGGTATACTTTGACGTTACTGGGGAACTGAAAGTGATCTGATAACTGCATGCACTTTACGCAGTAATATGCAACCAACTTTAACTCCTCTTCCGCTGTCGGGCAATCAATCTCTTCAATCTCCGACTCGGCAATCCCCGCTGCGGTCGCCCGTCGCTTTATCGACTCTATAATCTTCTCGGCAGCGGCTTTGTTCGTGGAATAGCGCAGGTCTGAGAGTTGCTTTGGCGTGAAGGTGAACAGCCTATGCTGTGTACTTGTCGAGTATATGGTGTCGTCCATCTCTTCCTTGTTCTTGCTCTTATCCGCTCGTTCGTGGGTAGATTGGAGATAGGCAGATAGATGGGATGATAGGTAATCTGGGCGTGAGCAATTCGATCCAAGAAAGAGGGGTTGGAGAAGAAGAATAGAAAGAAAAATGATGGTGAAAGCAAACCTAAAGCCTACTCTACAGTATCCGCGAACCCTAACTTACCTTCGAGCTCGAGTTCAAGGTTTTGTACTAATTAAGGTGAATTACCTTGCTCTGCAGATTTTTGGCCGACAACTAAAGGCAGGGTAACCCCCTCTTGCAGCTAAACCGCTATAAAAGAGCGGCTTCCCCCCGATCTTAGGAGCTCTTTCCCTTAGAAATCTACTGCGTCCACAAAGACAGTACAAGTTGCATGGACCTTGTTTGTTCGGAATTCTTTCGACGGGCGGGGCTCGGTTGCTCCCTTGTGATTTCACGATGCACAGAGGAATTACCTGATCTCCATTAAGAACTGGCTAGGTGTTTCTTTCCACTGTCGCCTTGAACAGTGTCAGAGGGGACCCACATAACCGTATTTTCACGCTATATGACAGATGTTTGGAGGAGAGCGCCCACTCAATGGCTAATGGCTGTCAATCGACGGTGTTCGGTGATATCTTGACCGCGAAACGATGTTTCCCATGATATCACACCCGCGAAAATATTCCGAGACTGAAAGCAGTTATGCTCTTTATTTCCCTGAGAGAAGGATTTTTTTCTTACAGTAGTCATACCTGTCCCCCCTATTGTCGTCCTTGCATGTCGATACCCATACCGGGCGTGGGGAATTCCAGTATAGTGGTGGGCTTGAGGCCGGCAATTATTCAAATGGAAAGCTAGAAGAAGATTCTATCTAAGGTAGTCCATGAAATAGTATATATCATAGGATTACCTTGGTTTTTCATGCCAGGATCTCTAGATCATGTGACTTTTCAAAAGATATCACCATCACCTTAGTCACTGTGTTTAATCTACTATTCGAATGATAGAAAAGCCAAAATAACAGGCAATGGGAATTCTGATTTTCATATCAATTACATCAAAAGTCCTGTTTGAAGAGGAATCTATTGCTTTTCATATGGAACCGTTCTCAATTCCCCCATTAATATCGATCGCGCTACAAGAACTAGTATTAGTATACAGAGTAACAGAATAAAGTGAGACGGGGCATGAGGCATACAGCTCTTGGCTTAGCTCTGATAATGCTATCGACTCTCAGCAACATCTCGGTAGCTTCAGAGGCGGAGGAAACAACGGCTCTCTTGAGCTTATAGCTTTCAATCTGTGGGGAAATATAATTAGCTTCAAATAGGATCTTCTAACACAAGGATATATATTACCACTCCGAGTTCCCTCATGTCGCTAATACGGCCCCCTGGGTAGTACAAATCTAGTCCGGAACTAGACATTCCGTTGTGGATAGCGGCTCTAAGCTTGGAAACAAGCTCAGTACTATCAAAACCAGCATTGTCTGCGAGGATGGTGGGGAGCTGCCGGAGCGCTCTCGCGAAGGCTTCGATAGCAAGCGCCTTTTTGCCAGGGGTGTTGTGTGCGGCATTCTCAACAGCCTTGGACATAAGCATTTCGGAACATCCACCACCAAGGACAGTCCTGGTCTCGATAACGGTCTGTGATAAGACGGAAAGAGCATCGTGGAGAGATCTATCCGCCTCGTCAAGGAGTTGCTCAGTTGCCCCTCTCAGAACAACCGTGCATGCTTCACCTGCCGCAACGCCTGAAAATTTGATAAGGGTGTCCTCACCAATGATAACCTCTTCGATCAGATCGCATTGGCCAAGCTTAACGGCATCTGGGTGGTCGAAGGTAGAGGTGATCTCACCGCCAGTTACGAGAGCCAAGCGCTCGATGCCATCAAAGTCTGCATGTTCAATTGACATTATGCCGGCGTCGGCGAACAGCTGCTCAGGCCAGTTGTAAATGAGCTGACGATTTACAAAGCAGTTGATACCGTGCGCCTTGATCCTCTCAACTTTTGCCTTCATCTTGTCACGCTCTGCCTTCTCGAGCTCGGCGAGCTTTCCCGTAGAATCCACCTTGACCCTCGCACCAAAAATCTTTACTTTGTCAGTATCCATAGCTATAGCAATACGTTAGACGTTGTTCAAGAGAATGGCTGGACCGATCTGAGCTCACCAGTATTCGCCACGAGGATCTTCGCATTCTCAAGTTTCTTCGGCTGGTTGATACCAATCTTCTTATCCAAGATAAACCCCTCATCAAGGTAAGAGTCACTAAGCTTTCCACCAGCCTTCTTGATAATCTGGATATTGTTCAAGTTTGTGCTTCCCTTCAGCCTCAACACCGCATCTACAGCCAACTTTGCAAAGTGCTCCTTATCTTGACTAAGGACCTTAGAGCTCAAAGTCGTTCGAGCAATGCTCAGAAGGTCTTCCCGAAACTTCTCTGCATTGCCCCTATTGTCCACGGCACTTCTCTTTAATGCCTCAAGAGCAGAAGCCGACGCAATCCTGTACCCATCAATGATAGTCTGCGGGTGTATTTTCTGGTCAACAAGCTTCTCCGCCTCACGAAGCAGCTCTGCAGCCAAAACAGTGACAGAGGTTGTCCCATCCCCAACTTCATCATCCTGAACCTTGGAAATGTTGACAAGCACCTTCGCCGCGGCATTATCCAACGCTATAGACTTCAAAATTGTAGCGCCATCGTTTGTGACCATAATATCTCCCGTAGAGCTGCACCTCCCTCATCAGCAAGCCACTCAGGAAAGGGGAGGAATATTTCCAAGCTTTTTGACGGTTAGAAGGCCTGTATACCCACGCTGATTGTAATATTTTATCCATCCCTTTTGGACCCAGAGTAGTCTTCACCAAATCCCCCACAGCAATAGCGCCGACGAATGCCGAAAGCCCTATCACCCTCATCAATTACCCGCCCTCCTGTGATGCTATTGTGTTGGTTGAATTGTGGATGGCGGGGCAAACTATGACTTACTAGCATTTTCTCCCCTCTCCTCCGTAACATCCTCGCCGAAGATTTGTGTAGGATTGCTCTGTTGTGTACATCAGCGGACGTTCCGCTTAGGACTTGATCCGGAAGATAGGCTCACCATGGTGAAATCGAAAAGGAAAAAACAAGGGCGGTGGTTGTTGATGGCGGGGTATTAGTGTGTTGGTGATACGATATTCATATGTGGAGAAAATAATTTTGGTGCTGACTCAGCGGGTCCTGTCAACAAAACCCCTAGGTAAGATACAGCAGTACCTCCGCTAGTGGAGAGTTTGGGTCACAGGTGAGCACTCGAGGCGCAATAAAGCTAGATGGTAGCACTACTAAAACCACGTAATTAGAAATTATTCCACTATCGCTAGGTCCTATCTATAATCTATAGGGGGGGTTTTCGCACTTCACTGTCAGATTGTATTATAGACAACTCATCCCCAAGCCGACACTCTCCTCTAACCCCCACTAAAGCTCCCCCGAGATTTATAAGGTCTAGAACGCCAACCTCTCAAGATAATCCAAAAGAGAATTCACGTAGCCATAATACCGGCAGTTTAACACATTAATTTTCTTCCGGGCATACGGCCATACCCGTGACCTAAAAGGCTCAAGTTAGACTGAGACAGATCACCAAAACCAACACCTCCAGCTCGAATAAATGGCACATAGGGCAGAACACCCCTACACTGTCCCATGCCCTTGACAGAATTGTCAGCACACCAAACCACAACCACCCACCACTCTCTTCCCTCCAGTCTGCCCAGGAGAGATCATTGCACGAGACCCGTGGAATACTTCCCCCCGCCACGAGCTGGAAGCTGTTTATAGAATCCCTTGAGCTTGTTTAATCCCCGCTAACTATACCAAATACACCCTCTCCCAAACCCAGCTATATCTCCCACCCCGAAGCTTCGATAATAACCTCAAAGCTTTCTCTCGAAGCTCTTTCAAACGAAACATTTCCACAAGTACCACCATAATCCTATCAATCCAAGATCAAGATCAGCCTAAACCATCCGGAAACCCCTTAACGTACTTACCGCTCCCTTCACACCTACTTCTGAGCAACATTCTTCTAAGATGGCTTCTAAAAATTAGACTTAGACTAGAACAGCACCCGAGAACGAGCACAGAGTAAGCTACCAATACGACAAAAGCACATGAGGCACCTTACTGGGATCTGGGTGGGCGGCCGGCGTTCGTCTTGTGGCCTTATGGGAATACAGAAAGAATGCCTTACAGCCTCATGAACATCGTCTGTGCACTCTAAATCCCGCATGAGCTCCACCCTCGATCTACAGTATGCAGATGCAACCCCGAGATTCTGCGAGCAGGAGCAAAGACTCAATACCCCACATCACCTTGCTGCTAGCCATGACATCTATCCCGAAAACATCAAGTGAATACCCACTTCCCAGGACCTCAGGAGCACACACCCATCCCCGTTACACCACCTCCCTCCGCCGGCGCTGCGGGAAAGTCCTAAAACCAATAAGATACCCCAACAACCCAAATCTAGCAAAGAAAAAAAAACTACCAATTCCCACCCCCGGGCTACTGCCTTTGCGCCGACAAATCCCATCACAGCGGGCCATTCCAAACTCTGAGAAAAAAGACCAAAACACTACAAGACGCCAGCCACTCCCACGCTTCGCCATCCTATGGACTACCCGATTCCAGGGCGAGTGATAAACTATGGTCACGACTCCACCCTCCTGTCAAAAACTTCTAAAGGACCAAAACTCAAAAATTCAGGTACTAGCACGAATCCTTCAAACACTCTTCAATCGAATGCCCTAGGAAGTAGCCCACCCGCTATACACAATATCCATGTCTAGGGTTACGCTTACATAATACCTCTCGCTCTCACCTCCACCGGACTGAAGCGCATTGGAACATTATTATAATAATATTATTATTATTATAACAATACCGGTATTTGTGCATTATAAACACTCATTTACTCAATAGATGCGCAACAGCCCCTCCTTGGTTACTTCCTCCCTTCAAAAACATTAAGGAAGTAAGCCAAATCTCACCTTTCTACCTTCCATTAGGCGCGGAGACCAATAAAATATCATATCTAGCCAGGTTAAACGCCCTGTGCAATTCATCTTATTTTTTAGGTCTCTTTGTTTTTTTACGGTCATAATAATACCTAGTGCAACATAGCGTACACCGTGGTGCCACGAACTTATTTATATTTTCGTTCATGCACTTGACAGACTTAAATCTCAAATACCTGCAGAGAGAGCAGAGGTCAGGGAGGAAGACGAAAAGGGGCAGTTGTCCAAAATTGAGTAATGTGAGTGTAGATGCAAAACTTCCTCCGCTTATCTAAGCTTATGGAAAGGAAAGGGATGACATGGAGTCGGAGTAGGTTCGGTAGACGCCAGGAAGGCTGAAAATAACCGTGATCGAGTGACATCACATGATTCGAACGTGACAATTTTTTTCCCTTCCTATAGTAGTTCTCTTATAACACAACCGGCAACCTCACGACTTCAGCCAAGTATCCCTTCCTCGCAAGTCAGTCTAACAGGGTTATCTGTCAGCGTAATATCACATGACCCAGAGAAAAAAACAATAGCTAGTAGCAATCATCAGCCCCGGCACCATCGTCGTCACTCCCGTCACTACCAATTTCTATAATGTCCTCCATTTGTTTGTCCCCTGCACCGGCTTGCTCCGAATATTGGCCGTCTTCGGTAGTAGCCATGGGCGCATGCATCTCCTCGGCGTCCCAAGTTGCCATCCTGTTAACAAATTCGTCCTGCAGCCTACTCAGCCACGGCTGTAGAGCACTATCTCCCATGTTTCCGTCCCGGGCACGGATTAATGTCTCCTTGAGAGTGAGCACGAGATTTCTTCTTCTGGCGAGATTAGTAGCTTCTAATTTACGCTTGTTCCTCTCAAGTCTTCTAACAAGCATTTCCGACACAGCCGTGGCCCGATCCAGCACGCTCTGCGGCAACCCGACCAGTCTCGCCAGGGTCAAGCCTAGATACCCGTCATGTGAGTGTAACCCACAAAATGCCTTGGCACTAGGCAAAAGAGCAGAGAGAGTAGGATCGGGGCGATCATGTGTGCACCATAATTTTTGTCCTCAACCGCCCCGTCAGTAACCTTATAAAGCATCGTCATGGTATTCTCGTCCTCCATCTAATCTCAATAAAATGAGCGATCCCTAGTATTTGGTGACTCTGCTTACGCGAGGGTTCCTCCATCTAATATCATCTTACCTGAACTCTCAAATGCAAATTAACCACACCTGCCCTTCTCGCAAGTATCCTCGCTAGATCCTTAAAATGGGTGGCGAACCACACCAAGGCCCTGCTTTCAATTAACGCTTCGCAAACAGCAACCGCTAGTGCCAAACCATCTCGTGTGCTAGTTCCACGCCCAAGCTCATCCATAATTATCAGGCTTCCTCTCTCAACATTGCCAAGGATGAAGGCAGTCTCCCGCATTTCCGAGGCAAAAGTAGAGGCATTAGCCTCAATACCGTCATCCATCGAGACACGGGCAAAGAGTCGTCGAGTTATAGGGAACGAAGCATACTGTGCTGAGACACTTGACGCCACAGAGTGAGCCCGAACCACCAACCACCATTCGCTGACCGCCCCCATCCTCGAAGCCTCAAACTCCCTCGAGGACAACAGCCAGAGGTACCTACAATGACCCTATTTGCGCAATAACCGCCGTGAGAGCGATTGACCGAAGATAGGTCGACTAACGCAGACCGGGCCGCCGGTGGTCAGCGCCGCCAAAACATTCTATATAAATTACAGACTGGAGCATACCTTCCCCGCCATATTACATCCTAGCAAATCAAACGTTAGATACCGGCACGTTAGATGCCCGAACCACTGATTGTTCTGTGTAACAATACGGGTGACCCAACAGAACTGACCGGTGATTATCTGAAACCTGCCATCGGCTTCCCGTCAGTCTAATATGAAATCATTTCCTTCTTAAAATATTTTTACCTAGATTGTTGACTTGCATACACGTCGTTTGGGACAAATCGATCCTTGTGTATCTTTTCACGAATGGGATGACGTCCAGCTTTCAGAGCTAGTGTATCTGCAAATTCTGGGCGAACTGTAACACTATTAGATGCCCCCCACGCGTTGTTTTCTAGAGAGCTGAACTGCCGAACGGCATTCATTAGGCAACACTACCGTAGTCCTGAACGGTGCATAGCTGGGCAAAGGACAGAAGCTGTGCAGATGATCGTCAGATCTAGTGCAGTAGAGTCGTCATCGCCCTCCAATGACCAACACACCATGTCAAGGACAGCAATTCCCTCCGCCACCCTGTAGAGTGCCGGTATCTCCTTTCTAATGTCCTCGACTAGTTTCTGGATAGAGTTGTCGCCTAGAGACAGCATTTTAGAATCTCTGCCCGAGCAATTTCAAAGGAAAGCGAGCCTACTCATAAGTATTACTTCTGCCAAAGAATCTCCGATCTACCATCGGAGTTAGACCCAAACAATCGAAATACAAAACACACGCACAGCGCGAGGCGTTTCTAACCCAATCCCTCCTACTCACTTTGCAGAAGGTGTGGTTGTTTTTTTTTTCGTGGGGATGGTATTACCTTTGCGTTGCACTTCAACATTTCCAGTGCACTAAACTCCACAACCTTTTTTCTTTTTACCACGTTCACAAAGACTGCGGGAAGTGGTTTATCCTCAATCTCGGAAGCGGGGAGGCGCAAATAGTATCCTCTCCCGGTCTCATATTTCAGCTCTAGAGGCAGATCATACTCTTTAGACATCCCTTCAACCAATTGGTGCACGTCCTCGGTGACTTCCTTGTAGACCTGCCTAGCAACATCAAGTAATCCATTCACGCCACTCTTTTCCAGATCCCCAAACAAGGTTAGCAGTTGCCGATAACATGCTGGCAATCCCATGCACCAACATGACAGACCTTTACCGCGTAGCATCTCTGGTTGCGGAGGTCCAATGGGCTCTTTGAAAAGGCCACATCTTCGTTTATAATACTGCTGATCAAGCTCTGGACCGGTTCGATTTGGTCCGACTCACAAATCTGGAGAGGTATCTGTTAAACACAGCAGCAAACATGCAGTGCCCGGAAGACATAATATACATTACGAATAGAAACCAGCAACCAACTTCTCGCTGAGCCGAGACTATCGCAGACCGGAGCGATGGACGATAACGATTGCTTTAGTATGATGATATTGTTAATCGCCTGCTCAGAGTGTTTCAAGCTAGGTTTGACCGGCATGGTAATAAGCTGTGATGGTCAGTTCACGTACTGTAATCGTGATTAAGAAGAAAAGAAGAAAAAAAGAAAAAAATCCAGCCCAAGCAATACCGCGGTGAGAAGTCTGTCCATATCAAGAACAGGTTTCAATGCCTGTCTTGCTTGGGAAAACATCTCCTCGTGTTGTGTGAACTCCTCTACAGAATCAAGCCTTGCATTTAGTGTGGAGAGGTCGGTCAGAGGCTGCAGAATGCTAGCTCGAAGCAGTCGTGCTCCCATAGCCGTGAGGGTATTATCTAATAGCCCGAAAAGGCAATCAGGAGACTTTGGGTCCTGGAGATTCTGTATGAGCTCAAGGCTATGGACCGTATTGAAATCAATCAGCATCGAGCCTACCAATCATTGTCAGTCCGACAAAATGTCTCGAAAACTAAAGGCCAATTAAGAAAGCAAAGATCCGCACGGCGAAACAAACCTTCACTTCCTTGGTATTTGATTCTCAGGGAATGCAGAGCAAATCTCATGTAGGAAACCTCGATATGTTTCAGTGCCGCCGCCGCAGCAGATATAGCATAGAACTTCCCAGAAACGGCAACTCTGATGCTGGCAACTTCATCTGGGAAAGCTAATTGTTGGATATAATCATGACCACTTCGTTCATTGAAATATCTCCTAGGAACCTCCGTAATCATTGCACCGGGAACATAGTCCTCAATAATGGACAGGAGTGTCGACTTTGGAGGTGCAGCGGCGGCGGGAGAAACGAGAATCTAAACACAGCAAACGACATTATACATGTTAGCGGCTAGACAGTGAAAAAGTAAAAAAAAATACAATAATGAGTTAGTGTCACGATAGATATTTAGATACGATGCCCTCTTCCAACTTACCTCCGCCGGGTCAAACACAGCCAATTTCTGCATGGTCCTCACATACGTTTGTGTATCACAGATCTCACTCAATACGCATTCACCTGCCAATAGTTAGCAAGAATACAAAGTGTTTTCCTAGGCCTTATTATTATTATTATTATCACTAGCAGCGGTCAATTCACCAGTAGTAGTATTCACAAAGCACAACCCGATGATAGCCGACACTCCACGAGACTCCGTAACAGCACAAACAACCTGCTGAGCTCCTCCCCCAGCTGCAGAGGTAGCAGTCCTTGGCCGCGAGGTTCTAGGACGACTGGTAGACGTAGGAGGGCGAGAGGTTCCCGAAGAACCCATTGAAGGTCTAGGCATTTTGTTTGAAGAAGAAACAAAAGGAGGGTGGAATTGAGGGCTGAAGACTACTTTGGCTCCCCTTCGAAACAATTTGTGTTTTTTATTATAAGGATTCCTAACTTTTCGAGCTTTTAACTCGTGACGCGGCTAAACACGCATTTTCCCGGAGATCTTGATCGGCAACCAATCTTATCTCTTGGCAATGGAAGGCCTATCTGATCAATTTTTTAGGTTGCCATGCGTCGCTTAGCAACCCAACTTCAACAAATAGTACGATACCAACACCATCACCGCCACCTCCTCTTTAGCATACCCACAACCACCATCACCAAGCGAACGCCAGCTACGCCGTCCTCACCATGTCCGAGCGGAAGGTCCTTCAGAAATAGTGAGTCCCCCTATTCATTATGCACAACTCATTACCCCGCGCAAGCTTGCTCACTCTTATAAATCAGCTATCCCCCGGACTTCGATCCCTCAAAGATCGTCCGCCACAAGGGTCCAAAGCCAACTGGACCAAAGCAGCAAACCGTCCGCTTAATGGCACCCTTCAGCATGAAATGTCTGAACTGCGGGGAATTCATCTACAAGGGCCGTAAATTCAATGCTCGGAAAGAGCACTCTGGCGAGAGTAAGTCACCAACGATACGCAATATCAATATTTTACCACCGACAGGGAAATGGCTAACTATTTATAACAATAGAATACTACAACATCTCCATCTTCCGATTCTATATCCGCTGCACCAGATGCTCGTCGGAAGTCACCTTCAAGACAGACCCGAAGAACATGGACTACACGTGCGAGAAAGGTGCTATCCGTAACTTCGAGCCGTGGAGGGACACCCGGGAGAAAGACGAGACGGAAGAAGAACGCCTAAATAGACTAGAAGAGGAGGAAAATGAGAGCGCTATGGCAAAGTTAGAGACCAAGACTCTCGACTCGAAGCGGGAGATGCAGATTGCCGATGCCTTGGACGAGATCAGGACAAGGAATGCCCGGAACGAGCGGTTCGACTCAGCAGATGTGCTGGACACACTGCTGGAGGTCACGAATCCGGCGGAACTAGAGCTGATGCGGCAGGAGGAGGAGGACGCCGAGCTTGCGAGGAAGGCGTTCAGAACGGAGGAGGATAAGTTTGTCAGGAGGGTGGTCGATGATGGCACAGACGAGGCAGACCTTTCGAAAGAGGAAGCCAAGGCTGACATCCCGTCTTTCAAAAAGACCGTCAAGAGGAGACGGGATATGGGTGCTGCACTGGGTATAAAGAAGAAACCCAAACCACTTGTATAACGTAATGAAAGCACGTAGTTAATTTATATTGTATAGTACTCCCAATCTTACCCCTAATGTATTATCTAAAGGCCTAGCATTTACAAACTTAGAGTACCTATCCGCATCCTGTATCCCGGAACCCTAATCTGATAGCCTAAATTAGACTCTAGACTACACTAGAGCACCCGCAGACCTAAACAACGATTAAACCCCGTATGATGCGATATGAATATAGCTAATGCGCCAGAAAGCATACCATATGATGGCTGGATAATTCGACCTTTATCTCTTGAGAAGAGATTGAGGAAGAAAATGTGGGGGAAAAAAAAAACGCAGGGGATATATATGAGCGGGTGGAGAGTGATATAAAAGCCAACTAGAAACATGTAATAGATATAGTGGGCCAAACAAAAAAATAAAACAGCATCAGCAAAAAAAACCTAATGATATGAAATAGGCGGAAAAGGAATGGGAAGAAACATAGGGAAAACAAATGGAAAATACAGATTAGCACCATGGAAGACAACGAATTAAGAAACAAAAGGCAACACAAAAGCCATGCACCATCCAATTATAAACCTTCTGAAAGCTCACTTACTCCGGGAACAAATGCCCAAATCCAAATATCCTTTTCAAGGAGATACCGCTTTTTTTTTTTTTTTTGCTTCTTTTTCTCATCCCCTTTCCACATTCAATCCCTTTTTTTTTTTTTTTCCCCCCAAAAAAAAATTCCATTTGAGGTCTCAGCTTTGGCTCAAACTTCCGGCCCATCACCTTTATCACGGCGTATCGGGATTTTGATGCCTAATCACGCGACGTCAGCATATGCAAAGCAGACCCCCAAAATGAAATAGGTCTTACCTTGAGTTGCAAAACACTTGCTGAGACCTGTGCTCTCAATTACACCAGGGAATTTCTTCGCGCTAAAGACGTGGAAAACGTCCGAGAAAGCGCTTGCCAGAACGGGAGCTGAGCCAGTGTTGAGCCCACCACCATCCACTCTCCCCACATTAACGAAATTCATCTTCAATCTGTGCATGTATTTAGTGTAAAATCTAAAACTACCGGGTGGTGGGACCATTGCGGGTAGAAATCTTTACCTGAATGCGCCTTCGGTTCTGACGGAGAGATCCTGTAAAATGAACCACACACCAATCTTATTGTCTGGGTCGGTCAGCTTGAATGCGCTGGCACTCAAGCTCCCGATCAAGTTTCTCGTGAACATGCCTGAGGGTGTCTGCTGGGGGGGCTGTTGTGGAGGGCCATGCATGCCCTGATAATACCCTGGTGCACCGGGGTGTTGATAGTAATTTTGCTGCTGTGGGGGTGGTGGTGGTGCGTGCGGAGGCGCAGGATGATATCCCGGATACGGGCCGGGTGCCTGCTGATGCTGCAGCTGTTGCTGCGGAGGTGGGGGGGGGTAGCCCTGGTGCTGCAGCTGCTGGTGAGGGGGAATGTGGTGCCCATGGGCTTGAGGATGAGGATGGGGAGGTGGAGTAGGGGGCGGTGGAGGATACGAAGAAGAAGTCGCAGCCGATATCGAGGGGGAAGTAGCAGAATGTCGGACGAGATTGACCTCGCGGGATGCATCCGCAGACCACAGATCCACTGTCAAAACATAGAAGGAAGTGTCTACCTCACTAATTTACCATAGAGGTTTAGTCGGGAAGTTGCATAATGGGGGGTAAACGGCATCTATTAACTCACTTGATATCAACCTCCTTGCCGGTAGTCGCGTCTTTCACGACTAGCCTCACGCAAGGTGGAGGTGTAATCGGCCGTCGGTCCTGCGGAAACCCGTCAGCACGTGGTGTTTCTAACGTCACGAGAGAAATGTAATTATTATTTTTTAAGAATTATATATCGTACCTTATCACCAAAGCCACACATCCTTGCTCTGATGGGCTGCTGCTTGACTTCCAAGCTGTAGATACGATTTCCATCGCCTCTGCATGATTGGGAGGGAGGCTGCTGGAGACTTTGAATCAGTCCATTGTTTGCTGGTGGGGCTGACTGCGAGGACGACGAGGACGATGACACCCGAGTCATCGGCAGAGGTGGGGGGATGCCGTGATGGCGGTCGTGAATCGGTTGATTCGGGTGATTTGGTTGAGTTAGGTACATCGCGTTCATGGACATTGTGTAGGGGGAGGGAACTCTTAAGGGGCAAGAGATCAAAGGCCGAGAGGGTCGGAGGTATTTGAGACTTTGAATCTCAACTGTACCAGAAGAACTAGGAGGATGGGGGAGGGGAGGAGTACTAGTGCTGTGAGCAAGAGGAAGTGGAGTAGGATACTAAGGTTCGGAAAGCCGAGACTGAAACCAACGTTTAGTCTGATTTTCCCCCCTCAGTCTCTGTCTATGGACGGAGAGTGGATAGCTGGGAATTATTATTTTTCCCTTTCTCTTTTTTTTTTTTTGCTTTTTTTGCTTTCCTTTGCTTTCCTTTTTCCTCTCCGTTTTTCTTCCTTCTTTTTCGTCCGTGTTGGAACTTCGAAGCCCGGATCTTTTCTGAAGTTACCGCTGGGAAGATCTCTGTGCCAGAACACCCCTTTTTGTACGACTCAGATTGTCTCGGTCTGCTGACTGGCGGCAGATGCCAAACTTGCAAGATAACTGCAACTACTGGCTGGCTAGAATGTAGGACGCCAGGTGCGGAGGGACCGAAAAGTCGAAAAGTAGTGGTGGGGCCAGTGCCGTCGTAGTTTAACAAGGAAGCAAAGCCAAATGAGTGTATTGGCAGTTTTTTTGGTAGGGGTAATTATAGTGATAGGTTTTGATGGTGGTTATGAGGGTGGAGAGGTGATTACGGGACTGCTTACTGACTGGGATGGAAGTTGAGGGGATGATGTGTGCGAGAAGGTAGAAGAGGAATTGGAAGGGGAAGGGATGAGTGGACCTATGAGCGGGAGGAGCTGATAACTATAATGCTAGGGGAAGTAGCGGGGGTGGGGCAGGGAGCAGAATAGTGGAATTACAACTATTAGTAGTACAACGCATGGGGAGAGGTCCGATTGAGGGCTAGAAGTGTGGGAGAGCCAAGGGCAGAAAAGTCAAGCAGGCAGGATAGATGTAGGGGGAGAGCTCACAGGCAGCCATCCCGAATATTCTGCATATGCAATGTAGCGGCCTGAACAGCACCAAGGGGATTGACACGTTTGACACGGGGGGACAATTAAGTACCTTGGGTCGATGATGTTTGACAGATCGGTATCGAGTTGGTTGGATACCCTATTTACTTGGACAACTATCTCCGTCAAGCCTCTAATCTCCGTAGTCAGAGACAAGACACCTCGAGAAGGAACAGCGTTTGCCTAACGCGGTACGGTTTGGGTAGGCTGAAACTGCCGGATCTCATTAACTGGCGTGTGTAGTTTTGTTAACCTGGCCAGCTAAGCCAATCGAAGATTAGCTCGGCTGCTTACCGATAGTGTATTGTCCGATCAAATTCGGCATCCATAAATGAAAATGAAAAAAACGGGCAAGTGGAAAGGGAATCGGAGGGTAGAGGTTTTTATTTTTTTTTGGAAAATACGATAGAAGGGGAATAAGACTACATAGCGAGATTTACAGGATAGGTGGGAAAGACAACAGTAAAATGGTATAGCAGGGCGGAGGGGCGGGGGAGAAGCGGCGATTAAAGTTAACCCACCAGGAAGGGGGGGGGAACAGGTACCTCCGGGGGCCAGGATGAGTTCTACTCAACATCATAAATCCTAGTTGTACTAGTACACGCGAAGCAGATCCACAGGACTGGATGGAGCCTGGATCTTCTGCTCTCTGCATGCGTTACCCATACGTTCACGATACCTGCGTGAACGACCCCAAAGAGATAAATGACGACCCCCAGCCAATTGCAAAAAGAATACAAAATTCAACCCCCGTGGAAGGAAAAGGCAAAAACCCTCACCATGAATGAGATTCCCGGCATATGTGGTATAACAACCCAAACTGCAAAACCTGTGGGGCAGATATAGGATACACACGACACTGCAGCATACGTGCTGCAGTAAGAACTTTTTTCTTTCCTTTTTTCCGCCTCCAATCCCACGTAACTTACGCACGGTGCATAAGAGAGAGTCGTCAGTGACAGTTAGTTTAGAAGCAAGGGCGAAAGGGCTGGAGGGAGAAGGGAGACCTAGAGGAGGGGAATAAGAAAGAAAAAAGAAAACGAGGGGAATGTAAAGATTTGTGTCATACAGTATCACCCAAGCGCGATGTATTGTAGTAGGTTTTGTGCACAATAACCTGCGTGCTGTACTGTACAACAAGGTAGTTATTGGAGATAAGGTATTATAAGTAAAATAAGTTAGAAACCAACCAAATATAGAAAACCATTCCGACTCCAATGGAGTTGAACCTCGCTATTTTTCCCCCCCTTCTATGCGAGGACAGCGGCACTGTGCCAAAACTAGACGCTTCTCAATTGACTAGAAACGCACATCGATTGTACATGCTGCGCAAGTGGAAATCGGACAAAAATAATAATAAATTTCCCCAGCGTGTATTGAAGAGTGGGGTAAAGAAAGGATGAAAGGAAGTAGTACCGTAATCTATACGGCAGCTAGGTACTCAAGTGCCGCAGGTACAGCAGGCAGGCATTGACCGGTTCCTATAATATACTTAAGGCCCTGTTTGGCACGCCACTGGATAAAAATACTCCGTTTTTCTGAAAACAGTGTATTTCCTAATACCTGATGTAAGAGGTGTTAAAAGACAATAATTGGATCATAGAGAGATAGCAGATGCTCCTCTGCATATTCTGTGAAAAGGGGAAATCAATCAGAGGCCTGACCATCAAGCAGTAGAAGAAAGAGTGATGTTGCGAAATACTGTAGGACAAGAAAATCCTGAGGATAACTGGAAATACCATGGTATTTTTGGCGTGCCAAACAGGGCCTAAATCTACCTAGCCACTGGCTACTGCTTGTCAAAGACAAGAGGTCCCGAAACCAAGGATTAAAGAAATATATGGTAAAAATTTGTGCGTACCGGTATCTGAGCACCAAAACAAAATATACCCTCCCCATGTCTTCGGGGCACTTCTTGCCTGGGGAAATTGCTGCTATCGGGCGGTATCATATGAAGTTTACGAGGCAGCTCCTCAGTGGTATGAAGCCACAAGCAACAAATCTGCAACTGTCTCATATCAAAGCCGGTCTAGCGCTGGGCGTCAGCTCGAATATTAGGCAGTTGCTACCCAAAAAGTGCTTGTTACCCAGCGAGAGCAACCTTGCTAGTTGCGACCACGCACTCGGGACACGTTGGACTAACCCACTTTCAACGCCTTGGCCGCGACTGGTACCGGCACAGCTCTTGTCTTGCATAGCATCGGTACTCTTGCGCTACCCCAGTCGAGCGCTTCAAGCATCTTCCCTCCTTGCCAACAATCGAGAGTCTCTTTTTTTTTTATCCGCAAGTTCCGCTTGTCCTCGAGTGTGGTTCGCTCAACCGTCATGAGATGAGGTGCTGCTTGCCTTTCTTGCCTAACAAACCTGCGCATCCGTCGTCGGCCGCCGGGCAGATGGAATAGAAGCGGAAATGGAATGAAAAATGAAAAAAGTAAAAATGCGGAGATTGATAGGTCGTGACTTAGAAATGTGGTACGGTAGTCTTATCGAGCAACTGGCTAGCGGCATGACGGGGCGCGCTATCTACCAGTGCTCGAGTAGAGTTGATCATGCACACAAGTGCTATCCACAACAATTCTGAGAAGGGTAGATGATTCTAAGCATCTGAAAACTCCCAGTAGCAGCAAATCGCCCCAACCCCCGAATAGCCGATCGGCCGATGTGGGTTGTTAATTATCTTCAGCAGACTCCGGGAGAGCTCTGAGAGTGTGCCTTACGAGTACGATACTTAACCCCCTTCCTCGAGGGAGGAGGAAGGGGTCGGGTTAGCGGTATGGTATGGTATAATAGGGGGGAGCGCTGAGAGACGTTCTCTGGCCTCTGGGATTTACAAGGATTCAGTCAGGGTTCAGACCTGGGTAGGCATTTGTTCATGTGGACCGTTTGCCTGACCAAAGAAGAGGGGGCCCCGCTGCATCCAACATTCGGGGCGACCAAACATCAGAGACGCTTTTTTCAGAACCTCGCCTGAATAAAGTTTTTATTATATCGCAGTGGACTTTGTTTATTTCCTATGGATTCCATCTTAACACCCTCTCCTTCCCCCTACCTCCTCCGCCAAAACAATGCTGATATTACCGATGCTGGTATCAAGAAAGAAAAAAAACAAAAACACTGCATAGCAAATCATAAGTGACAAATGTTATTACATCCCCATCTTCCTTTGCCACATCTCTCCCTCCTTTAGTGTGATTGGTGGGATCAATTCTTGGGGTTTCCGAATTTCCCTCCAGTGGAGCATCCGCACACTCGCGTACCAATCAGGGAAATTTCGTTTGGTTTCCTGAACTTTGGTTCCTACCCGAAGAGCCGCTGCTACCATGGTCCAATTTCCGTTCCTTGGTAGAAAGGAAAGTGCATGCGGGGAAATGGGGGTTCCCTCCTTTCTCTTCAAGCTCCGGCGAGTTGTTTAAATGTTTCTCCCATTGTCTTGGAGTGTGACCCGTGAAGGGTAATATTCGCATGGATAGGAAGGGAGGTACTGAATTGTGCAAGTAAGAACAGGTTCCTACGCCCAGCGACAAAATACCGTACCCCATCACCAATTCCTGGGACACCACAGTACCCATTCGGATTTCATATGCACCATACTTGGTGGTCTAATTATCCCTTCCCTCTATTACCAAGCCTCGCCCTCGGACAAGCGCAATAACTTGCAATATCGTAATGAAGTCACGTGAGCATTTGTTTCCATTGAATGAATTGGGTGTGGTGTTCCGAAAGCCGCTTGGCTGAGGTTGGACTGAATTTACGGCACCCACGACATTTGGTGAGTTTCTGAGGCCTAGCCAGTACTCGTACAGTACGGCAAGTCGGTCCAAGAGAGAATCGCCTCTGGCGGCTTTTGATGGGCGAGTATACGTCATTTGCTAAAGCTACGATAAGGGTGACAGGCCATCGACCAGAACTATCGTCCCGACAGAGCGGCTGGGTGGGTGGATATAGGCGTGATGTAGGTCTGTGCGAGTTGCTAAATGTGCAGCAGTAGTGGTGGAAGTGCTTATGTAGCGGTAGGGGGATCAATCTCTGGAGATTGGGAACGGCGGCTGTTCCGGGTGTGATTGACCGGATTGTGATGAGAAAAGGAAATAAGGACGAGTGATAGCTTGTGCGTTCATCAAGGTGTGGGAGGTGCAAACTTTGTGAGCACACTTGTATGGTGAGGGAACTCTGTAGTCGGAACAGGCGGACATTCATTCTGATTTATTAACAATAGGTTAATCTGCCAAGAGTGAACTTTATACAGGTTAACGTCTTGGCAAATATCAATTAACAGTCCCCGTCAAGGAGGTTCACAGTAATTAACCTACCCAAAAATACGGACATTTCCCTTGTATCTAGTAAAATTTGCCAATACTTTAAACCCCAATATCTCTATGAAAACCTAAGCTATTTCTATTTTCTCTCTATTAGTGTGTAGAGGATCACCTACTCTATCACCTAATAGAGCCATAATTCTCATTAGACTTGTGGTTGAAAATCCTTTGGCTGTTGAAGATGGTCAATATTTCCTTGGCAAAACACTCCGGCTACAGAGTTCGGGAATTATGTGGAGGAGCAACTTTGTGGCTCTAGTACGGTAGCTCGGAGGTGACCCGATCTCATTGCACTAGTTTGACTATCGTTCGACTGGCCAAGCTTTCAATCCTACTGATTCGCCTCAAGTCTACCATGCCGCAGCATTGAGCACAGCTCCAGTCTGTGCGGGCGTACGAGTACAAGTACTCGAGTACACACGTCTACCGTCCACGAGCTGGCGAGGCCAGCTCCAGACTGGGAAAAGATTAAATGGCGCACCGAGAAAGGGGAACCCAACCCTGAAATCAAGGAGGTCATCGACAATTACTGGAGTGGGGAAGGAGGATACGTACCGATTAACGAGGCTGCTGAGGCTGAAGAAAATTTCCAAACTAGTCTGAGGAGGTTGATTCACCTGGTTAAGAGCCTGGCTCCGATGAAGAGACCGTCGAGATGGTCGAAGGCATGGTGGACGCCGGACCTGATGGAAATGAGAAGAAATTACACAACAGCTGCCCGGCGTGTGAGACGTGACGGGAGTGGGGTGCAAGAAAGAGATGAAGCCCGAAAAGCATACAGGAAGACCTTACTCAAGAGGAAGAAGGAGTATTGGGATGATTTCCTCGCTAAGGCAAAGAAGAATGACGTGTGGATGGTGCACCAGTTTACGAAAGTTAGGGTTCCGAATAGGGTGCCGGGAGGGAGGAGTAACTCGCCGGAGGCCACGGAACAAACGATAATGACGCACTTTTTTCCACCGGCAGACGACCCAGCGGGGATGCTGCCTGCTAAGAGACACGACCTGGGAGTCAGCGATGAGTTGGCAATGATAGACGAGGTATCAGTGGCATTGAGTAAATGCAGCAAGAAGTCGGCCGCAGGACCGAATCAAGTACCGTATGGGGTTTCGAAAGGGATTATGCTGGTAAATCAGAAGATAATACCGGCCTTAATCAACGACATGCTAGTATGGGGAATACATCCGCCTATGCTAAAGGAATCCATCGGGGTAATCCTGCCCAAGCCCAACAAGAACGACTACACAGACTGCTCGAGCTTTCGGGTGATAGCCCTTATGCAGACTTTCTCAAAGATCGCCGAGAGGGTGGTAAACAACCGCCTAATGAAGATTGTGTATGAATCAGGTTTATACTGTATCAACCAGACTGGCAGTTTACCACATAGGTCCACGGTTGATGCAGCGATATCCCTGTAACACTGGACGAAAGAAGCACAGTTCGCGAAGAAGAAGGTTTCTTCACTTTTTCTGGACGTGAAGGGAGGTTTCGACAACGTAAACCATCGGAAACTTTTAGACAGATTGTATGATACGCCGGAGGTGCCGGACTATCTGACTGATTGGATTCGAAATTTCATAACCACCAGAGAGATCACACTAGCTTACCCAGGGAGCCCAAGGAGGGCACATAAGATCGACAAGGGAATACCTCAGGGCTCTCCCTTGTCCCCCCTGCTTTTCGTAATATACATCAGACCATTACACCAGGTGGGAGACTCACAAGAAACGTTCGTAACCTCGTATGTGGATGACTTCCAGATATCGGTAGCCTCCAATTCGTGGGAAAGGAATGCATGCGCCCTAGAGGGTAAGGCAAGAGACGTTACTGCGATGGCGCAGTCCCTCGGCCTTTCGTTCAGCCTGGCGAAAACCGAATTGATGCATTGGAGAAAGAGGAAGGAACAGGGCCCTCGGTCACGATGCAGCGTAACGATACAATCACACGTGGTTAACCCGGCTGGCTTGGTAGTCAGATGGCTTGGTTTTTGGTTGACGGACAACGGGGAGAATTCTACGCACTTCACGACAAGGCTCTCGATGGTGGAAGGGGCTTTCTGGAGGTTTAAGAGACGGTCGCTACCCTTCGAAAGGGCTCTCACCTTACGGAGCCCGCCGGTTGGCTAAGGGCCTACTATTGCCAACAATGCTGTATGGGGCTGAGTTCATGGTCCCATCCAAGACGATGTTAAAGAAAATGCAAGCCTTTTGGAATCGAGTCATGCGCTGGATCACCAACGGGTTCTACGCCACTAACATCTCTGTACTATCTGCTGAGGCATGCTTGGCCCCGGTAGCGGTATATGCGGAGCAAGTGAGAAGCATGACGGCGGTGAGGCTGGCAACTGCCTTGCCCGAAAACAACATAGCCACTGCGATGTTTCCCCAGAGCTTCCCGATCCAGGACGAGTTCAGGGTGGCGACCCACCGCAGGATGGCGTTTGACTTGAATAAAGGCGGGATGAGACCAAAAACGTGGAGTTCAAAGTGTACCACCACTGCACAGGTCTGACTGCCAATAGACGAGATGGCGGCACAAGCCATTCGATTTATACCGGATGAAGTCATGCCGAGACGACCCACTCGCCTAGCACAGGTCACGCCCAGAGACGCCGAAGGGCACTTCAGGGCCAAGGAACGTGTGCGGAAGGATATGCACCAGGCTTGGATAGACGGGGGCTTCCCCTCCTACTACAATTACAGACCGCCGTTCAGGGAATGTTGGAATTTTATGACCCTCCCCAAGTTCGCAGCAGGAAGAATTCATCAGATGAGGGCGAATAAAAGCTACCTCATGGCTCAGACTGATTGGTCTAACCAGGACCGGGACCCAACCTGCCCTAGGTGTCGGGAGGGACCGGAAACGTTACAACACATCGTGGAGTGCCCTTCTTTAGAGGCCGCAAGGCGATGCATACCTACTGAAACATTCAACCTGGACCCGAGTTCCGAATTGTGGAAGAATGGAAAGAAAGGATTGCGATTGGTGAAGGACTTTGCCTCTTATGTTTTGAAGAATAGGATAAATTTTCCGGTGGATGTGGGAATGTTTCCTTTTATGAGAAATGCCGATTTAAGCTCATGATTTTATGATTGTTCTTCAATTTATGTGCGAGTGTTAGTGATTTTATATCGTTAGTTTGTTTGAAAAGGGGAGATATTTCTTATGTTTTTAGGTAAGGGTTTTTGGCCATAACTTAGGTTACATGCCATGGATTGTCCCGTAGGTAGCTACAAATAAACCGAGGATTTAACAAAAAAAAAAAAAACCCCCCTTGTATCATACATAACAAAAGTCTTGGCACCCTAGTCATATTTTACCATGCAACTTGCTTCAACCACGACTAATGGCTTCTTCACATGCCCCATACTCAAAGCAGAAATACAATCGCATGAAATAGAACCTTGTAATTTCTATTCTTCATCATTAATTCAGGATGAAGGATGGCATACAAAATGTAAATTCGACACATTCTTGCCCGGTCACTTAGCCGGGGGTGCCAAGACTTTTGTTACTTTGTTACACAACTGCACTGTACGAGTATAGTATGTTTGGATAGGCCGAACTGCCAGACCATCTAAGGGACAACTCGACAATTCTGAACTAGAAAATAAGAAAAAAATAGGGCGTAAGACACAGAACATGGAATGGTAGATGTACCGGTGGACCAACTATCCTAATTGAAGGAATGGGCATCAACCATTTTTTTAAAAAAAATCATCGTTTCCCAAATATAGGTTGAATTACTTATGTCCACCTCGCCAACAGACTTTACATACATCAAGTTCCACCTGCAGGAGGTTATTTCAATCCAGTGACTCCATTTCTCGCTTGTGCTTGAGCAAGAGACACGGATAAGAGAACATTTCCTGGTCGCCCAACCCATTGCGCCCTGTGGCTGATAGGTTGAGATTGCATATACGGAATTAATGGGAGAGTAGGGTGACTAGAAGAAGGAAAGAAGATGGAGAGACGGGTGCGCAGGAATTTATATGATAGATAAAATGAAGTTTTAATGCTAAGAGTTATGATCAGGGTGAGTGGTACTGGTAGGTTTAGGTTCAGTGCCAGGTACTATATTCTGGGGAGTTATTTTTATCTTGCGTGAATGTAGATAGGTAGGTAGCATAGCTTTTGTAAGGAAATTTGATGCTTATAATACATACTCTAGCATCAGAGAGCATTTCATCTCCGACTTTTGCTCCCCATACTACCTCAGGCTCTTAACAGTTGCTTTTGAGAACTAGAGATTGGTAGAGTATACGCGTTCCCTTCGGTGGCTTGAATTTGGAGAGCTATTCGAGTACTCGAGTAGTGTGCTAACACATTGCAGGGTGTATTTCTTCTGCCCAATCATAACTCTATTGAGTATTCCTTACTCACTCCTATGATGCTAAATCACTAGCCAACATTCTCACCCCGCCAAGTCATTCCTCTTCCTAGTATTAGAGCAACACTGTTCGTTATTGTGTCCCAGGCCCCTTGCGTTACGATCAATTATAGACGGGCTACATTACCTGAAAATGGCATTTTGCACCAAAATCTGTGATGTTGAGTAATCACTTGTTCCAAGATCACAAGGCCGAGGACTCCGTGTAATCCGCGCGTAGGCTTTTGTTGGCCCCCGATTCTTCTCCTAAGCTCCCTTTCCTATCCCACCTATTTCCTTATTTTCACCCAATCCTTCGCTCTACAAGACTATCGCTCTTCTTGTCACATTTCTGATAGCCAGTACTAGCACGGATGATGGCATCTGATAGGTTTACGGTGGGTTGCCGGACGGTCTCGTATCGTGTCGTACGCTACGTAGAACTGCTATTGGGAGTATCTTGAGAACAATGAGAAGCGAGTGACGGGACATGATGTGTCTTGAGGGCCATGTTACGGGAGGAATGAGAAACGTTGATACTTGGGCGTATGAGAATGGGGTTGTGTTAGGGAACTGGAGTTCCCCTCCATCCATACTCCAGTATACCATAACTCAAGTACAGATTTATACGATGAATCCATGTAAACTGTTGAAATTTCGTTATATCTCCTAGTATATTTCATGACACTACCGTGTATTTCTTTTACTTAGTTTGTGTTTCGGCTTCACCTGTACACCGCTTACATTACTACAGCTAAGATATATTTTATAGTGTTTTATTGTTATTTTAGGATTTAACATGTGCTCTCCTATCCGGTGTTCAGGATTTTATGCATCTCTTATGCACCATTATTGGTCATGATATTTTATCACACCCTTATAGTTTCACACACATTGTTTAAGATTTACTTAGCAGAATTTGAGGGCCAAACATGTTCGCACTTATGTTTCTTACATTGTTTTCCCTATATTATTTTCACACATATGGGCGCACACTTTTGTATAAATATAGTTGCTACCGCCCACCTGTTTGGAATATTAAGAACCAGAATTCCTACCAATCTGCTCTACTACTATTCCTCCTCGCTTAGCGTGTCCCTGCAGCACCCCACACACCTGCCTAGTATTATCCACATAGAATAGATCATGCCCCTGGCGTTCACATATTTGAACATAAACCTCACAGAGACCTAGACGCCGTAGTACGATATGTCAAAATGTTGTCATCTCTAATAGTTGACTCCCTTGGATACGTAATATTTCAGTTTAGGAAGAGAGGTGTTAATTCGAGCGAGATTAGAGTATCTGCCCATGCGGCCGGAAGAGATATCCTACAACCTCAGTTCCTTAGCAGAAACTCGAAATATAAACTTTAAGTCACCGAGATTTCATTCTTTCCTCATCACAAATCTATGGGTATAGTGAGCGTGGTCGAGGCGGGTACTAGCGCGCGCGCAGTTATGAGCCCGGCAATTAAGAGTGCGAGAACTGTGGCTGTAGCGGCAGGAGAGTACGATCTTGAGCTTGTTTTATAGATGCAACCCCGTTCATTATATTAGAATTACTAATATAAAAGCCAGGGAATGTATTTCTCATCTACCTTATGATTAATGGTGATCGATTGCCTTTCAGTTTTCTTAGTTGGTTTTTTTTTATTATTTCTGTTTTTGTAGGAGAAAATCTTTTTTTTCTACTTCCTTTCTTTCGTGTATTCCGTTTCTCCTTTTCTTATATTCCATCTTTTTCCTATTCTTGGTACTCTTTTTTTTTCCACCACCTGCGCCGACCTCCGCAGGGCCTCCTCTACGAAACGGAACCCTACTCATGTTGTATTATAGATTTGGAAGATATGGAGGAAGGAGCTGGGAGAGGCGGAGGTGGAATCGTCAAGTTCCTTCCTTTCCCCTTCCTTACTTGACGGGGGCTAGAAAAGTTGGGATTTACGTCTGTTTGTCTGCGCTTTTTTTTTTCGTAAAACCGGAGCGGAATGAGATTTTTCTGCGGCACTGTTCATGTTTCCGTTGAGTCAATTGTGGGCGGGGACGGGAAATATCGTTGAGATGCTGTCATAAGGTATCACTCGTGATAATTTATGTAACAAATTTAATGGTATTAATCGTAACGATGGCATTTACGTAATGCTAAAAGAGCACAAACACCTCCATCCTTACGTCTTTCCTTCGAATTAGGTATAAAGGGTTTTTACTACTCTCAAACATCACAAATCTTCAGCTTAGCAATTGCATTCTGTAACATCAGCTGGTGTCAGGCTCGTAGTATCTATTATAGTCCATCTAGGTAGTCCTCCCATTTCGACCCAGGCAACCCCAGGAATCACACCTCCTCTGGAGCCCACACTCTTCCACCATACCTTTCCATCAGTAATATCCCTTCCCAGCTGCTTTCTTAGTTCTGATCAGTAAAAAAAAACATGGCGCGCTACACGTTCTCTCACAGTGAGTTATATCACAACGACGTCCCATTTAGCTATAGATTTATTAGGCTTAGGCTTAAGGGGAATTTACCCAGATGGTATAAGATAGGAAGGTACAGGGGGTAGCGTTCACAGTGGGATACGTTTAGTGGACGTGCACTTTCTGGAAACCTGGGAACTCGCTCTGCCCCGAGGTGCGTGTTACAATAGACCTGGCAGGGTGTCCTAAGTTCGGATGTGTATAGTACAGGTTAAGTTCGGCTTGGCTCGAGGTGTGCGGGGTTGGGGGATTCGGAGTTTTGAAGTTCTACAATAAGTTTAAGTAGTTTATGGTAATTAAGCGGGTAGGACCCAAAGTGACTTTCGCGGGGTGTAGAGTGAGTGGCGGTATCACGGGAGCATTATGCTCGTGTAGAAGCCGGAAGCGCTCTGGAAGGGTGGACTAGCACGCGGAGTAGTCTGACACTGGAGGCATAATGAGTAGCCAAGATAATAATGGAAATGAATCGAGATTAGTACCTAGGGACAAGCAATATACTATACAATGGTATCCTGCTTCCCAAATTATCTGGAAGGAAAAAAAGTTGCGTGAACTATGCCAAGTAGCAAGAAACACAAGAATACCGGGGATGTTTGGGGGGGAGGGGTTGGGTACTCCCGGCGCCACCACCTAATGTAATGGTACGATCGGATAAAGTTCCGTACTGAGTTTAATTTAGCTCTTGGGCGGTAGCGTAAGGCGTGGGCTAAAAGAATAGATTTTCTGCTAGGATCTATTCCTCCCTCGATAACTGGGAAATCATTGTTTCAGTGTAACTAACTGGGGTAGTAAAAGTGTCTTAGAAAATTCCCGAGATGCATAGTAGGAAATGCCTCCACTACCAGTTCTTGAGTATGTATAGTGTTTTCTAAAATATATTAGATTAGTGGGGTACCTGATAGCAACACTCCAAAGGCACACTGGCACGATGGCGACTTAGCCCGAGTCGGCAGCGGAAATGGCGCGTAAGCAAGGAAGAAAGCACTAGCGGAGTGAGAGGAAAGGATAGTTCGTAGATCCGTGATTGCTCTCTACTGGTTAGTCCTAGACTTATATACAGATAGAGAGCGATCGCAACGCACAACAAAAAAAACTCCTCACACACAACAGTCACGACTCTAAATTAGAGGTCGTGCCCCAAACAACTATCGTACCCTAACAACTATCATGGGAATATATCTATCAGTGCCAAAGTCCAATGATAATCCCACAAGCTTTATCTTAGCTTTATGGGTCATGGAAATTTCTAGGTTTCTTAGTATCAGTATCTCGGGTAATAGTTGTAAAGAAAGATTTTGTGAGCTTTGGCATTGGCGTATGTTGTAAAGCTAGGACTGTCGTGCTGTATGAACAATACGGCTAGGCTATGGCGATCGCCAAAGCCGTATCAGACTCGGCTATAAAACTAGAATATATTCAGTAGCGCGCATCCGTACTTGAGTTTAGGAATTACACAAAAGTCTATCGAACTCCAGCAGTGGCTGGAGCAAACGCAGTTCTAAGTGGTTAAGAAGGCCCTAGAACCAATTAGAGAAAGTTCGGCGGACATACCCTTCATACTCGGTATAGTACATTTAAGATTAGCATCACTCGGGCTGCGCGGTTTCACATCATAGGGTACAGCAGCAATGAGTGCACAAAGTCCCACCTCCGCTCAAGCTTGCAGAGGATCTCTTGCTCAAGAAATCTATTGGAATATACGAAGAACTTAGGAAGAGATACCCCACCCTTTCCATTCAAATACCGAAATCCAGCTTTCAGTGGGATACGTTTTTGTTTCTAAATTGGTGTGCCATGAAATGCCTGGCTGGCGCAGTCCCCAAGATACCAGGAGCCGATTTACCCCTATCGCCATTAACAGGAGGCCAGGAATTTAATTCCCTCTTACAATGTGTTATTATTAAACGATCTGTCATGCAGGGCGGGAAGATTAAAGAAATCCCACCCTATGGGGACTGGGGAGGTTGGAAAACCCTGCCCCCATTAATCGGGCTGTGGGGCTTGTGAATCCTGCTACGGGGTGGGAGAATCCGACTCGAGACCTTAAGGTTAGGGATCGGCAGGGTAGCAGAAAAGAATGAAAAAAATTCTTTTGCTTCCTTTGCCTTAGAAAAGCAGGTGTAGGTGCTGAAAGTTATAGGCGCTTTTCACTCTAGCAAGCTATACTCTCCCTATTTATTGCCTTGTAAACTGAATTTTTTTAGTAGGGCGGGGTACGGACAGTGCTTGGTGAAAGACATGAGATCCTCGGGATACTGTACTAACTTGGCACCTCAGTATCTAATCGCATTGCTATCAGATCGCACACAAATCAAAATCCTAGTATAGTGTGAGGTAGGGGAGTACTGTGTTTCAATCATTCACGCGCTCACTCTACTGCAAGGTAGGTACCCGTATACAATATTATAAGGCATTGCCGGAACAGGTTTTTTACATTTAGGATTCTAGAGACTTCTGCACTGCACCTCTTTTACAGAGTTTTCTTCTCCGTAGATTCAAATCTCCACAGCGCAACTGGCAGTACTGTGCTGGAGTTGATACATGAAGAGTAATTCTGGGCCAGATTAGACATCCTGCTCAATCACCTTGCCGCTTGAAACTGTAACCAGCGTTTGAAAATCTCTAATGAAAGATGCCTATCAGCGGAGGAAGTTGCCATTCCCTGCCATGCTGTGCATTACAACCCGAACTGCTTGACTGAGAACCGATGCTATTCACCTGCTCTATGGTCCCATCAACCAAGCCCACTGAAAAGCAATAAATTTACTAGACGCAACCGTCGCCAAGCCGCTCCTCATCAAGAAAGCGTTTTATGGTAGTGCAGTACAGTAACTTACTGGCCTGCCGGTATGCTGCAGCATTCTGAGAAAATTCCAATGGCTTTGCCGGCGCAGCTTGTCCTTTTTGGTCAAGAGGTGGTTACCTCAGCACTGTTTACCCGCTTCACGTGCTGGTACTATTTTGGTACTCAAGTACGAGTACAAGTGTAGTGCGAATGGCAGGAACAGCCGCATCAAACTGTTCTATCCTCTGGTAGATAATCAAACCCACAAGCGCAATCGCACCAACCTCTTCAAGCGGGCGAACTCAGGCAATTTTTCTATCCTCCTCTCCCCTCCCCTGCTTATCATACCGGGGTTCCATTAAACGTAGGTGGCCAGGCGTTAATCTGGCCAATATTCCCTTTTTGTCTCATTGGGGCAGTGGATCTCTCTCGCAAGAGATAGAACTCACAATTTGCCTGCCAGATATACCGGTACTTACCTCGTCGCACCCTGCATAGTACTGTTGAAAGAGGTGAAAGGAATAACTTTTTAAGGACTTCCGTGCTTAATATATTGGTCATGGGCTAGTCGTTCCTTGCGGGGCTCTGGCACCGCCTTCCCTTATGATATGATTGAGTTTTGTTGGCATTACAGTCAGGCATGCAGCATATGAGCGATAGTGCAGGGAGCCAGGTCGGCGGCCGCTGGTGTGTTGCTAGCCACCAGGGTCGTTTCTTATGCCGGTATAATCCTGGTATAAGTAGAGTGTCGTAACATAGGCGTGGAAGGGCTTATTTGCGATTAAAATCGGGGAGAGCGAGGGAGCCATATGCTATAACACGCAGTAGTCTCCGATGCAAAGAGTCCCAAGCTACCCTACAGGGGGCAGCGTTGTTGTACGGCAGTACGGTGGTTGAGGTGTCCGTCGAGCTGAGCTAGTGGTAGTTTGTTTTGTAGTCTCAGAGGATAGAAGACGAGAAAGTGGTTCATATGGTACAGTAAATTATGTTTCTACTCTTTCTGTTGCTTGACCATTTGCTGGTTTGGTTCATACGGTATGTACTCCTTAGTCCTAGTGGGCTTCTAGGGAGACTTGTTGGATCACTGTGAATTTACAGTGTGGTATCCTTATCGCAAGCAAGAAACGGAGCGGTTTTCGCGGTGATGTATTGGTCCCTAAGCCCAACAGTTACTGTGTGTGCATGTGCTGAGTCTAAAGGTGCTGAGTCTAAAGGCGCTAGGATAATAGAGCCTCTAATGATAAAATGGGGCCTATTATTACCAGTACTAGTACTAGTTCTTGGACTTTGTTAGCTTGCCTTTATCTACGCGTCTTGCTCCCCTATCTCCAGGCACTATTACTGCAGTAAAGTCTGCTTCGGCGCGTTGGGTGGGGAGCTAGATATACTTTTAAGTTGAAATATGGAGTGGCTGAGATGAAACTTACAATTGCGTCAAAATAAGAGCCCTGAAAGGCTTGGTCCTGGCTATAAAAAGGTAGCTTATCGTCTTATTAAGACTTCGAGACAAAACTAGGATCAAAATCTTATTTGAACGTACTGTACTTGCACTCTACTAGTACCTTACAGTACTAGCGCCGGCTGATTCTTGCCAGTTTATGCGGTACCGGTAGCTCGTGGCAAGGCTTCTCGGACCCTGTCTTAAGGCTCAATGTCCGTCCTTGTACCGCATGGCGGCGATGCACGGCTTTTAAACGCAGCACGGAAAAAAATAGTAAAAAGAATCTGGCATAATGGGGGCCCAAAAGAGCAGGAACCTCACGCCGGAGCGCGACTGCCGATTTGCGTCGGGGGTTTCTTCATAACATCAGGGAGTGCAGTGCTTGTAGCACTAGTCGTAGTACTGGTTGAGAGGCAGCAGGACGAGCTATTAGAGGGCTGAGCGTGAGTGCCTGATCAAATTGGGGAACGAGCAAAAGTTCCAAAAATACACTCGAAACAATCCTGAAGTTCGTCAATCCTCCTTGCACCTTTTTGCCTACAAGCCCTAACTCCCTCGGCAGGTACTTGTGCAGACAGAGCCAGCAGAAGTGGGATCCCTTAAAGGCTGCTCCTGCCTGAGGAAGCCCTCTTCTAGAGGGCTACAGTATATAAAGTCTAAAGCTACTCTACAGGGTAGGATTATCAAGGGGATTATTCCCGACTCTATAGCGGTGAATTTTAGCGTCTTCCAGTGGCCCGGAGGTATCGGCCAGTATGGCATATGGTCACAGTCTTAGTAGCCACGAGTTGTCTCTTAGCAATCGCATCCAATTAAGCCAACTCCACCATCCGCCTACCTCAGCGGACACTTTTAAATTCCAAAGTAAGAGCCAACTAATACCTTCTTACACACTCTACTAATAAGTTTCTAGTTGCGCTCAAGCACGAGGCCAACCGCGCCATAGACCCGAACGACCAAAATCGGAATGAACCGTGGAGACCATTTACCTTACGAGCGCCGACTATCATTGCTTCCCTCATCATTACGGTTACTCTAATCGCACTTATAGAATATATCAACAAAATCAGTATTGAAGAGAAGGCACTATTCTTTGCAGAAAAGGCCGAGGACTTTCCAATTGGTGTAGTATTTTGTTACCGGTATCTACCTCAGATGATAGTTGTGGCATTGGGAGTGGGCTGGGCTGCAGTGGATCTAGATGTGAAGCGACTGGAGCCTTACTTTCAATTATCAAAGCCCGAGGGAGCAACTGCTAGCAACTCGATATTTCTTCACTATCCTTTTGACCTGATCGCTTTTGTGCCAATCAATGCTGCTAGAAAAGGGTGTGTTTTGGTGCATATCCATTGCGTTAGATATATTCATAACTAATGATGTGTAGGCACTGGAACGTCTTCTGGGCCGGATTGGCCCTGTGTTTGATTTTCTGGGTCATTGCGCCGTTAAACAGTTCTCTCCTGACTACCCAGCCAGTGACACGAGATATAGAGACATCATTCAAAACATTCAAAAAGCTCACCCCGTTCGATGACCAAGATGCAGCTCTGAGTCCTTCTTTTCTATACACTAGCTATGGTGTAACCTGGCTAGGGGAGAAGGTGCATTCATTTATGACCAAGGAACTTATCGCCATACCTTTCAAACCGGCAAGCTATGGCGAAGGCCAAGATCATTTACCACGAGGCAAAGAATCCTGGACCGCCCAGACAAGAGTATACCAAACGGAGCTCGCGTGCACTCCTGCTGAAATAAAAGCTTCCGGGAGAGCTTCCGGGAGAACTTCATACGATTTCAGCACGGACAAATGTACATACTCCATCGACCCTCTTAAGTACCCCCCCGGGAACCCTCTTTCTAGCTCTAACGGAACCCGGAACATGGTCTATATCCGGTTCATCAATGCTGCTTCCACAAGGTATATGCGTGGAAAAAGCATGTGCAAGCCCCCGAAACTCCTCGCGATCTGGGCCAAATCACGGAAGGCTCATAATAAAACCGATGAACTTGATCTAAATGCTCTCTACTGTAACCCAAGTTACCATTACCAAACTCACAAAGTCACCGTGGACGGGACTGATGGCTCCATTACCAAGGCTGACCCTGTTGGGGAGCGGAAAAATTTAACCCAGGACGACAAGATTATCAATATCAAAATATTTGAAGAGACTGTAGGCCCAGCCTCTACAGTCAACCGACCAAATACGAAGCATTTCGGGTCGGACGCCCCAAATTCTATGTTGAGATTTGAGGACTGGGGCCTTCATAATCCAACTGGGCAGATCTCATATGTTATCGGACTGTCACCGGGGAAGAAATTCGACGACTTTAAAGACCCCGTGATCTTCAAGAATGGGCTGGAAAGAATGCATCAGTTGCTTTTCAATAGCTTCTTAGAGACACTACTCGTCCCCGATTCCGGTGGAGAGGTGGCTGTGGGGAATAGGGCAGTCAGAAGTGTAGGGATTGTTGTCGTCCCTCTAATTGCTCACATTCTGGCTGGTTTTCTGGGATCAGTTTTTGTCTGTCTCTGTGGAGTGTTCTTCGTCTCTTACAATAGACCGAATAATCTGGCCAGTGACCCAGATACCCTTGGAACGAAGATGGCCCTGATTGCCTACAGCAGGACGCTTCTGCGAGATTTTGATGGCACAGATGAGTGCCCGGCTCCTCATTTATACATGGAACCCAAGAAATATAAACTTGGAACCTGGGGAGGTGAAGGTGGATACCGACTAGATGTCGTGGGCGGTAAAGATAATGCACTGGTTCAAAACCCACATGCTTCTTGCACTGTCCCTCACGATGGCAAATTGGTCAGCCCGATTGAACTGAGTATGTGGACGGGGCTCATATCAACACTTGTGAATGTCGCTTTATTGACACTACTCATTGTCCTGTATAAGTCCGCCTTGCAGTGGAACGGTAAAACTAAACCAAACTCATCCGAGATTACTCGGCGATGCTAATATGGTGGCTAGGTCTGCCAATGCTTTCTGACACACAAATCGTGACCCAGATCATCTTCTCTTTCATTCCAACTGTCATCGCTACGCTTCTGGAGCCGTTCTGGGTCTTAGTTGGGCGTTACCTTGCACTGTATCAGCCATACACCGAGCTTTGCAGAGGAAATGCATCGCCGGATTCCTCTCTAGGCCTTAAATACACAAATATCCCCCCTGTGCTCATTGCCCCACGTGCGCTTCGCCACGGCCATATCATCCTCTTTCTAGCGTCCATGATGGTCATCACGGCAAACTTCCTCGCTGTCGCGTTGGGTGGAATCTTCGACCGGGGTTTTAAACCACTAACGTCCGACCTAGTGGTGACGTACCCTTTCACTACTAGCATCAACACAGAGATCCAGATGGTGAATCCAAGGCAGGGGGCTGTGATGGGGACATTCGCGAAGGATGTGGAGGAGCATTGGCTGGTTGTCAACACCAACGTCATTGAAGGCACAGATTTGCCGGCATGGGTCACTGACGAATTTTACTTTCTTCCGTTCGAGTGGGAGCCAGGAAATAAGTCTGACTTGAGGACATCAATGACACAAGGATATGGGGGGAGCCTCACGTGCCGGTTACTTGCCGGTGAGACTTTCCAAAAGATCAGCATGATAGATGGAGAGACAGTTAATGCTGCGTATGGAATCAACGTCACGATGCCAATATCAGATGGTGACCCCTTGCGTTGCAGGAGTACAGGTAGTGGGACAATGGATTTCCAGTTGTTAGAATCAGGATCCCTCCCTGTTGCAGCGGAGTGGGTCTGGGGCCTCCAAGCCTCCGATGAAAGTGACAAAAAAGCTATGCAAGCCTGCAGCAGCCTAATCGCTGCCGGCTGGGGCCGTGGCGAGGCAAAACAACAAGAGCCCGTCCATGGGGCCGCCCTCTCAACATTTCTCGCAACTCCTGGTATGCAATCTAACACTACAATAATCTGCAGCCAGCAAATCTCCACTGGCGAGTTCCAGGTGACAGTAGATGGCGAAGGCCGGGTGAAAAAATCCAAGCTCATCGGAGAGCTCAAATACAATGACCCTACAATCTTTAACCACTCCACCACAGTCGGAAACTTCACAGCGCAGCTAGCAATGCTGTTCCGAGCACCCCCGGGAGGCAGAGTTGACATTGGCATCATACACAACGACAACTCATCTCATAGTTTCTCGCAGTTCATTGGGGAGTACCTAATCAAGAAGACACTCTCCGACCCCGCAACCCCATCACCGAGCTTCGAGGATGCCCAGCACGCGCTATCAATGTTCTACAAACGCTTCTTCACAATCCTGCTCGCCCAGAACCAGGACAAGATATTCGTCCCTGCAGGCAAAGTGCGCAGATCCGAGGTGGGCGAACTCGAGTCCCTGAAGCCGCGGATGTCGATGGACCCGGTGATGTTCTACATCGCCGTCGTCATACTGGGATTCCAGCTAATCACCGGAGCTATAATCTTCGCCTCGAGGCCTAGGTGCTTCCTGCCAAGATTCCCGTATAATCTCGTTTCTGAAATCAGCTTCTTCCATAAGAGTAGTGCTCTGTCTGATGTTGCTGGAACGGCGAATATGAGCTCTGCTATGCGCAGCAGGCATTTGAGGGGATTGGGGTGGACGTATGGCTATGGAAGGTTTAGGGGGTCGGATGGGAAGAAGCATGTTGGTATCGAGAGGATGAGCTTGATTAGGGAGTATAAGGAGGCGATGCACGGCAGGGAGTAGTTGCGTTGCGTTTTTCTTTCAGTTTTTGGGATTCAATTTGGCATTCAATCATGGGGTTATGGAGTCATAGGGTTATGGAGTTGGAGTTGGCGCTTTATCAGTAGCAAGTACCACAGATTATGCATCAAATAGGGCTTGTAAGAATCAATGAATATGAATATAATTATTATTTAGGCCCTGTTCGGCATGTACTGTACCAATAAAAATATATCGTAATAAAAGTTGAAAATGGCATATATGCTAATAAAAAAATTCAGTGGTGAAAAAATATATAGGTGTTCGGCAAATATACAACAGTGGTGGGAAAAAATAAGAAATAGGGGTTCTCCCTGGTGGAATGTTTGTTGTAGGGCACTAAGATATTAGTTAATAACTTATATTAAGGTGCATTTCCTACAGGTTAATTAAGCCCTTCATAGCTTATTAATTGGTAACCTAGCCCTGCTATAAATATATAGAATAAAAATTTATACACACAATAAAAAAATATCATAGTTTAATACTCAGTGCCGAACACATCCCTATATAAAAACTTTAATATGCCAAAATTTATGCCATAAAAGTGACATGCCGAACAGGCCCTTAATTTTTAGAAATTTATGTTTGGGAATTTTCTTGTGGTCAGCGAGGTAGTAGGGCAACTTCATCGACCTCCGCACCTTGTGCTCTCCCAAAGTGTATTTACCTGGGCAAAACTCCCACAGCTAGAGAGCCAACATGTATCAGCTAGACCCTACTCCGAGACTTATTAGACACTTGCATGACTGACCTTTTTTTTGCGGAATATTCTGAAGTAAAAACAATCAGTCGTGGACTCTCATATCCGTTTCTGGACACAACAGCCAACCACCCATGGCACCACAACGTGTTCCAAAGCAAAAAATCACAGCTGAAGAGTTTGTATTCCGAAAAGCCTCCCTCTTGCTTTCCCCAACCATTTTTTCTCGCCGCCTTTCTCCCGCTCCTCCTTCGCTCCTACCTCCTAGCGCTCTCTAAGCGAGTTTCAGAGTACCTTCAGCGACCTTCCCAGCACCGTATGTAGGTTTAAGTCAGCCAAACTCTTTAGGCTTCCTACCATGCTCCAGGAATACGACTACGGTAGCTCGACAATCCTGAACTGGAAAAAAAAACAGAGGACCGTAAGAGATAGTTGGTCTATTTCCACTGTTTTATGTTCTATCAGAATTGAAGGAATGCCTCAACCATTTATTAAAAAAATTCATTAGATCCCAAATATAGGCCGGGTCACTTATGCCCACCTCACCAACAGACTTTACCCACATCGGGTTCAATCCGCAAGTATTACAACCCAGTGACTCCATTCCACCATTGCGCTTAAGCAAAAGACATAGAGGGGGGAACATTTCCAGGCCGCCCAATCCCTGGCACCTCTCGGCTGGTGGGCTGGGGTTATCGGAAGGATGTGGTTGACTTGGGTAGTTGCGGGAGAGCGATAGATCGTTCAGGCTTAGGGGTATTGCAGATGGTGAGGGAGAGCGCAATAGATTGTTTAACAGTTTACCGAGTAGATCATACCGACATGTCTTTCCTTCGCTATCACGGGAGTGAATGGAGGAACAAGGGCATGCGGAGAAATACAGAGATAGGTGTGGTGATCTATGGAAGGATCATGACGTGTTACTTATGTTTTACTTATACACCTGTCTTTACCGTTAGTTTAGTTATAGGGAATCAAGAGACAGAGTGTGAACCAAATCACCAACCAACATTCCTACCTTGTCAAGTTCTTCCTCTTCCTAGTGCCAGAACAATACAATTCGTTACTATGCCCCAGGGAGGTGCGTTACGATAAATTGCAGGCGTGGGTTACATTACCTGAAAATGGCATTTTAGACCAAAATATTTGATGTTTGGTAATCACTTGATCTAGGATCACAAGGCTGAGAACTCTGTGTAATCCGTGGGTGGGCTTTTGTTGCCTCCGATACTTCTCCTAGGCTCCACTTTCCTATAAAGTTACTATGATACTATTGGAACTATATTGGGAAGCGAGTGATGGGGTGTGACGGGTCTTGGGGGTGATGTTATGGGAGGAATGAGAAATGTTGAAACTTGGGCATATGAGAATGAGGCTGTGTTAGGTTCCTGTCCATCCGTTCCCCCGAAAATTCCCAGTGTACTAGCTCTCTATCCGCTAATTTATACAAGTGTTTAACCCATCGTTGCTAGCCGTGGCTTAATCTCAACATCCATACTCCAGTATACCATAGCGCAAGTACAGATTTATATGATGAATCCATGTAACCTCACAACCCCAGACACTGCAGTACGATATGTCAAAAAAATTTCATCTCCAATAGTGGACTTCCTTGGATGCGTAATTTTCAGTTTAGGAAGAGAGGTGTTAATTCAGGTGAGATTAGAGTATCTGCCCATGGGGCTGGAAGAGATATCCTACAGCCTCAGTCCCTTAACAGAAACTCGAAATATAAACTTTAAGTCACCGATATTTAATTCTTTCTTCATCACAAGTCTATTGACATAGTGAGCGTGGTCGAGGTGGGTAGTACCAGGGCATGGGCAGGTATGGGCCCGGTAATTGGGAGCGCGAGAACTATGGCCGTAGCGGCAGGAGAGTACGACCCTGAGCTTGTTTGGTAGATGCAACCCGGTTCTTTGTGCGGCAATTACTAATATGGAGGCTGGGGAATGGGTTTCTCAACCATGTTATAGTTAATGGTGATCGACTGCCTTTCTATTTTCTTGTTTAATTTTGACTCTCGCTCCGTTTTTGCAGGGGAGAAAGTTTTTTCTACCCTTTATTTCATGTATTCTCCCATTTCTCCTTCTCTGATATTCCGTCTCTTTCCTATTCTTTGTACTCATTTTTCCACCTACCTGCACTAGGGCCTCCTATACGGAATGGAACTCTACTCATGTCGTATTATAGATATGGAAGATATGGAGGAGGGAGCTGGGAGAGGCAGAGGTGGATTCGCCAAATTCCTTCCTTTCCCCTTACCCAATAGGGGGCCAGAAAAGGTAAGATTTACCTGTTTGTCTGCACTCCCTTTTTTTCGTGAAACTAGAGCGGGATGGGATTTTTCTGTTCACTATGTGTGTGTTCGTTGGGTCGAGTGTAGGCAGGACGGGAAATATAGTGAAGGTAAGGTCATCAGGTATCACTTGTGAAAGTCTGTGTAGCAGAAATTAATGGCGTTAATCCTCACGATGGCATTTACATAATGCTAAAGCACAAGCACCTCCACCTTTATTTCTTTCCTTCAGATTCGGTATAAAAGCATTTTATTACTCTCAAGCATCAGAATCCTGCAGCATGGTGATTGCATTCAAGTTCTGTAACATCAGCTAGTGTCTGGGCCGTATAGTCTTATATAGTCCGTCTAGGCAGTCCTCCCATTTCGGCCCAGGGGGCCCCGGGAATTACCTCCCTTCAAGCCCACACTCTTCCACGATACCTTTCCGTCAGCGAGATCCCTTCTCCGCTGTATTCTCAGTTCTAGTCAGCAAAAAAAACATAGCGCATTAACTTTCTCGCACAGTGAGTTGTATCACAACGGCGTTCAGTTTGGTTAGCTTATAGATTTGGTAGACTTGGGCTTAAAGGGAATTTACCCGGATGGTATGAGATAGGAAGGTACCGGCGGTAACGTTCACAGTGGGATACGTTTAGTGGACGCACACTTTCTGGAAGCCTGGGAATTCACTCTGTGCCGTGGTGCGTGGGGCTGTCTTGTTACAATAAGCTTAGCAGAGTGTCTTTAGTTTGGATAAGCATAGGCTAAGTTCGACTTGGCCTATAGTGTGCTAGGATGGGGGACCCGTGGTTTTGATGTCTGAGGCCGAGGGGGGGCGAAGAGTGCGTTGGCGGAGGGGTGAGTTAGGTGCCGTAATAAACTCGAGTAGTTTTTTTTGTCATGCGGTTTAAGCGGGGAGGATGCAAAGTGGCTTTCGCATAGTGTAAAGTGAGCAGCGGTATCACGGAGTATTATACTTGTGTAGAAGTCGGAAGCACTCTGGAAGGGTGGACTAGTCCAGCGGAGTAGCCTAGTAGCGGAAGCCTAATGAACAGCCTGGGGAACAATGGAAATGAATCGAGATTAGTATCTGAGGGCAAGCAATATGCTATACGCTATCCAATAGTATCCTACTTCCTAAATTATCTAGAAGAACAAAAAGTGGTGAGAACCATGCCAAGTAGTAGGAAACAAGAATGTTTGAAGGGGGCTGAGTACTCCCAGCATTGCTACATGATATTGATGTAATGGCACGATCAAATACACTCTCGGACAGTGTTTAATTTAGCTCTTAGGTAGCAGCTTAAAGTGTGGCTTAAGAGTATAGGTTGTCTGCTACGACATATTCAAGTTCCTCCCTCGATAGCCGCGCCCTAAAGCCTTACTGAACCTGGGAACCGTTTATCTCCGTGTAACCAACCGGGTAGTAAAAAGTGTCTTAAAAAGTCCTCAAGATGCATAGTAGGAAATGTTTCCACTGCCAATTCCCGAGTAGGTATAGTGTTTTCTAAACTATCGTAGCTTAGTGGGGTATCAAGGTCCAATGATAATCCCACAAGCTTTATCCTAAATTTGTGAGTCATAAGAATTTCTAGCCTTCTCAGTATGATATCAGTATGCCAGGTAAGAGTTGTAAAAAAAGCCTTTGTGAACCTTGGCATTGGCGTATGTTGTAAAGCTAGAACTGTCGTGCTGTATGAACGAATACCGCTAAGGTATAGCGATCTCCAAAGCCATATCATGCTAGGCTATGGAACTGGAATGTACTCAGTAGTGCGCATCCGTGCTTGCGTTTAGGGTGTGCATAAAGTCTGTCGAACTCTCGGCATAGTGGCGGAGCAAGCGCGGTTCTAAGTCGTCAAGAAGGCCCTAAAGCCAATTAAAGGAAGTTCGACAGACATACCCTTCATATTCAGTATAGTACGTTTAAGATTAATATCGCTCGGGCTGTGTGTTCACATCATACGGTACGGCAGTAATGAGCGCACAAAACTCCACCTTTGTTTAAGATTACAGAAACTATCTCGCTCAAGAAATTCACTGAAATATACCAAGAACTTAGGAAGAGATACCCCACCCCTTCCATTACAATCCCAAAATCCAGTGTTCAGTGGGATAAGTATTAGTTCCCCGGTTGATATTCCATGAAATACCTAGCTGGCGCAGTGGTTAATATGCTTCAAAGCAATTAACCTATGTAGCAATTAGCAGGAGCCCAGGAGTTCAATTCACGCTGGTAATCAGTTATTATTGAACGATCCGTCATGTAGGGTAGGATGATTTGAAAATCCCTGCCCTATGGGGACTGGGAGATTGAAGAACCTAGC
>Ga0307507_10001073_pt1 | contig 60661 bp, 21 predicted proteins | sample 7_EM_MG_FD_207223 | JGI IMG/M metagenome (GOLD analysis project Ga0307507, IMG submission 207223) | Populus trichocarpa ectomycorrhiza microbial communities from riparian zone in the Pacific Northwest, United States - 7_EM | ecosystem: Host-associated > Plants > Roots > Unclassified | place... | reverse complement strand
ATAAATAATAGTAATTTAATAAATATAATAAATAATAGTAATTTAATAAATATAATAAATAATAGTAATTTAATAAATATAATAAATAATAGTAATTTAATAAATATAATAAATAATAGTAATTTAATAAATATAATAAATAATAGTAATTTAATAAATATAATAAATAATAGTAATTTAAAATAGTAGGGGTAATAATAGAGTTAGTAGAAATAATAAAGATAATAGTTATAGTAATTTTAGTAATAGTAGTTATAATAGTATAGGTAGTAGTAATAATAATTATAATAGTAAAAATAATAGGGGTAGTAAAAGTAAAGGTAATTAAAGTAGTATTTTTATTAGGTATAATAGTAGTAATAAAGGTAATTATTGGTATGCTTTAACACAGTGCAATAGACGTAATATACGTGCAGTGTGGTGTGTAGTTAGATTCTTGTTATTATGCTCTAATGCAATGTTGATATATATACGCGTCTCGCGTAGATTATATGCATAGAGCACGTAATACGTAAAACGAATATTATACCGATAGTAATAGTAGTAAAAGTAATAAAAGTAAGAATAGTAAGTGTTGGTATGCTTTAACATAGTGCAATAGACATAATATACGTACAGTGCGGTGTATAGTTAGATTCTTGTTATTATGCTCTAATGCAGTGTTAATACATATACGCGTCTCGCGTAGATCACGTATATAGAGCACGTAACACGTAAAACAAATATTATACCAACACTGGTAACTGTTTAAATGCTAGGAAACCAATAGAACCTCTTTTATAATAGTAAATGTTATAGGACCACCCTATAACACCTTGCGTATACTACCTACTACATTCTACCGCATTCTGCCGCATCCTGCCGCATCCTGCTATATTCTGCTATATTCTGCCTACTACTACAAGATTGTCCTATATTCACAATATTGGTAATATCTATAATGTCCGTAACTTCTGCCAAACTCTACTAGGTCTGTTAAATCCTACTAAATTCTGCTAGGTCTACTAAATTTGCCAAATTTGCCAAATTCTGTTAGGTCTGTTAAATTCTACCAAATTCTGCCAGGACTATAATGATAAGTGTTTTAACATATAATTGCTTTTAACTTCTTTATATTAAATCTCCTTTCTCTATTAGATGTCCTTTTATTCTACCTACTCCTTAGCCTATAGTTTTAAGTAATTAGTATTAATTAGCTTTTTAAGAGCTGTAGATGCCTTGCTCTTGGTTATTAAGTTAGTAGGGTTGCTATTGCCATTAATCTACTTAACTTCCGTAATTTCTCTGCGCTTATATAACTGATAAAGATATATAACGTCTATTATAAGACGTTTCTCTTATATAGTGCCTAGCTTAACAAAACATTTATAGAGTAATTTTAAGTTGGTGTAAAGTATAAGTGGGAGTTTGATCTATAGGAGTTGTTTAATAGTTAACTTAATTATAGCGCCAATGTTAAATCCGTAGGCCATTACGTAGAGTTTAGATGCTAGTACGCTCCTAGTAACTCTCTTGCACTTAATTAAGGACTAATACACAATATTGGCCTTATTTATTATATCTGCCAATACTAAGATATAGCCTATTTACAATAAGAGGTCCTTATTATTTGCAAACAAGGCATCTATAAACATAAGTAGGCGTAGTGTATTAATATCCAGTTTGATATATATAAGACCTCTTACTGGGTTGTTGATTTACTATTAGAGTTGTTTATTAAGTGCTGTAATATTGCTCTTTTTAGGGTTAATTACCTAGGTAGTAAAGGAGAGGTTAAAAGAGGCTTTAGGTTGGCATATAGAGGTAATATATACACCTCTGGCACGTTGCGCAATATATTATTCCTTTATAGTTAGTGTATTACGGATAATACCTCTTAAGCTTATAGTTATAGCTGCTTTATTAAGGTGGACTATATTTAAGTTCTTACACTAGCGTTCTTGGGTTATTATAATATTGCCTTCCTAAGAGAGTTAAATAATGTATCTATTAAATTTAAGTGACTGCCTAACTGTAAGTTGCTTACGTTCTTTGGCAAGAAAGTAAGCCTTTTCTAGATATTATTGCTCCGCGTCTATAAAGGTGGTATTAGCTAGGAAGAGAGTATCATTAGTTTAAAGGCTAATAATGCCAAAGTAATTGGGAGTGTTGCTCCATAAGAGGCAAGGGTTGTACGTTAATAAGTTTATATTTAATTCCTTAATATAGTAATTATAGTAGGTTGTAAACTAGTAATTACCTACTTCTGGAACACTATATAAAGGCTTAATTACCTTTAGGATTGAGTCCTTTCCAATGCCTAGTTGGCTTCCTAATTTGTAAGGTGGTTAGATATAGAAGTCTTAATTTAGCTTTATAAGAGACTGGATATACGCCTAGGAGATATCTTGTAGGTATAACTATGTGCTATTGCCTTATAGTATCACCGCAATGTATAAAATAAGGCGTTAGCTAACTTATTAAATAGTGGGTAACTGGGTTAGTATAATACCCTTTTTAAGATTGTTGTAAAATTAGATAACAAGTCTTAATTTCTTAAAGACTTTATTAGTACTAGGGTTCTTAATCTTATCTATAAATTATAAATTAAAGACTTTAACTCCTGCGGGTACGTCCTAAGGGTTAATTATCTTAAATATACCCTTTTTAATTAGTCCTATAATTTCCTTTTAATAGGACGTTTTAAACTGCTTATAGTTGCTATCCTCTTGCAAGAATATAGTAATGTTAGTAGTATTAATATAAAGGGGATACTTATGGGGTCTTCCTCTTCCTTAGCAAGGTAGTTATGCTTTTTTAGTTTTAGTAAGGAACGGTTTCTATATAGAGGCAGTTTCTATAGACGGTTTGTATATACAGACAGTTTCGTTAACTTAGATATTGTTAACTTAGGTATTATTAACTTAAATATCTTTAACTTAAATATTTCTAGGGTTTGTTAAGTACGGTTTAACAGCAGTGCTATAGAACTTTGTAGGGCCGCTAGGTAGGTTAACAGCACACATTTCTCCTTTAATATTTAGTAGGTTGTATGGTCCTGCCTAATATCTAGGTTATCCTATATTACCTTCTTTCTAGACCAGTACTAAAGAGTTAAGGGATAAATTATAAATTGTAGTAGTGCTGGGGCTATTATATATGTTAAGTATATCTATAACCTGGCGCTCTGCTTATATCTTCTTTACTTCCTCTATAGCTTTCTTAAATGCAATTGTATGCTATATTACTATAGGTAAAGGTATGTCAGACTCTATTATTTAGGGGTACGCTCTAAATACTAACAGTATAGGTATTAGGCCGTCTAGTCTTATGGAGTTGTTAATTGCTTTAAAGGCCATTTATAATACTATATTTTTATTAATTCCTAGTATCTTAAAAGTGATAATATGGTACATGCGTTGCAAGGGGCCGTGGTAACGCTCTATTATACTAATTAAGTTGTAAGCTTTAACTGGTACGCTCTTTATAGTAATGCCTATATTAACCGCATATTGCTTAAACTCTCTACTAATAAAGTTCTTTCCTGTGTTATATGCAATCACATCTAAGGGGCCTAGGTATGTGTTAATCTAGCACGCTTGTAATATGTCTTATATATACTTAGCGTTAATATTCTATAGCTATCTACCTATTTAAAATTGGGTGCCTTTATTAATAATATAAAGTATAGGCTTGCTGTTAATGTATATAATATTAACAATAATACAGTAGTTAAAATTAATATTGTCCTTTAAGGTAAATCTGAATCTACCTAGTAACTTTCGGTACTTTTAACAGTATAAGCAGTAGCGGGTAATATGCTTAAGGGTCTTACAATTAGCATTGTTTTTATAGCTAGCGCAGTCCAATATTTTCTTAAGTTGTTATACTAATAGATATCTAAAGCGTTGGTATAGGCGTCGCAATTCTACATTAGTTAAATAGCATGGGTTTTAGTTAAAGGACTCTATAATAAATGTATATAATATAGTATTCTATAGTAGAAACGGGTGTCTAAATTAGCATACAACTGGTACGGTTTTAAGGGGGTTATTAGGACATTCTTTAGGTTATTAAAGTACACTTATAAATTATTTATGTCTGCTAGGCAAAGCAGGAAAGGGGTGTTAACTTTAACAATATGGAACTCTACTATACCTATTAGTGTAACAACCTAGATGGAACCAATAGAAGATATAGAGCCTATTCCAAACTGTACGCTAACTATACCTCTTGTAGACTTATTTAACTATACTTTATTAATCTTCTAAAGTGTAAGAAACTGACCATATCCTTCTATAGAGCGTTTAGAGGCTCTAGTGTTAATTATTATGCCTATAAACTTTATAGAGGTGTAGTATAAGGTCGTATTATACGCAAATAGGTCTATATTAGTAGGGAATGCATCTATTATGGTATTAATAGTTATAACTACGTGGCTATATGCTCTGTTAGCTAGTTCTAAAGCTATAGCGGTTGCGTTGTCTAGTTCAATCTTACTATACGAAGTGTAGTATACTGTGGCCTAGTTGTCCTCGTCTGTTAGAGTGCTGGGGTCCATATTAATTACTAGAGCGTTAAATGCGTTAGTGATCTTATCATCTAATTATTATTGTCGTTATTGTTGCCTTTATAGTCCATAATATATTACTGTTCGTACTAACTTAATAGCACGAGTGAGTCGTATCCACGGGCACGAAATACATGTAGTATTGTATGCTTGTTTGGATGGTGACTTGTCTCTTGTATTAAAGCAGACTACGTGGTCTATATACTGATGCGACCTCCCCCTGATTAGTTAGTGCTTCAGGGGTGCACTAGACGCGTAAGCGGGTGGTTGGTGCACCGAACGCGTAAACGCGTAGTTAGTGTACCGTACGCGTAAGCACGCGTTCGGTACGACAGGTGCTGTAATTATACACTGGCGGTACTTAAAAAATGAAACCACCTGTATACAGCCTCCGTAATTGTTTTAATAGAACCGTAAAACACAAAAGAAATATATAGGAAATCCCTCCTAAGGTGCCTTCTAAGCTGCCTTCCAGACGGTGCTTTGAGCTGGCCGTAAGTCCTGCTTAAGGTCCGTAAAGTAAACTATACAGCCTTCTAACGGGCCGTAATGGAACCGTATGACCTTCCGACGGGCCGCAAATAAACTATAAGTGCTCCGTTAGTTACGTTCTACCCATTCTATAACCTTTAGATTGAGCTTATTTGTGTTAATTAGGGTTTTTAGAGCTTGACACGGCTTTGCCTTAGTCATAGCGTCTACTAGGTTGTCTCCGCTGCTAATCTATTTGACCTCCGTAATCTTACGTCGTTCGTAGGCCTAACATAAGCATATTAGGTTGACTATAAGCCTCTTCTCTTGTGTCGTACCTAGTTTAACTAGGCAGTCGTAAAGGGACTTTAAATCGGTGTATAAAACCAGGGGTAACTGCTCCAGTTATAGAATCTTCTGGACCATTAATTTAATTGCGGCTGCTATATTAAATCTATAAGCTAGTGCATATAGTTTAGAAGCTAGTATACTACGGGTTACTTATTTGCACTTAATTAAAAACCAGTGCAGTATATTTGCGTCCTAATTACGGTCCGTAAGTACAATTATAAAGCCGATTTATAATAACAGGTCTTTATTATTAGTAAAGGAGGCGTCCGTAAATGCCAGTAAGCTAAGGGAACTTAGGTCTAGTGGTACGAAAGTAAGTCCCCTTACTATATTGTCAATTTGCCACTAAATGCGCTTATTAAGCTGCTTGATATTTTCTTCTTGCGGATCTACTGCCTGGGCCGCAAAGGATAAGTCGTAGGTAGATTCGGGTTGGCAGACTATAGCAATATAGGCACCTCTTACACGCTATGCAGCGTATTGGTCCTTTGTATTTACGGTCTTATAGGTCTCTCCGCGGGAACTAGTGAGGTCCGTAGGCTTTGCTATAACAAGCTTTAGGTTTTAAGCTTGGCGTTCCTAGGTTAGCTAGATTAAGTTGCCCTTTTATATAATTAAGCCTCTGTTAAACTTAATTAGAGTCTACTTAGTTAACTGCTCTTACAGCTTTGCCAGGAACTTAGCTTCTTGCAGTTTAGTCTCTTTAGCGTCCGCAAATGTCCGGTCTGCTAAGAAGAGGGTATTATTTATTTGGAGTCTAACAATACCAAGGCCGTTCAATGGGCTGTATAGGAGGCAGGGGTTGTAGGTCAACTGTTCCATTTTAAGTTTACTAATATAGTGCTAGTAGTATGTCTTAAACCAATGGTTTCCGGCTTCTAGTACTCTATAAAGAGGTTTTATAACCCATAAAATTGTTCCTAGTTATAGGTTAAGCTCATAGGGTGGTTATATAAAGATATCCCTACTTAGGTAGGTATTAGACTATATATAGGCTTATAAGATATCCCGTAAGTAAAGGGCTATGGATTTGGTTTGCTATAGTCTAGGTATAAGTACGAGTATAATCCATTAACTAACCCGTTAAATTATAGGTGATTATATAAGGACTAGGTCCTTTCCCTAGTTATTATAAGCTTATACAACAAGCCTTAATTTCTTAAAGGCTTTATTAGTACTAGGGTGCTTAATCTTGTTAACAAAGCGTAAGTTAAATATACTGACGCCTTACGGAACATCTCTCTCCGTTATAATCGCAAAGATACCCTTTTTAAGTAGTCTATTGATCTCTTTACGCCGTGAGTCCATAAAAGGGGTTTCCTGTACTAGAACTAATATATCCGTAGGCGGAGATTGCTTTGCGGATATACCTACGGAGGTCAGGTGGTTCTCCGTTATAGAATTCTTACAGGGACGTCCTCGGCCACGCTTTACAGCAGGTTTAGTAGGTTCAGTGGGTTTCTAGGGGACCTCTAGGGTAGGCAAGGGTGCCTCCAGTTTATTTGATTCGGCAGTCGCTTCTGGTTTATCTGGTTTGGCGGTTACTTCTAGTTCGTCTGGCTTGACGTTATAGGTGTTTTCGGGCTAAAAGTAGGGTTTTACGGACGTGCTTCTAAAGCTAGTTGGCCTGCTAAAAAGCTATACGCAGCACGTCTTATTTTCTACGGCCAGTAGACGGTAAGGTCCATTCCAACTACCGCTTTTACGCCATATAAGGACTTTAGAGTTAAGCAGGAGGTTGTGTACTAAGGTCGTATTAGGTCCGTTGCGGTAGTATAGGGCGTTATTAATAGTTTGTTTAGCCCATAATTTAACTATTTCGGCCATTGCCTTCCGTATTGCAGCTGCTCGTTCCGTAATAGACGGGGTAGGGGGGCCTAGGTTACTCATCCTTAGATAGGCTCCATAAACCAAGAGGGTGGGTACTAGTCCGTTAAGGCTAGTAGTGTTATTAACGGCTTTTACAGCCATCTGTAAAGCCAGTTCCTTTTAAATATCCTTACACTTGTCCGTAATAATCTGATAAGCTCTCCATAGAGCTAGGTAAGCTCGCTTAATAAGCCCAACGGACTAATGCGCCTTAACTGGAACAGCTTTTGTTAATATAGCCATGGCCATAGCATACTGCTGGAATTCCTTGCTGATAAAGTTCCTACTGGCGTTGTGGGTAATATACTTAGGAGGTCCAACGTACGTGTTAATCCAGTAGGTCTGTAAAATATCCTAAATGTACTTTGCGGATATATTTTACAACTAACAGAAGGCTTAGTAGCGGGTTGCCTTATTAATTATATATAATACTAGGCTGCCGTTAATGTACATAATGTCTATATACACTAAGTGGTTAAAGTTAAGGTCCTTATAAAGGGTGAACTTAAATCGGCCTAGGGAACGTCCATATTTCTAGCAAAAGGAGCAGTATTTGGTTAGATAATTAACTGCCTTCCTATTGACGTTATCATGTCCAGAGCGTTCAAGGACTCTATATAGCTTTTCGGCTAACGGGTGGCCGAAACGGCGATGTAGACGGTGGATCTCCATACTGGTAAGGTAGCATGGGTTATAGTCAAAAGATTCCTAAATATAGGTCCGTAAAGTCTCTCCCTATATAAGGAACGGGTGTCCAAATCGTCATATAATTGGTAGGGTAATATGCTTACTTCCTAGGGCAGTTGCGGGGCCGATTAAGGTGTCCGTAATATTGTTGTAGTAAACCTATAACCTGTCCATATCCGTAAGGCAAAGTAAGAAAGGGGTGTCTGCTTTTACTATATAGAAGTTAACTAGACCAATTAGGGTCTTAACTATAACTAATTTAATTAATACAGTTAAGCTAATACCGAATTGGACGTTTATAGCCCCAGTTTGCATAGTATTAATGTCCGTATTATCATTTGCGGTGGTCCTATATATAAGGTATTATCCATAACCTACAGTAGACTTCTTAGAGGCGCCTATGTCAATTATAACACCGTAGAATTCCTTGGGGGTATAGCGTTCTATAGTAATATATACAAATAGGTCCTGCTCGTAATCTATAACATCCATAACGGGGGTGCTTGCGGAATGGTTTTCAGGCGCAACTAAGTATATAAAGGAACGGTCAGCTAATACGGTCATAATATTAAAGGCTTAGCTGTCTGTAAAAGGTCTAAAAGTAGTTAGGAACGTCTCTAAGGTCTCCTATTCCTAGTTATCTAGGTTAAAGTCAATTATAAAAGCTTCTATTAACTTATTAGGGGGCTCCTCTTCTTCCTCTCCTTTATATTCTAAGATAAACTGGCTAATCCGTTTATTAAATCTCTTCTTAGACCTGTTACGTTCTTCCTAGGTATGCCTTATAGACCAACATCCTTCCTTGCCACACACGAAGCATTTCTGGCTTATTCGTCTGCGGGGGTATGCTTTCGTACGGGAGTTGCTATAGGGGTTACGGGTGGGACTTGGTCGGTATAGGTGCTGCTAGCGGTAACAGCGGTCCGTAAAGTAGACGTCTAAGTCTGTCTGTGGATATTGAATATCTATGGCGAAGGCTTGAGTGTTGCCCGGTAGGTTTGAGACTTCGTACGTTATAATAGAGGAGCGTAGGTTATTGATAAGGCCAGCTAAGGTATCTGCAGGCTTATAATAGGTGTACTTATAGGGCTCTACTTCCTGGCAAGCCGTAATAAGTTTATTGTATAGGAAGTCGTCTATTCAAAGCTTAGCGTTAAGGCCGTGCTATAGGTGCCAGAGGTCTTTAATAAGGATTTGCAGACACTCTATAGTCGATTTTTTAGTGTTCTTGTCAATTACGGTCCATAGCTTAGTCGCATTCCATTAGGTAAGGATATCACGCCTATATTCCGGTCCTTTAAAGTAGTTGCGGGTAGCTTCGCATAGCTTATTAAAGGGGACACCAAGGGGGTTGCTCTTAAGGTTGGTGTAGTAGTAGTTAAGTACTAGGCCACGCAGCATAGTAGAGTAGGCTTGGCTGAACTCTTATTTAGGAATATCAGCCTTCTGGCAGAGGTCCGTAAAGATGGTCAGTTTAAAGTCAAAATTATTATTTTCACCGCTATACTTAGATTCGTTGGTATAGAGCTTAGCTAGGTTAGCTAGCTCCTTACCATAAGTCTTTACTTAGGTGGATTGCGGATCTATAACTTACGGATCTGTGGCTTGCGGATATATGGCTTACGGATCTATAACTTAAATAGCAGGGGTAATTTGGTCCATATTTTGGTTTATAGGGGTGTTATAATCCGTAACTTAAGAGTAGGGTGTATTTTGGCCAATAAGGTCAAGTCTAAAGCCGCTTAGGTTTATAGGACGAATTTAGTTAAGTGGGTTAGGTATAAGGCCAGCAATTATATTAAGTTTAGAAGAAGTAAAGAGTTCCTTAGTTTCTTAAAACTAGTCTAGAATTTCCTCTTTAGTCCATTCCATTTGGTCCTTCTCGTGTATTGTGTTGTATAAGGACTGTATAACAGTAACTTATTTATTCCTTTTAACCCATACACCTTGGTTACGTAAAAGGGTTTATAGTTTACGGATAGTAACAGGGTTACAGGTCTTGAAAATAGCTTCCGTAAAGTCCACAAAGTCTTCCTAGTATTGCTCCTATAGGTCGTTATTCATAAGCTTAAAGTGTTTGTATTTAAGGATTTTAAAACTAATATAGTCGTTAACGTCGTTTGTAGACGTAACGTTAACTCCTTATCTCCACTTCTTTTAACCTTCGCTGACTTGCTTGCTAATGTCTGCCATACTATAGTGTAGTGTGGTGCGTAGCGGGTGGTAGCAGCTTGTAACGGGTGGGGGAGGTCTTGTAACGGTCCGTAAAATCGATTAACGGGTCCATAATGGTTTGCAGGAGGGTAGGGGGTTTCCGCAAAAGGTCCAAAGAGGTTTAAGGTTTAAGGGGGTTAAGGATAGGGGTTCCGTATAGGTCTGTATTCACGTCTATAACTTCCGGTAAACCATACTAAGACTTAAATAAGTATACAGAGTTAGAGATAAGTCCGTAATCCCCAACTTCCGACCTTCCAGTAGGTCGTACTAGGAGTCTAAACGGGTGGTCGCTGTTATGTGTATTGCTCGGGGGGAGGTATCAAGTGATTGCTAATCTGTACGCGCTCACTAATCAGTGTTTGTACTAACTTAATAGCACGAGTGAGTTATATCCACGGGCACGAAATACATGTAGTATTGTATACTTGTTTAGATAGTGACTTGTCTCTTATATTAAAGCAGACTACGTGGTCTATATACTAATGCGACCTCCCCCTAATTAGTTAGTGCTTCAGGGGTGCACTAGACGCATAAGCGGGTGGTTAGTACACCGAACGCGTAAACGCATAGTTAGTGTACCGTACGCGTAAGCACGCGTTCGGTACGACAGGTGCTATAATTATACAATTACTTTATTCACTCCTAAAAGCGGTCCTTAAACTTATTTTTAAACTTAGTCTTAAACTCTTCTTACTCCTCTTTAGTGTGTTTCTATAAGCGATATTCTTCCCTATTATATATAAAGCAACGTGGTTTCTTTTAGTTGCGGTTATACAGGGGGTTGCTGCGATTGCTATAGTTATAGTTATTGTCTCTTCTATAAAATCGTTAGTTTGTAAAGAAGGCTTATATCTTTTCTACATACTCTTTCTTATATGCTATAATAGACAATTAAAGTTTATTAATAAGGGCTCTAAAGTTATCTAGTGGGTCAGAGACTGCATATCTACATGCTAGTATTTTCTAGCAAGAAGTAATGATTTTATTATAAAGGAAGTCTATAGTTTATAAGGTAGGTCTAAGACTATACTATAGTTAATAAAGTCTATGGATTAATAATTGGAGGCATTCGCTTATAGACTTATCTGTATTTCCTGCTATTACTATTATAAGTATAATGGTATTCTACTTGTCTAGATTCTTGCGTTAAAATCCTAGTCCTTTAAAGAAATTCTAAAGGTGCTTATAAACGTTGGCAAATAGTAGGTGGGACAGTTAGTTTATATAGAAGTGGTCTAAAGCTAGTCCTTTTAATATGGTAGGGAATGCCTTAAGATAGGCTTCTTAGGGTACGTCTACTTAATTATAGATGTTGTAGAATATTATCAATTTATAGTTAAGGCTTTTGTTTATACCACTATATTTCTACTCCTCCATATATATCTTAGCTGCATTCGCAATTTCCTTTCTATAGCCGGTTACAGTAATAGGGCAGTTCTCCTTATCTATAGGTTATACGTAGAGTTGCTATATTATTGTTATAGGTTAAGGTATAACAGATGGTATAGAGGTAGGGGTAGTTATAAGTTAAGGTATAGCGAAAAGCATTAGTACTGAGGAATGCCTTGCTTGTTGCTCTTCCAGGGTTCCGTATATCTTATAATACTTAATACGTTTTAACTTAATACCAGTGCTAAACTTATCCTTAAGTACACTTATCTTTTCTCTAGTCCATTCCGTTTAGTCCTCTTTTTATGCTGTATTATATAAAGACTAAGGAAGTAATTTATCTTATTTATAGTTAGCATTAACCTATACTCCTCTAATATTTAGACAATTATATAGTTGCCAAAGCCAGTATAAGGGAATTTTTATAAAAAATATTAACCGTAAAGTCACCAAAATCTTCTTAGAACGATTTCTAGAGTGTTAAGTCTAACTAGTTGTATATCTCCATATATATATATGTTTTGCATCATACATAGTTAGTTAGCTCGTCCTTGGTGACTTCTATTAGGTTAATTCCATCTTCCTATTTAGCTGCTTCTTTCTCCCAGTCTTTCTCCATTTCTAACATTTTGTGTTATTTAAATGGGTAAGGGTGTTCGTGGGGTAAAGGTAGGGGAATAGTTGAGGAGGTGGTTAAGGAGGCGGTTAAGGGGGTGGTTTGAGTTGTTTAAGTAGGGTAGGGTGTTCTACGTAGTAATTCTTCTAAAATAAATAGAACAAGATGTCTAGAAGTTGTTATAGATACCAGATAAGTACTCCTAGGTAGTTTCTCTTCTTCTCTTTAACTAAAATAGGCTGATACAAAAGGTAAATAAGTATAACTATCTTCCAATCTGCTGTAAGGTGGACAGTATAACTGTCTTCTAAGCTATCTACGTGTTTCCTAATCTGTGCGCGCTCACTAATTAGTGTTGGTATGCTTTAACATAGTGTAATAGATGTAATATACGTGCAGTGCGGTGTGTAGTTAGATTCTTGTTATTATGCTCTAATGCAGTGTTAATACATATACGCGTCTCGCGTAGATCACGTGCATCGAGCACGTAACACATAAGACGAATATTATACCGACAGTAAAAATAGTAAAAATAATAATAATTAAAGTAGATTAAGTAGTAAAGGTAATAGAGGTATTAAAAGTAATAAAAGTAGTAATAATAAAAGTAGTAAGAGTAAGAGTAGAAGTTTAAAAGGTAAAGGAATAGTTTTAATATAAATTAAATTAAAAAAGGAGATATAAGGGTAAAAAAGGGTAAATTAAATTAAAAATTAAAATAATTAAAGTAAAAGGTTATATAGAAAGGGATTAGAAGGATAATAATATATAAGGTATTTTATAAATTAGGAAGTTAAAGAAATAAATAAATAAAGGAAGAAGGAGGGTTAGATTTAGATTATTATAAAAGATAAAATAGTAGTATTTAATAGGAATAAGAGGAGAATAGTACATAGAATTTAGATATATAATAAAAATAGAAAAAGTAGAAGGAATAATAGAATTTATAAGTTAATTTAAGTTAAAAAATAAAAAGGGATTATAAATAAAAGATAAGGAAAATAATAATAATAATAATAATAAAAGAAAGAAAAGAATAAAAATATTTTATAATTAATAGGAAGGGAATTAAAATAGTAAAAGAATTAGTATTTAGTATAAAAAGTAGATTATAAAAAGTAGATTATAAAAAGTAGATTATTTAAATATAAAGGGTGGAAAGGGGAATATATATAGTAGATAAATAGTAAAAATAGAAAGTTTAAGTAGATAAAAAGGTAGTAATAAGTATAATAAAAGGAAAATAATTTTAATATAGAGGGATTAAAAAGAGGTATTTTAGGAAGATTAAAAAAAGATAATTATATATATTAATAATTATAAAAAATAAAGGAAGAAATTAATTAGTATAGAAAGGTAGTAATAGAGTTAAAAGTAGTAATTTAATAAGGGAATTTTTAAATAGAAAATAGAAAAGATAAAGGGGTTATATTTATAGTTTTATTATAATAGTAATATTTAAAAAAACAAAATAGAAGTAAAGTTATATATTTTATATATATAGTTAGGGTATTTAGTATTATATAAGATAGTATAATAAAGAGATTTAATATTAGATAAAGGAATAAAATAAGATATATATTATTATATTTATAGGTGTTGGTTTCACAAGGTGATATCACGTAGCTGCAGGTTGTAGCTAGTATGATATTGATTTGTTGTATATCTTGATTAAATAAGGAAGGGCGAGGAGCTTAAGGCTCCTCGCTACGCTAGTGCCGCGGTGCCACGTGACGACCACGTGACTACACGTGATATTGTCCCAACACTGGCAACTCTTCTTTTGTGGGTTGCCTGTATAACTATGCCGTTTTAACCGCTTAGCTAGTATAATAAGTATCAATCCTTCTTACTTACTATTGCCATTGCAATATAAGTCTCGCTGTCCTAAATTTGCCAAAGAAATGGTGGTTAACCAAGTAGTAAACTAGGAAATCCTAGGTAGATTAACCAGGGAACTATGTTGTTGAAATAGAGTTGCGGAGCTTGTCGATATCCGGCTCCATTCCAGAATCCACCTCCACTAGATCCTCTACGAGAGCCTCCTCCGCGGTAGCTAGAGCCTCTACGTCTATTATAGCTGCCACGGCCTCATCTATACCCACTTCATCCGTAGGAGCAATCGGTCCAGTACTGGCCGTTATTATAACTGTCGTATTCGCCGTAATTAAGCTCCTGGTGATATTGAACCTCTAGTAATCTAACCTTGTAACGTTGAACCTCTGGCAATCTAATCTTGTTGTAAGCATTCCACTGTCTATATTGCTGATATGGCGGATAAGCTTGCTTATTGCGTGGTGGTTGTTGCGAAGGTTGCTGCGGAGATTGCTACGGAGGTCGAAGCGGAGGTTGAAGCGGAGGTTGTTCAGGCGCGGTAGGGGCTAGAGGGAACGTCTCGGCGCTTGAGTTGAATGGAGTCAAGAATCTCTAGTGGGACGGAGCTTGAGGCACGGGTTGAGGTACGGCAGCCTGAGGAACTTGAGGTGTTTGATAGCCTAAGGTTGTCTATGGTGTTACTTGTGGCTGTCCATTGTTGGGATTCCCTCGAGAGTTAGACTTCTTTATAGCGCGTATTTGGTGCTTAATCTCTTGTGGTTGTGGAGGTTCTTGTAGAGGTTCTTACGGAGGTTCTTGCGGAGATTGAAGCAGAAGTTCTTGCGGAGGTCATTCAGGAGGTTGCTGCGGAGGCTCTTGCGGAGGTTCTTGTTAAGCTTGCTAGTGGGACGGAACTTGAGGCACGGGTTGAGGTACGGTAGCCTGAGGAACTTAAGGTGTTGCTTGTGGCTGTCCATTATTGGGATTCAATTGAGAGTTAAACTTTTTCATGGCGCGTATTTGGTGCTCAATCTCTTGTGGAGTCCATTCGTGCTCTTCCTTTGCGTCAAGGACCTGCTTCTAAATGTTGTCTCCAATAACGCCCTCATCCATAGAGACAAATACTCCATTCTCCCGAAGGAAGTCTCGAAAATCCCGAACAATATTATCATTTCCAAGTGCCCAGGTATTAGCAGTCCATCCCATAAAATCCTCCCGGAAATATTCCTATAGTTGTATATCGGCGTAGTGTCTACTTCGGTAGAATATAATACGGTGTAGGAGAAAGCCATTAACTTGTTTTGCTGTACAAGTTGTTGTGTCAAAGGTGGTAAATTCGTCCCAATCTTTATCGATGAGTTTCGCGTATATAGCTACCCCTAGTGGTAAGGAGTCTTTCCAGTTGTTTAGAGTGGTCGTAGCCATGTTTTCGGAGGAAGGGAAGTGTTGTAGTGTTATAGGCGCGTACTGGCAGGTCTTGATTCCTGTGGTATTTGTGGCTTGCAAAGGCCGTAGAGGAGGAAAGGGGTGCGCTGGTGTTTGGGGCGCGCTGTTGACGTGATTTTCGACGTGGCAGATCTGTAAGGAAGGTAGCAGACGGTGTGTTTGTCGTTTGGTACGCGTTCAGACGAGAATCTGCGATTATGGGGCTCAGGACCAGTTCTGGCCTTGAATCGCGAAGACTTGTAAAGCGTGTTATTCTGCGTGATGGACGCAAGAATCTGTAATCTGGGAAAGGCTCAGGACCAGTTCTGGCCTTTTAGATCCTTAGATTCGTGGAAGAGTTCTATTTAAGGTTCAGGACCAGTTCTGACCTCAAAAGACAGCTTCCTTTAGCACGAGTAGCACTGGTACAGTGGCTCGTCTCTTCTTGGGAATACTTAGCTGCTCTGTGGTATAACAGTGAAGTTAACCACTGATCAGTGTTGGTTTCACAAGGTGATATCACGTAGCTGCAGGTTGTAGCTAGTATGATGTTGATTTGTTGTATATCTTGATTGAATGAGGGAGGGCGAGGAGCTTAAGGCTCCTTGCCACGCTAGTGCCGCGGTGCCACGTGACGACCACGTGACTACACGTGATATTGTCCCAACAATAGGTATAGATAGATAAATAATGATTATTAAATTTAAAAAAAAGAGTAAAAAAGGGTAGAATAAAAGAAAGTAAAAAGTAAAATAATTATAAAAAGGGATAATATTTAGAAATAAGTAGTTATAAAGGTAATAAATAGAAAAGAAGTAGTAGGTAGTAAAGAAATAGATATAAAATAAAAAAGATTTATATAAATTTAATAGTATAGATATTTAGATAGAAGAAATAGATTTATTAGTTATATAAATAGATTTAAATTATATAATAATTATAAAAAATAAGTTATAAAGTAGAAAGTAGTAAAAAGAGAAGTAGGTTAGGTAATAGTAAGTATTAAAAGGGGAGTATAAGTAGAGAGGGGAAATAATTATTTAAAAAAGAAATAATAATAGTATTAAAGAATAGTAAAATGGGATAAAAATAGATAAGTTAGTATAGAATATATAGATGGTTTAGTAAATAAGGAGAATTTTTAGTAATATATAATAGTTAAAAATAGAAAGATAAAAAAAAAGGATTAATAATTAATAGAGTAATTAAGTATTTATTTATTTTTAAATATTTTTAGTATAGTATTTAGTATTTAATTTATAATAGATAGAATAATAATAGATTAGATAGGTATTAAAAGGATTTAGTATAAAAGTAAAGTTTTTATATATATATATATAAAAGATTATTAGAAATAGATTTTTAAAGTAATTTTAGATATAGATTTAAAATATTTAAGTAATAGTATTAGTAATTTTTAAGAAATTAAAATAAATTATATTTAGGGAATATAAAAAAAGAATTTTTTTTTAATTTTTAATTTTTTTTAGAAATAAGTAAGTTTTATATAGTATTATTATATTAGTTAAATAGTTATAGGTTTAGATTTAACGTAGGTGATAGGGTTATGACGGTCGGCATAGTTATGACGGGTTGGAAAATCAAAACTACGCATAGAGGAACCGTTATAACTATGCCGACCGTCGTAACCCTATTACCTACGTTATGCGATATATCTATCTTGCACACCTCTGCAAGCCATTGTGGAGGCCCTAATGGAGTTGCAAGCTCTGCGTCTGCCTGGAGCCGTGGAGCTTTACGAGACCTCTGCCGAACAAAGCTCAGGGGGAGACGTGCACGGAGCTCTACACGGAGCTCCGCGGCAGTATTTTGATGTTCCAAACCGTAAGCCCAAGGAGGAAGGCGGTAGTAGCCGACCGTCATAACTATGCCGACCGTCATAACCCTATCACCTACGTTAATTATAAAAGGGATTTTAATATTTAAAGTTATTAATATAAAATATAATAATAAGTTAATTAAAATAGTTTATTAATAGTAATAGGGTTAGTAGTAATAGGGTTAATAATGGTAAATTAAATAAATTAAGTAATAATAAATTAAGTAGTTATAATAGTAGAGGTAATAGTAGTAATAGTAGTAATAGTAGTAGTAAATTAAAAAATAGTAGTAATAGTAATAATAATAATAGAAATAGTAGTAGTAGAAGTAGTAGAGGTAGTAGTAGTAATAAAAGTAGTAAAGGTAGTAAAAGTAGTATAGGTAGTAGAGGTAGTAAAAGTAGTATAGTATTGTATTAGAAGTAAAGGGAGTAGGGAGGAGGAAATTGGATAGGAAAAAGGGTTATTATAAGGGTTAGGGGGTTAGGAATCTATTAAAACTAAAGGGATTTAGCAAAAATTTAAGTAAGGAATAAAAAAAAATCTGGCAAGAGGCCAACTTTTTTATTTAAGAGAGGTAGAACTAGGCACGGCAAGATATATATAGGTTTTAAATTTCAAATATCTATTATAGTTAGGTCGCTGCGTTACTACAAAGTTAAGGAATTCAGCGTTGTTTTAATGGGGATTAGGATAAAAATTCAATACGGTTTAGCGGCGCGATAGAAATTTAATATAGCCTAATAGTATAGATAGAAATTCAATACAACTTAGCGCGAATATAGTTTATAGGCTATATTGGCCTCTAGGCCACCTATTATGGCAGATCAGAAACTTAAGAATTAGCTTTACTTATAGGTATTAATATCTAAAATAAGTCTGTCTCCTTAAAAAAGGGGATTTTCTTATTATAGTGTAGCTATTAAGGTAGTAGTTAAGTAACATATCGTGTTTTTTGCGATTTTAATAGGGTAGCCTGGAGGCCCGCATAGCCTATAGGCCCATAGACTATAATATACTTATAAAGATAACTAAAAAGCGGCCTAATAGAGGACTAAGTATAAGGCCTACTAGCGTAAGAAAGCTAGCTAGTAGTAATAATAGTAAGCGTAATAGCAATTATAGTAGCAACTATAACAGTGTAAATAACTTAGTTAGTTAAGGCACTAGCACGGTATAAGGGACACACAAGCCTATATAATTAGATTATCTATTAATAAGGATCTAAAGCTAAAGAAATAAAAGGAGAAGAATAGCAACGCCGCTTAAAGTTAGGTTTTTATATAGTTCCCTAGTTACGTAAGAGTTATATAAGCCCTATATCTACTATAATGTCTACCATAACTACAACTAGCTGCTATTTTCTGCCAGTGCTATAATAGTAGTAAGTAAACGCACTAATAGGCTTTTAAATACACCTATGCCCTCTTTTTATCTTTATATAAGCCAACCTAAAAGGGATTAAATAAATAATAATACCGCCTAAGTAGGGATTTAGGCCAATAGACTTAATGCCCCTATTAATACAGTCGCATCTACTATAATTATCTACTATAAATTAATATACCTGCAGTATAGTATCGCTTAAATATAAGAGAATAAAACGCGGCAAACCTTATAATATCCGCAGAATTTTAATATCTACAGTAGTTATAGTATAGTGTTGCTGTAGGTATGGAGTTTATTTTAGAGTTGGGACAGAAACTTAATACGGATTAGAGCGTCTTTTAGAGTTAGGGATAAAAACTTAATATAGCTTAGAGCGTCTTTTAAAGCTAGGTATAGAAATTTAATACGGTTTAGCAGCTTACCCCCTTAATAACCTTAGAGCTTCCCTACCTCTTAGACTTTTAAAGGCTATATTATAGCTAAAGCAAACCATGTCCGCCCTAAGGAAAAGGCGGGGTAGGCTGCCAAAATTTATACTAATAAAGAACGAAAGGTAGTAAAACAGAAGATAAAGAAAGAGTCCTATTAACGCCAGCGAGACCGCTAGAAAAATACGCCGTACTAATAAAAGCCGCAGCACTAACAAGATAATATAGTAGTAGCGCTAGGCCTCTAGATCTAATTAGACCCTCTTTTTATCCTCTAGTAAGCTGGGCCCAAAGAGGATAGGCCAACTATAGTACCTAACCAGCAGATTATAGCGCCCGATTAGGGGATCCTAGTAGGCTTTAGTAACCCTAATAAAGAGGAGCAAAATTTAGTAACCCTATACGCAACCCCTTTAATACCTATTAATTGCCCTATATTACTAGAGGAGGATAATAAGGGCGTAGACACGGAGGAAGAAGCATAATAGCAGCTCACTAAATAAGTATAGTTAACAGCGTTAACTTAGCCTTTATCTTTAGTCCGCGAATCTCCTTTACTGCAACTAGCTGAATAGTTAGAGCCTATTCTATTATTATAGGAGGAAGATAGCGCGGAGGACACGGACTAGGTTAGAGAAATAGGTGAGATAAGTAAAACAGCAAAGGTATCGCTAAGTAAAGGTTAGTATATACAGCTATTTAATAAGGCGGACGATATAGATTGGGCTATATATAGCAATAACGACTATATAGACAACGCTAGTAATAGCGATAATAGACCTAAAGATCGGCGAGTAAGGTAGGTAGGCTCTAATAAGCCTACTACTAATAACGAAGACAATAAGGTTAAATAAAAGTAGTATACTAGGGCGGCCGCCTTCTGACTACAAATGGCATAGAATAAGAGGTGCACGTATAGTATGTAAGTGCAAAGAATTACAATAGAGACTTTACTAAATTTATTAGATAAGCCCTTATATGCCATAAATAAAAGTGGGTACTCTTTAGCATAGATAACTTAATTCTAGCAACGCTAGGTATTACTATTTGCCCCTAGTAGTATAACTAACTACCCTTTAGACCTACTTAAGATCGCTTTAAGGAACGAGGACCCTAACAACTACCGCTATATTTTATAGCAGTTATTACTAGCTAGAGGCGATAAGAACCTACCAAAGCTTAGCTTTCTTAAGTTGGAAAACCGCTTTAAAGGCCTAGAAATCTAAATCCGCCAACGCTGGGATATTAATAGCTTTATTACTTAAGCAACTACGCTAGCTGCGTACTGAGGCGGGTTTGACTTAGTGTATAGACCTTTATTTCTCTAGTATATTATGTAGAACCTAAGGATCTGGATTTAAGGCTATAAAGTATATAAGTTAAAACAGCTCCGCCTAGGCGAGGGCCTAGCAGTAGGCGGGTTTAGCTATAAATGTTATATATTCTTCCCATATATAGTTATTAAAGATAGTGGTGAAATATACCTGTTGGATAGGGAATAAGCCGTTTAGGTAGATTATATTGTGCTTCTAGCTCTAAAGCTTAGTTGTCTACCTAACGTCTACTAGTATTACCCTTATAGCTTTATAGAGGCGGATACTAAAGCCAAAGTTAAGTAAGAATGCTTTATAACAGGAACCGGTTAGCCTATAGATATTAGGTATATAGTACCTGAGTTATATTTAGATATATTCTAGGCTAAGGTATAACGTCTCTCCTATAACTATACTGGGAACAGAACTATATAGCGCGATACCTTCCGTAATCTATTTCTAGTAATAACTGGATATAGCCTTAAGCTGTTTACTAAACAGGATACATTTAGCCTAGCGCGAAATAACTTTCTAAGATACCTTAACTAATACTTTAATTTCAATGCAGAATAAATACCTACTAAGGACTGCTGGGTAGATATTAGTATAGAGGATACGCTAATATCTGCTAAGGACCCTAGCAGAGGCGTTACGCTTATATAAAAGCTACACTGCTTAGATAACTGGGTAAGGCAATTTACCTATCCTAACTATAACTCTAAATTAATAGAGACATGCCGTTACTACTAGGCTCTTATAAGGGACTCTAGCAGTATAAGTGTGGAGCTATAGCAAACCAATAGCCTATGCCGTAATAGCGGTATTGCTTACAATAAGGCGTATAACATTAATAAAGAAATGTTCGCTATACTATTTAAAGGTTACAGCCCCTTCCAAAACTCGCAATTTAAAGCCCTTAGCTATTTGTAGAAATTGCTAGAATAATGGTATTCTATTAATAGCATAAAAGGTATATGTCTAGACGCAGCAAAGAGACGGCAGCTGCTTAAAGCATATACTACTACTAAATAGTAGCTCTCCTCCACCTTACGGGATTCCAAAAATAAAAACTATGGGGTTAGGTAAGAATACTGTATAATAATAAAGCTACTTAGAGCACTGGAGGAGGGGGATATTAATGCCGTAGAGTTGCCTGCTTTATTAGTAGCGGATAGCCAAGCTATAGCTAGTAGGGCAGCTAGGTATATGCCGTACTAGGTTCTACCTACTAATAAGGTAAATATATTCACAACCATAGAGATAAACCGGTGGCTCTTTAGCTTTAAGGTAATTATTAGAAGAGTTAGTATAGGGTATAATAGTTAACTAGCGGCGTCGCAGGAGGAACAGCTTATTAATAAAGTAATAGTATCTGCTCTAGTGCGCGTCCTCTATATAAGTACTAGTACTAACCCTTTATCATATCCATCTATGTGGTTAGGGGAACGGCGGAAAAAAAAGAGAGAGGAGTTGGATATAAGTGATAAGGATATTAAAGGCGAAAGAAATCGATATTAGGGTCTAAACCTTTAGGCATATATTAAAGAGAATAGAATAGTATAGTTTCTAGTAGATCTAATTTATTAAAATATAACGCTAACTTTTACCTAGTAGGCAATTAAACGTCTAGCGCTTGTGTCTAACGCGTTCTAGAAATCGTTCTACAAAACGCTAAATATCTAAAGGTCCCTCTTACACGAGAATACAATGTCTTAATTATTTAGAGATTACCTACGCACGTTAAAAGAGATTGGTATTAAGACTAGGGCATAGCTATTAGTACAAAGCTATATTTAAGAAGTGCTAGGGCTATTAACGGACTGCTAGTCTAATTGGCCAAGGGACCGTAAGCAGTAGCGTAAAGAATTTATAGCTAGGGCAAAATTAGAAGATAATAAGGCGTTAGGGCTATAGGGACTTTTATAGACAATAGTATTTAACCTAATTGGCGGCCGGCTATAGATTATAGGGGTATGGCAGAGTAAAGCTAGCGGGATATAGAATGGGAAGACGTACTTCGCATAGTACGACATAGGGCTTTGGAAGGATAAAGTCTTTGCTTTATTCGCGTGGGATAATAAGCAAGAGGACGTATTAAAGAAACGGGGTTGGCATAACGTAGCATTCCGTGTACTTACGCGGCAGCTGCATTCTATTATTGTAAAAGAAGTAGGATAGTTGGTAGGATATAGGTTTCTTAATTATGTTAAGGAATATGCAGCGCAATATCTTTTAGCAATCCCTTAGTATAACTATAATAAACTATCTGTTATGTATAAGGCGTCTAAACACCATTTATAGAGGCGCAAGAGGAAATCAGTATGCTTAGCACACTAGAACGAATAAATTGGTTAGTGCTATAGATGTTAGATAAATTCCAAGGCAATTATAGCGCGATTATAGGGCACTATAGCCAAGGTAGGCGACAACTAAACGAGGAAAAGTAGAAGGTGGCGCAAAGTAACTTAATAAGAGGTTTTTACCCATTAAAACTTATAGTATATAGTTCTTTAGATAAGACAGTGCATATACCTTTTACCTCTCTTTTTATTGGTAATAAACCAAAACTTAAGCTAGCGGGTAAGTTTGCTAAGGATTTAAATGAGTATATTACTAAATAAGAGGCCAAGTCTAAAGACGACCTAGAGGAAGTTTAGCTAAAATAGGCAGGGTGGAATGTTTTATATAGTTATAGTAGACGTTATAGTAAACGTTATAGTAGACATTATAGTAGATGATATAGTAGACGCTATAGTAGACGTTATAGTAGATGTTATAGCAAACGTTATAGTAGACGATATAGTAGACGTTATAGTAGACGTTGTAGTAAACATTATAGTAGAATATTATGGTAGACGTTATTATAGATATTATAGTAAACATTATGGTAGACGCTATAGTAGACGCTATAGTACACATTATAGTAAATGTTGTGGTGGACGTTGTGGTACTTTTACGCGAAAGCCTTCTCTAAGAGTTAGGTAGATTATAAGTTAGATTAGGCTAAGGTATTAAAAATCTAGAATATAAAGTAAGATTTTTTCTTTAACCTACTACTTATTTATTAAGAAGCTAGTAAATAAAGGAGGTATTTACTACCCCTATACCCACCTAAATAAAATACCCTAACTCTAAATTAGCTAAAGCTAGTTACAAATAAACCAGATCCCTAAATTATAGCTTTAGACCTATAGCTATAGCCCCCTAACTAGTAGAACTAGTTATAAGAGAGCTAAATTTGCTAAACTATCCTCTAGTTACTTATCTAGAACCTTAAAATTAGGGTTTGCGAAGTTATACTCCTTTACTATTAAGGCAAGCGCGGCCTCTGCCTTTTCCGTATCTATTTCCCTAACAAATCCATACCTAGCTATATTGTAGTTCTCCCACCACCCTACTAGGCTAGGTAAAGTAATATTCTTATTTTCTAGAGTTATACTCCAGAAACTCCTCCAAACAGCACGCTTAGTAAAGGTAAATACTTTATAGGGGTATGGGAATTGACCTTCCAGAATCATTACCTGTAAAAATAGTTAGCTATTAAATATTTCTTTAAGCTAATATATAGAAACAGACCTGTAAAGTACGCTTAGAAAGCATACTAATAATTCTTAGATAGAAAGCAGAGCGAAGAGTAGTTATTGGAAATCTATTAAAAAGAAGAATCTTGCTCTTAAGAGAATATATAGCATTATTCTAGTGTCTATGCAAAGCTCTAAATTAAAGAATATTATTGCGTCTACGAAAAGATTTAGAAGCATACTAAGCTGCGGCTTGTTCTTCTTTAGGTAAAAGATTAACTATAGGCATTAGTATAATAACCATTATAACATCAAAATACTTACTATTGAGAACCTCTCTATTAGCGGCATTGTCCTAGCAATATTAGGACTCTAAAACAATATCTAGTTTATCTAGGTCTTTATAGTCCTCCTAATCCAAATTATCGTTATTAAATCTTATATAGCTATGGTTATATGCCTAGAGCTAATTTTAAATACTTATATAACAACCAGTATTAAGTCTATAACGCAGTTAGTATCTACCGTAATATTTACCATAATTCTATATTACCTTCTGTCAATTGCGGCTTGCTTTTCCTTAGCAAGTAGTAGAGCCTTTTATTCTTTAGTAGCCTACTAGTACTTAACCGATTTCTTCAATTTCGTAACATAGTATGAGACATTGGCAGAGTCTACGCGTTTCGCCTTATTCTGGGGTATTATAGCCCATCTTTTATTGCGAAGCGTAGAGAGATTTACCTTTTTTAGCTTAGGTGTATTAGTAGAAGGCGAAGCAACGCGTTTTAATAACATTTTGGTAAAGAATAGTAAGTAAATAGTAAGATTATAGCTTGGTGCTACATAGGAAGGCGTCTACCATAATATAGTAGATGGTTAGTGTGTGGGGAAGTTAGAAAGCGGGCTAAAAGTAAACTTTCGCTTAATATTTAAGATCGTGGTCTGTGCGCATATAATAAGTCAGCCATATAAATAAGTTTACTTTTACTTTTTATTATACCTAATCAACACTACCTAACTTTCCATCTACTATAACTATAGTAGACGCTTAGTACCACCATAGCTAGTATAGCTTAACGTTTACTAAGAAGTGCCGCGCGCTTAGCTAGTGCTACTTTACCTAAAAAGAGTACCTTGCCTAAAAAGAAGACCGTTTCTTATAAAAAGACCGCTAAAAACGCCGCAACGCCTATAAAGCCCCCTACTCCGCTTATAACTATACCAAATTAGGCTAAGCCTGTTGCTTAAAATCCTACTACTGCTAGTTCTTTTAATCCTTCTCACCCTATAGAAGCGTAAGCAAATTAAAATGCTACTTCTACACCTGCCCTTCCTCCCTAGTATACTCGTAAAGATTCTTCTAAACAAAATATTCTATAGTCTATTAAGACTGTTCTTTTAAAGTCATCTATATCTACTGCTAGAAAGTCTCTGTTAGCTAATAACTATAGTAAGATAAGTCCTAACGTACCTCTACTAATACGCCTAGTAAGCTTTATTTCTGCTACCCTAAGTCCTAGTTTTAAAGACTAAGAAAAAACACCTATAAGTTATTATACATTTATAGTAGACGTTATAGTAGACGCTTATTTATAAATAGCATCGAGTTTTCCGCGAGTATCGTAAGGCTAAAAAGCTTGCACTAGCTGTAGGGCTTCTACCGGCCTTAAAATCTTATATATATAAACTGTCTCGCGAGCCTTCTTACTTATTTAGTATTTTAGACAATAAACCCAGTCCCCTCCTAACTAACGTCCTGTCTACTAATGTAAGTTTTATATATTATATAGTAGCTATTTTAGTATGTGCTAATATTATCTATAGGAAGAGATCTAAAAGGAGAATTAAAGAATTGCTTTAAATGCTAAGAAGGCTGTTCTTAGGCGGAAACATATAGCTAAAATTAAGCGTAGAAATCGGGATTTAGCCAAGATTAATAGTAGTTCTAAGGTTAAGCCTAAGGGGGATTATAACTCTGCTACTAATAAGAGAATTATTCTAAATCAAAGTGCAATTGCCGAAGAACTCTGGGCTGCTAAAGCTGTTAAGGAGAGAGCTAAAAAGGCAGCTTTGGCCGCTAAGGACGCTGCTAGGAATGCGCCTTTAGATACTACTAGGAATGCGCCTCCAGATGCTACTAGGAATACGCCTCCTTAGAATACTACTAGGAATACGCCTCTTTAGGATTCTACTAAGAATATACCTCCTTAAAATGCTACTGGGAATGCGTCTTCTTCTAAAAAACGTAAACTTAGTGGAGATATTAAGCCTAGAAGTAAGCCTAAAGATAGCACATTACCGGACCTTAACTAAGCAGCTAAGGAAAATAACCCTATTACTAGAGACGAAGATAATAAGAACAATTCTACACCTACTATAAGTTTTCGTAGTTATGGTAAACGTTATAGTAGACGCTAATACTTTTATAGCACCCTCCTGTGCCTATAGTTAAACCTATAGCTGCAAAAAAGCCTTGCTAGACTACTACTATAGATAAGGGAAAAGGCAAGGTTAATAATACTTCTAAGCTATTAACTAGCCGGAAATCTACCTATAGTAAGGCTACTCTGGCTAAAACTATTCCTGGTACCTTCTATAAGGCCCCTATTAGTAAGCATACTAAGCCTACTTAGAAGTCTTGCGCTCCTATAAATACGACTACTAGGGAAATAAATGTATATATTCCAACTATTAAGGCTTAATGTACTAGAACTCTTTTTTATAAGAGAACTGGTATTAGAAGGCAGAGGCCTGAAGGTATACTACTTTTGCTTTTACTTACAGTAATCTTTTCACTAATACTTTTACAGCTCGAGCCTTAGAAGAAATCTGGTTCTATTAAAAGTCGCTAGCTTTTATAATCCCATCTACACCATTTAACCGCCTAGTTCGCGATATTGCTATAGATAATATGCAAGACGTGCGGTTTTAGAAAGCGGCTCTTATAGTACTTTAAAAAGCATTAGAGGCTTATCTGATTAATAAATTAAGTAGTAAGTTTACTTTTAGTATTTACTATATTACTACTAATAGTGTACTTTTATAGTGGCAAACCTTTGCGCAATTCACGCTAAAAGAGTTACAATTTAATAAAAGGATATGCAACTAGTTCAGAATCTTCAGAGCATAATAATTGGCTATATATTATTGCCTTAATTATCTACTTATATGCCTTTTACTAATTTTACACAGCCTAAAACTAGGAGAGAATTAGTTATTTTTAGAGAATACTAACTTAGCTATTTAGGGTCTCGTCCTTTTATAACTGGCTTTAGCTAGTCTATAGTTAGGGCATTAATATTAAACACTATAGTTATATTAATTACATGCTATAAGAATCCAAAGGGAGATAATCCTAATATAACTTATCGCTGCCCATGCCTACTATATGTTATTTAGTATAGTCTTAATATAATTATAGGCTATATTTAAATCATATCTAAATCTAGAGATATTAGGAAGAATTAGAAGGTAGGCGATTAAAGAAGTATATTAAGAAAGTTAAGACGCCTAATAATTGCCTTAATTCTAACCTCTAGCTATTATAGAACCTTATTAAGGTATATTAATTTATAGTAGATGTTATAGTAGGTAGTACTAATATCTTATTTAAGTTTAGGTTTTTTTATACCTATCTTTAAACACCTTTTTATTAGCAGTATCTACTAGGTAATATTAAGATTTTAAGACAATTTTTAACTTATCTAGGTTCTTCTAGGCCGAATTATTATTAAACCTTATATAGATATAGTTATAAGTTAGAAAGTAATTTTAAATACTTATATAACAACTAGAGTTAATCCTGTAATATAGTTAATATCTACTATAATATTTACTACAATTATATATTACTTTCTGTCGATTATAGCTTATCTTTCCACTATAAATAGCATAGTCTTTCACCCTTTAGTAGCCTCTTAATACTGTATATATTTTTATATTTTTATAATATAGTATAAAACGTTAATAAAGAGTGCATATTTTACTTTATTCTTAGGCACTATAGCCTATCTTTTAATATAAATTATAGAAAGATTTTTTTTTTGGCTTAAGTATATTAGTTAATGGTAAAGCAACGCGTTTTAATAACATTTTAAAAAGGAATAGCAAAATTATAGGCTTTAGAGCTATATAGGAAGGTGTAACGGGACTAGCCTAGTTATAGTAGGAATATTTTAGTAAAATACTCAACAGATAAATTCTAACGCTTTAATTAAATTCTGCTAAATTCCGCCGACTTAATTGAATTCCACTAAGTTCTACTAACTTGATTAAATTCCACCAAATTCCACTAATGTAATGGAATTTGGTTAAAACCTGTCGAAACCTACATGCGCTTATGCCCACGTATCTACTGCTAAGACCTTTAAATATTTAGTTACAAGCTTCCTATATTCCTTTCTCCTCTTTATATAATGTCTTGTTCTCTGCAAGAGCTATATACCCTTAGATTTAGATAGAATTTATATTATTCCTTTAAATCTTCCCTAAAGCCTCTTTGCGCCCTAATAGAAGGCATCTACTATAATATAGTAGACGGTTAATTTCGCTTAATATTTAAGCTAGTGGTCCGTACGCGCACTATAAGTTATAACCGCATAAATAATTCTAAACTTTACTTTTTATTACGCCTAGTTAATACCACCTAACCTTCTATCTACTATAATTATAGTAGACGCTTGGTACTACTATGGCTAGTATAGCTTAACGTGCACCAAGATATACTGCGCGCTTAGGCGCCGCCGCTTTGCGTAAAAAGCCTAGCTAGCCTAAAAAGAACACTATTTTTGATAAAAATGTTATATTTCTCTTACCGTCCCCTTCTAGTGCTGATAACGCTATAATACCTATAAAGCCTCCTACCCTGTTACCTGTAACGCTAGATAAGGCTGAGCCCGTTACTTAAGATCCTACTGTTGCTAGTAATACTACTTCTACCACTCTACCTAGCCTTCCTTACTAGCATATTTAAGGTACTATAGCCAATCGCTCTTAGCATACTTATGAAGATGATTTTAGACAAAATATTATACAGTCTACTAAGACTATTCTTCCGGAGTTGTCTATATCTACTGCTAGGAAGTCTCCGTTTGCTAATAACTATAGTAATACAAGTTCTAATGTACCTTTACTAATGCGCCTAGTAAGCTTTGTTTCTGCGACCCCAAGCTCTTACTTTAGAAGAGAGAAGACACCTATAAGTTAATATATATTTATAGTAGACGTTGTAGCAGACGCTAATTTATAAATAGTATTAAGCCTTCTGTAACTATTGTAAGGCTAAAAAGCTTGCATTAGCTATAGGGCTTCCGCTAGCCTTATAATCTCCTATATATAAACGCACTTGCGAGTTTTTCTATAAGCTTGGCATTTTAGATAATAAAGACACCCCCCCTTAAACCAACGTTCTATTAACTGCTGTAAGTTTTATACATTATATAGTAGCTATTTTAGTATACGCTAATATTATCTATAGGAAGAGATCTAAAAGAATATTAAAAGAATTGCTTTAAATAATAGGAAGGCTGTTTTTAGGCAGAAACGTATAGCTAAGATTAAAGGCAGAAATTGGGATTTAGTTAAGATTTATTTTAGTCCTAAGGTTAAGTCTAAGGAAGATTATAACTCCACTACTAACTATAAAAGTGTTAATAATTAGAATTTAGCTACTGGGAATATGCCCCCCTTTAAAAAATACTATAGGGAATGTGCTTTCTTCTAAAAATGCTACTAAAAATATATCTTCTTATAAGAAACGCAAGATTGGGGGAGATACTAAGGCTAGGTATAAGTTCGAAGATAATATATTGCTAGATTTTAACTAAGCAGCTAAGGAATATAATTCTTTTCTTAGGGAGGAAGATAAGAATAATTCCCCAGCTCCTACTATAAGTTTTTATAGTTATAGTAGACGTTATGGTAGACGCTAATACTTTTATAGAACCCTTCTGTAGCTAAATCTATAGTTGTAAAAATGCCTTGCCGGACTACTACTATTATGGGCACTGGCAGAGGCAATAGAGGCTAAGGAGGCAATAGCAAACCCAGTACTATAGATAAGGGAAAAGGTAAGGTAACTAATACTTCTAAGCTATTAACCAGCCGGAAATCTACCTATAGCAAGGCTACTCTAGTTAAGACTATTCCTGGTACCTCCTATAAAACCACTACTAAGACTATTCCTAGCACTTCCTGTAAAACCCCTATTAGTAAGCCCGCTAAGCCTATTTAGAAGTCTTACGCTCCTATAAATGCGACTACTAGGGAAATGAATATATATATTCCAACTATTAAGGCTAGACGTACTGGAACTCTTTTTTATAAGAGAACTAGTACTAAAAGGTAGAGACCTGGAAGTATATTACTCTTACTCTTACTTATAGTAATCTTTTCACTAATACTTTTATAGCTTGAGCCTTAGCAGAAATCTGGTTTTATTAAAAGTCACTAGCTCTTATAATTCTATCTATACCATTTAACCGCCTAGTTCGTGATATTGCTATAGATAATATATAAGACGTGCGGTTTTAGAAAGCGGCTCTTATAGTACTTTAAGAAGCATTAGAGGCTTATCTAATTAATAAATTAAGTAGTAAGTTTACATTTGGTATTTACTATATTACTACTAATAGTATACTTTTATAGTGGTAAACTTTTATACAATTCACGCTAAAAAAGTTATAATTTAACAAAAGGATATATAACTAGTCCATAGTCTTTGGAGCATAATAATTGGCTATATGTTATTGCTTTAACTGTCTGCTTATAAGCCTTTTACTAATTTTAAATAGCCTAAAACTGGGGGAGAACTAGTTAGTTTTAGAGAATGCTAACTTTTGCCTTTTAGAGTCTTTGCGTAGTTCTCTTACCTTAAAGTTTTAAAGACCCTTTAAAGACTAGCAATACCTTTTAAGCAGCATTTAAAGGTTATTAGCATAGTTAGAATACTTCGTTTATATAAACGCTTAGCATAGCGTTATTTATAGGAAATTTGTATAACCTCCTATATTATATTGTTAAGCCCTCCTAAATAAGGCTAAGTGTAGGGTAATTTTGTAATATACTAAGCGAACCCCCTTAAAAAAAATTCAAATTCTTGCCGTAATTCTTATCCTACACTCCACTTATTCAACTACTAAAATTGTATAAAAAACATCCTACTTATTATTAGCCTTACTTTAAAGTACTATACCACCCTAGATATTGCCTAAATCTAAAGATAAAGAGTTAACGCCTTTTATATCTATACCCTCTCACCCTAAATTACAACGAAGGGATATAGCGCAGAAAGCACCTAGAAAAGTACCTACTAAGAAAAGGACTAAGGCTTCTGTTCTAAAAAAACATTATTCTACACAGCCAATTAAGGTAGCTTTTAAAAAAATGCGTATTAGCTAAAGTAGTAAGCACGTCTACTATAATGTCTACTATAATTTTAACGTACTATATAGCGCGTGCTCTTTGGGAAATCCGTTAATACCAATAAAGTACAGAGCTTATTTTTCTAAAAAAAAGGTTTACTTATGTTGTTCGTGAAATTCTTCTTACGTATAGCAAAGAAGACTCTTTATACCGTATTTAAGGTGCTGTACTAGAAGCACTTCAAGAGGCTATAGAGGCATATATTGTATCTTAGTTTAAGGGTAAGATCTCTATATTACTATAACGTAGGTGTACTAATTAGAGGCTAGCTGTAAATTTATATACTCTTTATACTAGACATGTTACAATCCAGGTTAAAGATTTTATATTAGTAAAAAGAATTTGTAAAATTATTATATAGTATAGACTTTATATATCTACCATAATATCTATAATAAATTTTCACATTAGGTGACTAGGTCTTTGGATACTTTTTATACTTAACTAACTAAAGCTTCGCGCAGAGATTTTGTAGAGCTTAAATATTATAATAGGTCTAGTTCTTAGTGGGTAGGTCTAAACCTGCTAGACCCGACCTATTAAAAACCTAACTTGACTTAGTGAAAATCGGGTTAATGTGATTTACTATAACATATACTATAAGATGCATTATAAAGTCTACCATAACGTCTACTATAAGATCTACTATAGCGTCTACCGTAATATTTACTATAACATCTAATATAACGTCTACTATAGCATATACCATGACGTACATTATAACATCTACTATAACGTCTACTATAACGTCTACTATAAGATCTACTATGACGTCTACCATATTGTCTACTATGACGTCTATTATAATATCTATTATAACCTGTAATATAACGTTTACTATAATGTCTATTTTAAAGCTGTACGTAGAGCTCTATTAAAGGTCTACTAAAGGTCTATATAAAGTTTTCTATATAGAGCTCTGCATCTACTATAATATAGAGCTCTATACGGAGTTCTCTATAGAGCTTTAACTCTATGTCTATTTCCTCTTCTGTTATATAAATTCCTACTAATGCCACATCTTTCTTGGTCTTTGGGTTACCTATAGTAATATTAAGAGATTTTCGCTAGACTTGTAAATAAAGAAGGTAATAACAATAATAATGCATTTAGCCTAGAAAAATTAGATTTATTAAAGCAGTCTACCGCCAACGCGTTAAGAAAGAGAAAGCTATTAACACTAAGTTCTATAAAAAAACCCGACTCCTATAAAAAGAATAAAACTTAGGTAACCGGCAAGGCCCTATAGGTTAGATCCTTAATATCCCACTTAGCTAATTAAAGGATAGCCTTTACTGGTCGTGACGTAACTAAAGCGCAAGACGGCCTCTTTAGGCGTGGCGCTATAGCTACTAGGGGTCCAATATATTACGCGGCACGCCCCTAAGGCATAGTATTGCATTAGTAGCCTTGCCTAATCCACGCTCCTAAGGGGAGGTAGTATTAGGTGATAGAGTTATCTTATATATATATTATTCCGCACAGCTATTTTAGTAGAATACTTAGCAATTACTAAGGCGACTACCCCTTAGTTGGATAAACACTTAATACTAACTCCGATATCTCCTTATGTTAGTATTATATTAGCAAGCTTAGACACGATTTAGTTATAGCGGAGTTAATTAACCAGCAAGCAAATAACTAACTATATTTGTGCATTATAGGACCCAGTGGGCTAGGTAATTGGGTAGGTCGACCTAATAAGCACCTAATAAACGCAGTTACAAAAGTTACATGGGGAAGTATTATAGTAGATATTATAGTAGATGTAGAGCTCTGTGTAGAGGTTTAGTAGAGCTCTATATACAGCCTTACAGTAGACGTTATAGTAGACATTATAGTAGACGTTATAGTAGACGGACCTTTTAATTTTATATATTGCTTTTTAGGAGCTACCTTATTGGGTTATATAGAATCACATTTCTTTTTAGTAATAGTCTTACCTTTCTGCCTAATAGTATGGCTATTTCTAGGTGCCTTTTGGGTTATATCTGTGACGGGCTCGTATAAATGCTTCTGAACCAAAGCTTGTAGATTGCTACCATACAAGAATACTAAGCTAAGGAGAAGAAGAGGAAGTCTGTTAGAGGCTAGCAAGATACAAAGGGGTCGCCAAGGCGCTAGTAGTAAGCAAGCCAATGGCGATTTTCCATCCCGGGGATGGAAAATCCTGATTGGTTAGTAGGAGTTAGGGTTCACTAAGTATAGCAGGTGGCATGCCCCAGCACTATTACATCACCCCCCCCTTCTAAGAAAGCCTGCCCTTAGGCGTTGCCTAAGTTCCTTATTATTATCTAAATTGTTATAGTTATCCACCCCTTCTTCCTAGCATTTAATCCAGCTTTCCAATTGGCGTGGTGGTCCAGGGAGGTTAGGGTGGGCTAGGTGGAAGTCCCGTAGCTTATAGGGAGAGTACTTAAAATCCAATGCGGGGTACCATTCTGGATCTTCGTCGTGACCTACCCAGCTCGCACGGTATTTTAGGGTACCGCGGTCTTTTTTAACTGCTAGGATCTCTTTAACTTCCTATTCCTCATCCTCTGCAATCTGAATTGGTGGTGGGGGGTCGTTATACTATCTGGGCAGCGGGTCGTCCGCGGCCTTCCGCAGTTAATCTAGAGAGAAGACAGAATGGATCTTCATTAACTCGGGTAACTTAGCCCTAAAAGAGTGCCCTTCCTCCTTAAGGATTTTATAGGGGCTAGCTATTTAGTGGTCTAGTTTATAGCTCAGTCTCTAGGTCTTCCAGTTTTTTATTAACACCTATACCCTATCTCCTACTTGGAAGTCTACCTCGCGGCAATATTAGTTCACGTTAGCCTCTTTCTTCTCTTATGCCCCTTTTATAATTGCTTGGGCAGTCTCCTAGGCTCCGTGCATTCTCTTAGCGAATGTCTGGGCCTCTTTATAGCTAAGGCGTTCGCGGGCCGTCATAGGTCCTATAGGTCTATCCTAATTAAAGGATGTTCGTGGCTTGTATCCATAGAGTAGCTCAAATGGCGACATTCCTATACTGTTATAAGGGAGCGTGAGCTGTGCGTAGTCCATTAAAGGCAGTAGTTCCGACTAATTGTCCTAGTAATAGTTAACAAAGGGGCGAAGTCGCTGGTTAAGGTACTAGTTTATAATCTTAGTTTGGCCATTGGTCTAAGGGTGGAATGCGGTAGAGAGCTTAATCTTAATCCTAAGGATATAGTAGAATTTGTCCCAGAAGTCTAATATAAATTAGGGTCCACGGTTAGAGATAATTAACTTAGGAGCGCCATAGATCCGGTAAATATTGTTAACATATATACGGGCCATATCCTTTGCAGTCGTAGTCTTAAAACGAGGGAGGGAAATGGCTTACTTGCTTAGTTAGTTAACTACTATAAAGGCCATATCGTAGCCATGTTTGTCTTTTGGGAATAATTTAAAGTCCATTATAATATGCTGCCAAGGGCGTTTAGGAACTGGCAGTGGTTATAACCATCCAGGGGTTTGATCCCTAGGGGTATCTACCCGTTTACAAGCATAATAATTTCTAATAAATCGTTCTATATCGGACAGGAGTCCTCGCCAGTAGTAGCAAGGTGCTAGTAGTTAGTGGGTCTTGTTTTAACTAGGGTGCGCCATGGAGACTTAACAGTGGGCTTTACGGATTAGCTCCATTTATAGGTTATTAATATCTGGAACTATAAGTCGTTCTTAGTGTAAGAGTAGTCTGTCTTCCATTTCTAAATTAGGGTTACCTCCCGTAGCTTAGTCACGGAGGGCTTTTAGGGATTTGGCTGTGCGGTTTATAATTAGAATGCGATTAATTAGTCCTATTAGTTTATCTAGGATCTCTCCTTTTATAGGCGCTAGCTTATTCCGTTCGGAGCTTAGTTCCTTAAGGATACGTAGGTCAAGCTGTTCGGGATAAAGGAGGGCACGTGTCCAGTGCTAAGCCTTTAGCTTATCTTGTAGTTCCACATCCTGCTCTCTCTGGGTAAGGGCATCAGCTTTAGAATTTTGCCTACTAGGGCGGTATATAATCGTAAAAAAGAATTAAGAGAGTATTTTAGCCCACTAGGCCTATTAACCAGTAAGCTGCTTTGTTGTTATAAAATACTTAAGGGCTTTATAATTAGTGTAGACTTTAATCCAAGAGTCTGTGCTTCTAAGCTTAGCGCGCCACTAGGATAATAATTATACAATAGCTAGCATTTCCTTATCGTACACCTCGTAGTTACACTCAGCTGGGGCTATTATCTTCAAGAAAAACGTAATAGGGTACCACTCGCCCTCTGGGTATAGCTATAAGAGGACCCCCGCTACTACTCTGTTGGAGGCATCTGTTTCTAGCATTAATTTAAGGTCTGGGTTATAGTAACAGAGAATTAGGGAGAAGGTAAGTTAGCTCTTTAACTCCTTAAAAGCTTCTGTACAATTATTGTTAAAAATAAAAGGTGTATTGTTCTTAGTTAGTTATATAAGAGGCTTAGCCATAACCCTATAGTTATAGATAAACTAATAGTAGAAGTTACAGAAGCCTAGAAAGGACTAGATGCCTTTTATAGTATAAGGGGGTTTCTAGTTGCGGATCGCCTTAACCTTTTTAGGGTCAACTTCAATTCCTTCTATACTAATAATAAACCCAAGGTACTTTGTTCGTTTTACTCCGAATTCGCATTTCTTAATATCAACTTATAGGCCTGCATTCCGCAGCCTCTCTAGGACCTTCTTAACGTGGGTTTAGTGCTTAAGTTTATTATTTAAGTATATAAAAATATTGTCTAGGTATGCCGTGTAGAATTTATTAAGGTAGTCAAAAAGAACATCATTTATATACCGTTAGTACGTGGCTGGCCCATTTATTAGTCTAAAAAAAAGGACTTTACATTTATAAGAACCGTAGTGGGTGCGAAACGTCGTTAGATCTTCTAATACAGGGTCTATCCTAATTTGGTAGAAAGCTTGGCGGATATTAAGCTTAGTAAAGATTTTGGCTTAGCTTAAATATATAAGGGTCTTGTTAATTAGGGGGAGAGGGTAACAATCTTTTTAGGTAATGGCGTTTAATTTCTGATAGTTAATGCAGAAACGAAGGCTTTTATTAGGTTTTTTTACAAACAGAATAGGGAAGGCAAAAGGGGCCTAACTTGGCTTAATAAACCCCTTATAGAGGTTATCGATTAAGTACTGCTTAGTTACTTTTAGTTCCTCCGTAGTTTGCTAGTAAAGAGGGCTGTAGCCTAGGGAGTTATCTGCCTCCAGTTGGATCTTATAGTCATAGGTTTAGTGGGGGGGCAGCATATCCAAAGCTGCTTTTAAGAACGCGTCTCTATGGCATAAGAGGTATGTAGGGAGGAGGCGCTTGACTAGCTCCTTATCGGTTTCCTCCACTAGCCCTTCTTCCCTCTCAGCGATGATTCGGTTAATTTTGTATAAGCTAGTAGTAAAGACCTTATTGTTCTTCCGATATATATTAAAGTGAAAACCTATAGCGCTAATTGCCGCAATATCTACTATAGGGGTGTCGTGTAATAGTAGGGGTGTCCATAGCCTTAGGGGCTTCTGGTGTATCAGTATGGTCCTCACTCCCTTTAACTCTCATTGCATCTTTTAAAGACTATCCTTTATATCCTGTTGGTACGTCCTCTTCTACATTAGTCAGATCTCCGCTATTTAGAAATCGTCTACGCCACTATCCGTTCCACTTCCATAGGTAGAGTCCTTAGCTGCATTGCTTCAGGGGAGTATCCTCATTAGTACAGAGCTCCTACCGGCTTTGCGGCAAGCATCCTCCTAGGCAAAGGCTAGATCGCAATCCCTAATATCCTGTTAATAAATGGGGTCAGCCTTTGCGGCTAGTGTCTTACGGTCAGTTCGAATTTCTCTAACAAAGGAGGGTAGTTTTAGTCTATTCTCTGGCTAGATAAACTGTCTTTGTCGCACGTTCAGCCAAATATCAAAGTAGGACATCCATTTTCGGCCAAGGATTATGTCGTAGGACCCTAGGTCTAGGATGCAAAAGGGGATACCATACTAGCGTCGTCCATTAATAGAGATATGCAGCTTTAAGACATAGGTAACCGGCTTACCAGCTTGGCCGTTATAGCCTTTTACTTGGACAGGCTTCTCTAGTCAGGTAGTATTCACATTTAAGAACTTAGCAACGTTATTTATATAAGTAGTATTTATAAAGGCAAAGCCATTTGCTTTAGTATTAATAAGGGTAGTGGTATTAACTCTATATCCATTTTAAGATACTGTATATGGAACCATAAAGTGTTTTCTACTTATTAGCTAACTAAGATTAATCTCCTTAAGATTAATAGGATACCCTAGGGGGGAGTCTTTCCTTAGGGTTCTTCTTTTCCTAACTTATCGGACGTTTCTTCTTCCTCTATCTCCTTGATATTACCCATATCCTTTAGCTCTAGGCAGGATGTGGTAAAGTAACCATTCTTTCCACAATTAAAGCACGTGACCGTGGCAGGGTTAATTGGGGTGTTGTGATGAGCATTGGTTAAAGGTATAATGCGTAGTGGGTTAGGCGAGATTTGCGGGTAGGCAGTTATAGCCGCTTTTAGTATAAGGGCGGTCGTGGTTTGTCTTCCAACGCCAGCTCCTGTTGGTGTGGCGGATAGGTTACGGTCGCTATAGGGATGCTTTAGTTAATTAGAACAAGTATTAATTTATTTAAGTTCTAAATCCAGCAACGAATATTAGGCTACAAGTCTTTGGTAGGTTAGTAGGTTGTCTAAGGCTACCGCGATCTTCTCTTATAGTCAGACCGTTAGCTTGTCGTATAGGTCTAAATAATAGTTCTTAGGGGGAACCTAGCCTTTGCCCGCTAAGTATAAGAATTAAGTCTAGAACTTAGTAAAGGACTGGTTTAATTTTATTATTAGGCAATTATAGTTATAACAGGCATCCCGTACTTTATTCGGATTAATATAGATAGTAGCTAGATGCTATATTATCTTATTAATAGATGTAAACCAAATAGGTAAATTATCCTTAAACTTTACCTAAAGGTGTTACTAGGCGTCCCTAATAGTTTAACCAAAGAGGTAGAGTATTTTAGCTTCTTTAGAGGGGAAATAGTTATGGTTAACATAAAGCTTTCCTTATACCTAGATTCTCCAGTTCTTAAAGGTCGGGTCTATGCCGTCCGATAATAGTAGGGGGTTAGGGAGCTTAACGGACTTTAATTGCTTTATCATTATATCCGTACTCTTAGGTATATTACATTCGGTTAAGCGAATGGGTTAACTAAGGCTTTGTAAAGGGGAGGCTAGGCTATTTTATAAGACAGCAAGGCTCTCTAGGATCTCCTTTAGAGTCTCTTATATGCTTTAGGCTTAAAGACAGTCAACTTTCTAATTAGCTGCAAGGGCACGAATCTGCTTATATACACCTGTAACGTCGTCATTGTCTTTAATTTCTGATCCTAACTGGATCTTGTGTTCCTCTTGGGTAGAGGCAGGTCTTTTAGATAAGCTCACTTTAGGTGCCATTGTCGGCTTCCTAAGGTTTATCAGAATTGTATAATTTGGTTTTAATTCTGGGGTTCTTTTAGGGGTGCAGGTCAAGTACAGTCTGGCCTATAAAGTGGGATATTGTCAGGGCCTTTCCAGGCGTGGTAGTGTAAGTTTTTTAGTGTCTAAGTATAACGCGTTAACGTGTCGTTGCAGATAAAGGTCTTCTTTTAGGGTGGGATATTATTGAGGCCTTCCTAGGCAATGTAGGGAGAGCTTAGTATAATATAACGGGCTTATATAAATGCTTCTAAACCAAAGCTTGTAGATTGCTACTATACAAGAATACTAAGCTAAGGAGAAGAAGAGGAAGTCTGTTAGAGGCTGGCAAGATACAAAGGGGTCGCTAAGGCGCTAGTAGTAAGCGAGCCAATGGCGATTTTCCATCCCGGGGATGGAAAATCCTGATTGGTTGGCAGGAGTCAGGGTCCACTAAGTATGGCAGGTGGCGTGCCCCAGCACCGTCACAATATCCCTTTGTAGTAATTTGGCACCACGGTATAGATATAGAAGGCGTTAACTCTTTAGCTTTAGATAAGACCTAGGGTAGTATATAGGTTTAAAATAGGCGCTCTGATATATAGGAGGTTATGCAAATTTCCTACAAATAGTTCTATGGCGTTTATACTAGGTAAGTTCCGGTAATTCTAAGCCATTTATGCTACGAGCTCTAAAAGAGATACTGTGAAAACTCTAATAAGCTATTAGTATCCCTAAAACCAGTTCCTCCTAGTCTATAAGTAACGCATCCCCCTAATCTATAAGCAATTCCCCTAGTCCATAAGCAATTTCCCTAGGCTAAAAGTAATCACTCTCCTAGTGCTATTTTATATTAGTAATAGTGTTATAAGTAAAAGATAGAGTAATATACCGCAGCCAGTTATTATTACGCGGAGACTTTTAATAAGTTCTATATCCTTCTACTAAATTGTTACTCTCTTTACGTAAATTGCAGCGAGATTTGCCACTATAATAATATTATTAGTAGAAATAGAGTAAATAATAACGGTAGACTTACTAGCTAGTTTATTAATTAGAACTAATTCTGCTAATTCTTAAAGTGCTAATATAGCGCTTCTTTAAAAGCGTATATCTGGCTTAAGCTGTAAAGCAATATCTTAAATAACGCGTCTAAATGGGGCTGCTAGAATTAAGAGTATATCTACTTTCTAGTAATGTCTAATCTCTCTTAAGGCACCCACTATGGAGTATTAGTAAAAGACGATTATAAGTAGAATTAGAGTATTATACCTCTAGGCTTTAGCCTTCTTATACCGTGCCTTTTTTTATATAGAAAGATTCCATTATGTTTAACCTTAATAGTTAGTAGATAAAGGTAATTGTTCTTATCAATTTGGCCACTATAATGTACTTCCTTTTTTTAGGAGTAGGAGTTTTACGAGAAGTGCCAGGAATAATTTTACCGTAAGAAGTAGTAGCAGTACTCTTAACAGCTTTATGGTGAGAAGTGCGAGGAGCAGTATTAGAAGGTCTAGTGCTAGCATTAGAAGGTTTAGTGCCAGCATTAGATAGGCCAGCGCTAGTATTAGATAGGCTAGCGTTAGACTTAGTAGCACTCTTAGCTTTTGATTTACTATTACCTAAGCTTATATTAGGTTCTTTCTAGCTTATAGGTGGTGGAAATATAATTAAATAAAGTTTTTATACAATTATTAGCGTCTACTATAACGTCTACTATAACGTGTATTAAAAAATGCATATCCTATATTTGGTATAGGAGCATCTGCTTAATCATTATCATCATATTATTGGTCTTTAAGTTGGTTATCCTTAATAGCTTTATTGGCAAAATCTAAAAGTTCCTTATCTAAATTGTCTAAAGCCAGCTTATTAGGGTTAATATAGTCCTATTTAGTATCTGCCTTTAATTCCTGGCTTAAAAGGTTAAAAGTGGTATTTTTAGCAGTAGCCTTAGCCCTAGCTACTTTTGCAGCTTTTGCAGACTTGGCTTTAGCTTCTTTTGCCACTTTTATAGCGGTAGCGGTAGTTAGTGTAGTAGTTATAGAGGGTCCGCCATTAGTAGTATTAGCGGTATAGGTACTCTGAGTAGCTATATATTGGCTAGCAGTAATAGATTTAGTAGTAATACTGCCTCTTGCACTCCTAAAGTCTTTTAAGGCATATAATAACGATCTTAAATATCTACCATTATTAATTGCCTCTTTCGCTCTTTCTCTATAAATAGCTTTTCTATTATTTCTTGCAGCTCTTTTTTCCCTACGTGCAATATCTTTCTATAGCTAAGATTAGTATAAACTATTATATAGTTATATAAACATTGCCTTAGTAGGCTTAAAGTCAGTTTTAGTATTAGGGGAATTATCTAAAATATTAGGCTCTAGTAATTCTTACTTACGCCTTTAGCTAGATAAAGAAGGAGCTGTTAAATAGGTAGCTCTAACAGGAAGTTTTCCAGCTGCTTTCTCCCTAAGGTATTGATAGTATTTTTTATACTATTTATAAATTAGCGTCTACTATAACGTCTACTATAGATGGATATTTACTTACATTCTCTAGTTCTTGATCCGCGCTTATTCCCAGTAGAGACTTGCTAATAAAATAAGGTGGACGTACTGGCGAAGGAGGGCGGCTGGTATATAACTTTAAATTAGAGGAAATAGGCTTAATAGATAGTATAATAGTATCTATAAGCTTTCTAAATTCGTCTAGTAGCTTATAGGCAGACTTAGCAAATTTACCTTTAGTTTAAGTAATAGGCTTAGTAGACTTAATAGATGCACTTATAACCTTAATAGGAGCACTATTGCGACGTAAAGACGAATTAGGCTGGCTATTGCTTTTTTCTCTTAAATATAAACTAGCGGAAGATTTTGTAGGCGATTTTGTAAGCGATAAGGTATTTTGCGATAAAGCACGCTATTTGTAATGACGCGCACGTTTTATAGCTCCTGCTATAGTAGTAGAAGCATCTACTATATTATAGTAGACGAAAATGTAATTGGTGGAGGTTGTGGATAAGATTTAATTCTAAAAGTGGGATTATATAGCGCTATAAGTCATTAGCGCACGGACCCTAAACCTTAAATTAAAGCGAATTCACTTTTAGGTAATGTTTTGACTTCTTCTATATACTACGCCATTTACTATATTATAGTAGATATGTCTCTATATATCTAAATAAGTCCTAATTCGCTGTTTTTATGTTATTAGCTGTTAAAATATTAGATTAATGCACTAATTGGCCTTTAATAAATACACCTAAGCTAAAAAGGGTAAATCTCTATACGGTTTGCAATAAAAGATAGGCTATAGTACCTAAGAATAAAGCATAAGGCGTAGACTCTAGCAATGTCTTATACTATAGTATAAAATTAAAGAAATGGATTAAGTACTAGTAGGCTATTAAGGAATAAAAGGCTATACTACTTATAAAGATAAAATAAGTGATAGTTAATAGAAAGTAATATAGAATTATAGTAGACGTTATAGTAGACGCTAACTATACATTGGGAAAATATTCGTAGGCTAGGATTTAAGTTAACTTTATTAAGCGCGTTTTACGTAATTAATATATAATTAACTAACTTAATATATTTAAAAGTTAAGTAATACGTAGTTAACTAATTTAACAACTTTTAGAGCTAACTGTATATTTCTTAATATGCAATTGGCTAACTTAACAACTTTAAAAGCTAACTATATATTTCTTAATATGCAATTAAGGTAAAGTTATATACTAATTATATAAATAAATTTTTACTATTTTCTTAGCCTGTAGTATGCTAGCTTATAATATATATTAGGATTAAAACAATTTTATTAATAAATAGCTATATATACACTATCTAATAGTATTAGGTCCCCGCTATATTCTAATAGCCTATATATACCTCTACTAAGCTACTCCCTATATAGCTACTTTATTTTTTACCCTTTCTTATATCCTCCCTAACTTAGGAGGTATTAAAACAGCAGTTAGTAAAGGACTATTAATAGAACTAGACTATTACTAGAACTAGATAACCGTCCTAAAGCTAGACAACTATTACTAAAACTAGATAATAACCGTTTAAACAACTAGCCAGCAAATACTATAAACAATTTAATTAATTAATCAATTAAATTAAACTAAAGCTTTAATATTAGCCATTACTAAATTAAATTAAGGCCTCTTAGGGAAGTACCTTAGACGACTATTGTCTAAATATATAGCCGGCAAACGGCTATAAAGAACGATTTAAATAAATCAAAGCCTTTAATTGGGCCGACCCCTTCCCTAAATTAAATTATATACTAATATAGGCAGATAGGTAAGTAAGTAGGTAGATAGGTAGGTAAGTAGGTAAATAGGTAGATAAGTAAGTAAATAGATAGGTAAGTAGGTAAGTAGGTAAATAGGTAGATAAGTAAATAAATAAGTAGGCAGATAGATAGGTAGGTAGATAGATAGATAGGTAGGTAAGCAGGTAGATAGGTAGGTAGGTAGGTAGATAGGTAGATAGATAGGTAGGTAGGTAAGTAGGTAGATAAATTAGTAGGTAAATAGATAAAAGTGAACTATTACTATATATTAAATTATCTAAAATAATAATATTTATTTTACTAGGCTTATAAATAGCTTTAAAGTAGCTTTTATTTATTTAAAATATACTATTAGTATAAAAGATGTAAATAGCTTTAAATATAATTGTGGTTACTAAATATATAGGTTACTAGTAGGCTATATATAGGCTATATATTAAAAAAATATAATATATACTAGTTAGTTAAGTTGCTAAATACCCTTAACTATATGCTAATTATATTAACTACTAACTATTAAGGGTATTAAGAGGGGACTATATTTCGCTAATATATTATAAAGTTAGCTTTAGTTATTATATAAGTATTTAAAATTAACTTAGTACCTATAAGTATAGGTATATAAGATTTAATAAGGATAATTTAAATTAGGAAGACTATAAAGATATTGTATAATTACAGCACCTGTCGTACCGAACGCGTGCTTACGCGTACGGTACACTAACTACGCGTTTACGCGTTCGGTGCACTAACCACCCGCTTACGCGTCTAGTGCACCCCTGAAGCACTAACTAATTAGGGGGAGGTCGCATTAGTATATAGACCACGTAGTCTGCTTTAATATAAGAGACAAGTCACCATCCAAACAAGCATATAATACTACATATATTTCGTGCCCATAGATACAACTCACTCATGCTATTAAGTTAGTATAAACACTGATCAGTAAGCGCGTATAGATCAGCAATTACTTGATACCTCCCCCTAAGCGATATACACGACAGCGACCACCCGTTTAGACTCCTAGTACGACCTACTAGAAGGTTGGAAGTTGGGGATTACGGACTTATCTCTAACTCTGTATACTTATTCAAGTCTTAGTACGGTTTACTAGAAGTTATAGACGCGAATATAGACCTATAGGGAACCCCTATCCTTAACCCCCTCAAACCTTAAACCTCTTTGGACCTTTTACGGAAACCCCCTACCCTCCTGCGAACCATTACGGACCCGTTAATCGATTTTACGGACCGTTATAAAACCTCCCCTACCCGTTACAAGCTGCTACCATCCGCTACGCACCATACTACACTATAGTATGGCAGACATCAGCAAGCAAGTTAGTAAAGGTTAAAAGAAGTGGAGATAAGGAGTTAACATTACGTCTACAAACAATGTTAACGACTATATTAGTTTCAAAATCCTTAAATACAAACACTTTAAGCTTATAAATAACAACCTATAGAAGCAATACCAGGAAGACTTTACGGACTTTACGGAAGCTATTTTTAAGACCTGCAACCCTATTACTATCTATAAACTACGAACCCTTTTACGTGACTAAGGTGTATAGGTTAAAAGGAATAAATAAGTTACTATTACATAGTCCTTATATAATATAATACACAAGAAGAACCAAATGGAATGGACTAAAGAGGAAATCCTAGACTAGTTCTAAGAAACTAAGGAACTCTTTACTTCTTCCAAACTTAATATAATCGCTGGCCTTATACCTAACCCACTTAACCAAATTCGTCCTACAAACCTAAGCGGCTTTAGACTCGACCTTATTAGCTAAAATACACCCTACTCTTAAGTTACGGATCACAACACCCCTATAAACCAAAATATGGACCAAATTACCCCCGCTATTTAAGTTATAGATCCGCAAGCCATATATCCACAAGCCATAGATCTACAAGTTATAGATCCACAACCCACCTAAGTAAAAACCTATGGCAAGGAGCTAGCTAACCTAGCTAAGCTCTATACCAACAAATCTAAGTATAGCGGTGAAAATAATAATTTTAACTTTAAACTAACCATCTTTACGGACCTCTACTAGAAGGCTAATATTCCTAAATAAGAGTTTAGCCAAGCCTACTCTACCATGCTGCGCGGCCTAGCACTTAACCACTACTATACTAACCTTAAAAGCAACCCCCTTGGTGTCCCCTTTAATAAGCTATGCAAAGCTACCCGCAACTACTTTAAAGGACTAGAATATAGGCGTAATATCCTTACCTAATAGAATGCGACCAAGCTACGGACCGTAATCAACAAGAACACCAAAAAATCGACTACAGAGTGTCTGCAAATCCTTATTAAAGACCTCTGGCACCTACAGCATGGCCTTAACGCTAAGCTTCAAACAGACGACTTCCTGCACAATAAACTTATTACGGCTTGCCAGGAAGTAGAGCCCTGCAAGTACGCCTATTATAAGCCTGCAGATACCTTAGCTGGCCTTATTAATAACCTACGCTCCTCTATTATAACGTACAAAGTCTTAAACCCACTGGGCAGCACTTAAGCCTTTACCACAGATATTTAATATCCGTAGACAGACTTAGACGTCTACTTTACGGACCGCTATTACCGCTAGCAGCACCTATACCAACCAAGTCCCACCTGTAACCCCTATAGCAACTCCCGTATAAAAGCATACCCCCGCAGACGAATAAGCCAGAAATGCTTTGTGTATGGTAAGGAAGAATGTTAGGCTATAAGGCATACCTAGGAAGAACATAATAGGTCTAAGAAGAGATTTAATAAACAGATTAGCCAGTTTATCTTAGAATATAAAGGAGAGGAAGAAGAGGAGCCCCCTAATAAGTTAATAGAAGCCCTTATAATTAACTTTAACCTAGACAACTAGGAATAGGAGACCTCAGAGACATTCCTAACTACTTTTAGACCTTTTACGGACAGCTAAGCCTTTAATATTACGACCGTATTAGCCGACCGTTCCTTTATACACTTAGTTGCGCCCGAAAACTATTCCGCAAGCACCCCTATTATGGACGTTATAGATTATGAGTAGGACCCATTTACATATATCACCACAGAACGCTATACCCCCAAGGAATTCTACAGTGTTATAATTGATACAGGCGCCTCTAAGAAGTCTACTACAGGTTACGGACAATACCTTGCATATAGGACCACCGCAAATAATAATACGGATATTAACACTATGTAAACTAGGGCCGTAAACGTCCAATTCGGCATTGGCTTAACTGCATTAATTAGATCAGTTATAGTTAAGACCCTAATTAGTCTAGTTAACTTCCACATAGTAAAAGCAGACACCCCTTTCTTACTTTGCCTTGCGGACATGGACAGGTTATAGGTTTACTATAACAATATTACGGACACCTTAATCGGCCCCGCAACTGCCCTAGGAAGCAAGTATATTACCCTGCCAATTACACGACGATTTGGACACCCGTTCCTTATATAGGGAGAGACTTTACGGACCTACATTTAGGAATCTTTTGACTATAACCTATGCTACCTTACTAGTACGGAGATCCACCGTCTATACCGCCGTTTCGGCTACCCGTTAGCCGAAAAGCTATATAGAGTCCTTAAACGCTCTAGACACGATAACGTCGACAAGAAGGTAGTTAATTACCTAACCAAATACTGCTTCTTTTGCCAGAAATACAGACGTTCCCTAGGCCGATTTAAGTTTACCCTTTATAAGGACCTTAACTTCAACCACTCAGTATATATAGACATTATGTACATTAACGGCAGCCCAGTATTATATATAATTAACAAGGTAACCCACTACCAAGCTACCCGTTAGTTGTAAAATATATCCGTAAAGCACGCTTAGGATATTTTATGGACCTGCTGGATTAATACATATGTTGGACCTCCTAAGTATATCACCTACGACGCCGGTAGGAACTTCATCAGTAAGAAATTCCAGCAGTATGCTATGGCCATGGCTATATCAACAAAAGCTGTTCCAGTTAAGGCGTATTAGTCCGTCGGGCTTATTAAGCAAGCTTACCTAGCTCTACAGAGAGCTTATTAGATTATTATGGACGAGTATAAGGACATCCAAAAGAAACTGGCTTTACAGATAGCCGTAAAAGCCATTAATAACACCGCTGGCCCTAACAGACTAGTACCCACCCTCTTAGTTTACGGAGCCTACCTAAGGATAAGCAACCTAGGCCCCCCTGCCCCATCTATTACGGAACGAGCAGCTGCAATACGGAAGGCAATAGCCGAAATAGTTAAATTACGGGCTAAATAAACTATTAATAACGCCCTATACTACTGTAATGGACCTAATACGACCTTAGTACACAACCTCCCGCTTAACTCTGAAGTCCTTGTATAGCGTAAAAGCGGCAGTTGGAATAGACCTTACCGTCTACTAGCCGTAGAAAACGAGACATGCTACGTATAGCTTCCTAGTGGGCCAACTAGCTTTAAAAGCACGTCTGTAAAACCCTACTTTTGGCCTAAAAACACCTATAACGTTAAGCTAGACGAACTAGAAGCAACCGCTAAACCAGACGAACTAGAAGCGACTGCTAAATTAGATAAACTAGAGGCACCCTTGCCTACCCTAGAGGTCCCCTAGAAACCCACTAAACCTACTAAACCTGCTATAAAGCGTGGCCGAGGACGCCCCCGTAAGAATCCCGTAACGGAGAACCACCTAACCTCCGCAGGCATATCCGTAAAGCAATCTCCGCCTGCGGATATATTAGTTTTAGTACAGGAAACCCCTTTTATGGACTTATAGCGTAAAGAGATCAACGGACTACTTAAAAAGGGTATCTTTACAATTATAACAGAGAGAGATGTTCCGTAAGGCGTCTGTATATTTAACTTATACTTCGTTAATAAGATTAAGCACCCTAGTACTAATAAAGCCTTTAAGAAATTAAGGCTTATTATACAAGCTTATAACGACTAGGGAAAGGACCTAGTCCTTATACAATTGCCTATAATTTAACGGGTTAGTTAACGGATTATACTCGTACTTATGCCTGGACTATAGCAAACCAAATCTATAGCCCTTTACTTACGGGACATCTTATAAGCCTATATACAGTCTAATACCTACCTAAGTAGGGATATCTTTATACAACTACCCTATAAGCTTAACCTATAACCAGGAACAATTTTACGGGTTGTAAAACCTCTTTACGGAGTACCAGAAGCCGGAAACTATTAGTTTAAGATATACCACCAGCACCATGTTAGTAAACTTAAAATGGAACAGTTGACCTATAACCCCTACCTCCTATATAGCCCATCAAACGGCCTTAGTATTATTGGACTTTAAACAGACAATACCCTCTTTTTAGTAGACCGGACATTTACGGACGCTAAAGAGACTAAACTGCAAGAAGCTAAGTTCCTGGTAAAGCTGTAAGAGTAGTTAACTAAGCAGACTCTAATTAAGTTTAACAGAGGCTTAATTATATAAAAGGGCAACTTAATCTAGCTAACCCAGAAACGCCAAGCTTAAAACCTAAAACTTATTACAGCAAAGCCTACAGACCTCACCAGTTCCCGTGGAGAGACCTGTAAAACCGTAAATATAAAGGACCAATACGCTGCATAGCGTGCAAGAGGCGCCTATATTACTATAGTCTACCAACCCAAATCTGCCTACGACTTGTCCTTTGCGGCCCAGGCAGTAGATCCGCAAGAAGAAAATATTAAGTAGCTTAATAAGCGCATTTAGTAGCAAATTGATAATGCAGTAAGGGGACTTACTTTCGTACCACTAGACCTAAGTTCCCTTAGCTTACTGGCATTTACGGACGCCTCTTTTGCTAATAATAAAGACCTGTTATTATAAATTGGCTTTGTAATTATACTTATAGACCGCAATCAGGACGCAAATATACTATACTGGTCTTTAATTAAGTGCAAATGAGTAACCTATAGTGTACTAGCTTCTAAACTATATGCACTAGCTTATGGATTTGATATAGCAGCCGCAATTAAATTAACGGTCTAGAAGATTTTACAACTAGAGCAGTTACCCCTGGTTTTATACACCGATTTAAAGTCCCTTTACGACTGCCTAGTTAAACTAGGTATAATATAAGAGAAGAGGCTTATGGTCAACCTAATATGCTTACGTTAGGCCTACGAACGACGTGAGATTATGGAGGTTAAATGGATTAGCAGCGGAGATAACCTAGCAGACGCCATAACTAAGGCAAAGCCGTGTTAAGCTCTAAAAACCCTAATTAATACAAATAAGCTCAATCTAAAGGTCACAGAATGGGTGGAATGTGACTAACGGAGCACTTATGGTTTATTTGCGGCCCGTCAGAAGGCTATACGGTTCCATTACGGCCCGTTAGAAGGCTGTATAGTTTACTTTACGGACCTTAAGCAGGACTTACGGCCAGCTCAAAGCACCGTCTGGAAGGCAGCTTAGAAGGCACCTTGGGAGGGATTTCCTATGTATTTCTTTTGTGTTTTATAGTTCTATTAAAACAATTACGGAGGCTATATATAGGTGGTTTCATTTTTTAAGTACCGCTAGTGTATAATTACAGCACCTGTTGTACCGAACGCGTGCTTACGCGTACGGTACACTAACTACGCGTTTACGCGTTCGGTGCACTAACTACCCGCTTACGCGTCTAGTGTACCCCTAAAGCACTGACTAATTAGGGGGAGGTCGTATCAGTATATAGACCACGTAGTCTGCTTTAATATAAGAGACAAGTCACCATCTAAACAAGCATACGATACTACATGTATTTCGTGCCCGTGGATACGACTCACTCGTGCTATTAAGTTAGTACGAACAGATATAAATAAATTAAATATTATTTTAGAGTCTTAATACTACTAGGATAATACTATTAATAAAGAAGTCCTTAATAGTAAATATTTTTATATTATTATAGTTATTATAGTAATTTCTATAGTTAATATTTTTGGTAAAGAAAAATAAACGGTAAATTAATATAGTTCTTTATATTTTTATTTAGGCTATAATATTCTTTAATTTAGAGGTTTATATAAATAGTAAAATAATAAAGAATATTCTCTTATTTAAAAGATAATTATTCTAAATAAATTTTTAATACGTAGTTTTTACCCTAAATTATATTTAAAAATTATTAATATAGTTTTAAAAAGTAGATTATAGGACTATTTATATATATTAGCTTAAAACAATATTTCTAAAAGGATAATTTATTTACCTTTATAAAGTGTATTATTTAGGGAAGTATTATAGGACATCTTTATAATACCTTATATATATCTACCTATTTCTACTAATATAGTAAAAAGAGGCTAATTATAAGATAGTAATTTAATAGTAATATACTAGCAATTTAATAGCAATGTACTATATTTTACTATATTTTACTAAGTTCTACTAGAACTACTACTTAAATTCTACTTTACTCTATATATATATTAACTAAGCAACTAAAGTAATAATATATACCCTTTTTTTCTATTTCCTTAGTTTCTTTTTATATATATAGGTTAATAATATCTACTTCAGTATATATTAATATCGCTTATACTTACTCTATAATAAAAAGGGCTTAAAAAGTAATTTTAAAAAATAAAAATAATAGTTTACCTAGGCTAGTAAAAGTAGTAAGAAAAGTGTAGTATAGCTAGGTATAAATTTATTTTAAAGTTAAATATAAAAAATATAAAGCTTAGGTTTAGTTTAATAGTAAAGAAGTATAAATAAAAAAGTAGTAAATTTAAAATTTTAGATAAGTAAGTTTTAGATAAATTTAGATATTTTATAAATAGTTTTAGTAGTTAAAGGGCTATAGATATAGGGGTTAAGAGTAAAAATTAAAAATATAGATTATTTATAAGTAGATTTTATATAAAAGACTATAGGTATATTTAGGGGTATAAGCTTATACTTATATATATATATATTTTAAAGGTTTATACTTAGGCCTAAACTGTACAACTAAAGTAGGATTACGTTGCCCCTAGGGGCAAAAAATATATATTTTAGTTACTATATAGAGGCGACTGTCCTGCAGCTCTTGCACCTAGGGGCAACTCTCTTACAACTGGGGGAAGTCGTCTCGCAGCTCTCGCACCTGGGGGCAACTGTCTTGCAGCTCTTGCACCCAGGGGCAGCTGTGACGGCGCTAGGCGCGCCACCTGCCAAATTCTGCCACAATACTGCTATATTCTGCCTACCCTACGATTGGCTCGCTTACTACTAGCGCCCTAGCAGTTAACCTATATATTTGTTTATATTAGTCCTGGCAACCCCTTTTCCTTCTCCTTAGCTTAGTATTTTTGTAATACAGCATTTGTTTAAGCTTTAATTTAGAGGCATTATTTAAGCCGTAATAGCAGCTACCTCGCAGCCCTCGCACCTAGGGGCAACTAACTTGCAATTCTTATACTAGATATGAGAGCTGTAAGACAACTGCCCCTAGGTACAAGAGGTGCAAGTTAGTTACTCCCAGGTGCGAGGGCTGTGAGGTAGCTGCTATTACGGCTTAAATAATGCCTCTAAATTAAAGCTTGAACGAATACTGTATTACAAAAATACTAAGCTAAGGAGAAGGAAAAGGGGTTACTAGGACTGATGTAAATAAATATATAGGTTAACCGCTAGGGCGCTAGTAGTAAGCGAGCCAATTATAGGGTAGGCAGAATATGGCAGTATTGTGGCAGAATTTGGCAGGTAGCGCGCCTAGCGCTGTCACAGCTGCCCCTGGGTGCAAGAGCCGCAAGATGGTTACCCCTAGGTGCAAGAGCTGCGAGACGACTTCCCCTAGTTGTAAGAGAGCTGCCCCTAGGTACAAGAGCTGCAAGGTTATAGTATAATAGCTGCGAGACAACTTCCCCCAGTTGTAAGAAAGTTGCCCCTAGGTGTAAGAGCTGCAAGACAGTTGCCCCTGGGGGTAACTGTTTTACAGCTTAGCAAGCGAGTTGCGCTAGTGGCCTTGCTAAAAGTAGTACTAACTTGTCCAAGCAACCTCCCTGCTATACCTCCTATTTAATAAATAGAACCCTTCGCTCTTCCACTTTACAACTAACTTATCCACAATTCTTAAAGCTAGATATTACTAATATAAAGCGCTGAAACCTACCTACCCCTAATATAATGGATAAGAAGCAGCGGCTTTAGGGCCCTAAGTCAAAAGCTTCCTACCTAAAGGAGGTGGATTTAATACATGACCAGGCTAGGCTATATTGGCTGGCAACAGCGAAGTTCCCAATTAATTCTCTTACGCTAGTATAGACCGTTGGCGCAAATAGGCCTATTAACGACGCCTATAAGCGAAGGCTTTGTGAAATATTTAAGGAGCAGAGTGTCCTTTAAAAAGACTTAGGGTACTAATTGCAAGTGGCCTGTACTAAAGCCCAAGTGCAGAAGATGCTAAACTATATTAACCGCGGGCGGGCATACAATGCCGATTTAGGGATCGTTAATACGCTAGGAGATAAATCCAAATATCCATCATTTAAAGGCTGGGATATAATAGTTAGAGAGAAGGCGGAGCTTATAGCGGGCAATTACAGAGTAGAGGCATTAAAAGAATATTTACGCCGTTTAAAATTACCAGATAATAAGCGATGGTGGATTTATAATATGTACAACAAAGGTATTATTTAGCTTCGCCCCTAGCCTAGCTAACTAAAATTAGCTAACACCAATGCAGATGCACTACCATCCTATCTATATATTAAGCTCCGCGCCAATTAAGAAGATCTAGTCCTACTTAATAGCTATAGCCAGATATAGGCAGAGCTGGCTACTTTATTATCTATAGACAGTACTCTTTTCCAAGGATTAAATACGGCAGTGGAACGGCAAATGCTGGAGCTCCTAGGACTTAGCGGTTAGGCTAAATTCCCAGTTAAATAGCTGGGCACTCTTTGGAGAAATAAAAATTAGAGGCCAATAATTATAAAATGGTGCGAGTTCTTAGTAGGCCAAGCAATATTTAACATTTTAACATTTAAATAGATGGCTAGCTGTAGGATTAATAATATAAGTAAATTATATAGAGCTCCCTGGAAAAATTCTAACAATAGGTGTTTATAGTTCTAGTTTAATACTTTTAACCAAGTAATTAATTCAGTATCTTAAATCCGCGGCCAAGTCAAGATCGACGTCCAACTAAATAACTTAATTAAGTTGGCAAGTCTTCCACATGACCGCACCTAGGAAGATATTTAAAAGTTATTCTACCCTAAATCCAAAAGTAATACAGAGATTAATATACCGGAACTCCGTTAATAGGATCTCTTTCTAACAGCAGATAATAAAGTATATAAAATCTTGTATGAATTCGTGCTTTTAAAACTAGATCTAAGCTTTTCTAATATCTACTTTCTTCTTAAGACCATAAAACAGGAAGGGAAGGTAATAAGCATAGTAATGTCTTATGTCGGCTAATAGCTAAATTATAATCCCATAAAGGTTGCCAAGCGTAATAACAATAAGCCTCCACTCTAAAATAATTTAGTGCTGGCTTTATAAGAGAGGCACGGTGAAAAGGCGGATAAATAGTTAGTAGAACTTTAAAACCGGGTCCTTAAATACGTTAGGAATAATATTAGCGAGTTTACCTGCCTAATGGTGGAGCATTATCTACAAGAATACCTATATAGTGATGGCACGGCTTATACCAAACAATTTGAGCACAAGACCTAGAAAGGTGTATTAATTATAGTTCTTAATATTGCCAGTCCACATCTCCAGTATAATGCACTACTGCGATATAACGCCGAGGACCTAAGAGAGACATGCTCTAAACCTGCGTCTGCAATTGCTTAAGCCATATACAAAATTATCGGCCGTATACTGGAGGTATTATAAAATCCTGCTCTTAATGAAACCAACGCTATAGATAACTTGCGCGAAATGATTAAACTATTAATTATAAGATGGGTAGTAAGGCAGTGCGCTAAAGCGTTAGAGAGCCCCGCTAAATACTAGCAGCCATTAGCAATTAAGATAATAGCGGCATAGCACGCAAAATATATAGCACTTATAGAAGAAGACGTGCCTCTGCTAGCCCTTTTTTGGCTCCTAGACCCGCCAGAATACAATCCGCTAATATCTAATGGGGAGCTATAGGGAGGTAGTGCGTATAGTACTGGATCTAGTGCATATAAGTTAGAAGTGGAGCGGCCTAATATAGAAGGGCTTAAGGACGGGCCCATTGCTGGTTATATCGGTGCACTGGCTTTTATATATAGCTAATAGGCCAAAGATCTGTTTTAGCTGACGCTAGAGGGCTTATAAGAACTTTAAAGCTTGCACCGCTATTGGACCCTGCCCCTATGGAATAACAGGCTAAAGACTTAAAGAGTAGGTGAGAAAGAAGGGAGTGGAAGTAGTAGTAAGAAAGAAAGGAGTGGAAGTAGTGGTAAGAAAGAAGGGAGTGGAAGCAGTAATATGTTAGGCTACACTCGCGGTCTCTAGCCATCGTAACCGCAATCGTTAACTACAGCTAGGGGTCCTTAGGTTTGGAGGAAATGTATTACCGCTAAAACTGGACTTTAAACATACAATTAGTAGTAAGTTCTTTGATTAACGTCTGATACGGATGCTATCCAGCCCCACGCAGACTACTCTGTACACAGGGGAAACTTATAAATTGACAAGAAGAAAACCCCTGTTGGTGTAGAGGACGGAAAAACCCTATAAGCCACCTCAGTAGGATGAAAAACCTCTGCTTTGCCATGTTTGTCCATAACGGCGGCCCTGCAGGCCTACAGCTATGTCCTGCCTCCTTGGATGTTCGATCTCCTTTGGAACCACTGCTTCCTTCCTTAGCTTATCCCAGTTGGGGTTCACTACGTCCCAGCTAGGCCTTGCTAATTGATTGCTGTGCCTTGCCTTACTGTTTCCCATGCCTTAACCACCCCCTGTGTGCTATCTCTTGTTATTGACCTTGCCATATACGCCATGCCTCCCCCCCCCTAAAGCTATTGAAGGCGTAAGGGGGATTCATCCATAGCTATAATACCGAAAGGCTAGCGGGACATTGTGTACTGTGTACTAGGTGTCTTGCGCCTGGGCCCCAACCAGGCTCTCCCTAGGATGGCCAGTCGTAGAGAGGAGATAGAAAACCGTAAGGTCGCTATCCAGGCCGCCAGGCAGTATTACGGTAATGGCGAGTGACCGCATGCTCCGCCGGCGACTGCCCTGGGGGTTAGGAGGGGCCGTATATTTGCTCGTCCGTTCGTGCTTAACCGTCTCGTCCGTCGATGTGAGGTCGTTAATGCTTTCCACTGGGGGTAAGGGGATGATACCGAATGCCATGTATCCATGTTGGATCGTACAGGTGCCCTAATAGAGTACCGTGATAATAGCTGTTATCGTGATGGGGTACCAACAGTGGAGGTTTTTAAGATCTCACTATCTGAAAAATTTTCACCACCGCCCTAACGCTTACAACCACCACCACGAAGTCGTATCGCACGCTGTGCGACGTCTCTGCGTTGGCTCTGGGTCTGAACTTCGAAGACCCAGGTTCGTAGCCGTCACCACGTACAGGTGCAGAGTCCGTTTTCGACGGCCTAAACATACAATTACTAGATTTATATAATTAAATTTAGCTTCGCCATAAATAATACTAAATACTAAAAAGGTATTAATCGGCACGCTAAAATAGGGCGCTTTCCCCTAATATTCTCTTATCTAAGCACGTAGCTTGCCCCTAGGGGATACACGGTGTTTCCTGTCCCTTTTACTTCGCTAGACCCATTAGCAGTAACACTTAAAAGCCTAGCAGCTACCAGAAATTCCTTCTCTTTTACCTCAAATATGGCCACTAAATTTTTTGATAAAGCATATCGCTCACCTAGTGCTCTTAATGGCAAGTTTTTTTCTATAGATTAATAACTGTTGGAGTTCTTATAGACACTAACATGATATATTTTAATAGAACTTGATAATAACTTACTTGACAATATCTTACCTAACAATATCTCACTTAATAGGGAGTTAGGTATTAATAAGGTTAACAACAGCGACTTTAATAGGGACTTAGATAATAAGGATGGCCTGTATAATAGAAGAACACCTATATATAACGAACGAGACCTTAAAAATGTTAGCTTTGGGGACAATAAGCAGGTAGATATAGCATCTAAATTATATTCCTGGAAGGTTAATTATGTAAAGGGCGAGCATAAGCTTAAAGGTATAGACCCTCTTAAAGTATAAGGATAGAGAGCTAAGAAATTATAGCGTAGGATCTAATAAAGATAATGAACTCTCCCTGTTTTAACGGAGGTCAAGTAATTAAGATACTGCAGCCGCTCTATACAATTAACTATAGAAGCAGGAAAGCCAGATCAAAGCCCGCAGCAGTAGGCAATAAATACTACCCTACCTTTTTCCTTAATCTATTAATAATTATTAGTTAACCACTTAAACCTATTACGCAGTTAAGCGACTGGCTTTTTAACAACGTTGATATAACTTTCAAGAACTGGCGGACCCTGTATAGCAGCAAGCATATATACGGTCTACTGTTTAACCTAGAGCACCGCACCTTTTAACTGGCCATGGCAGCAACAAGGGAGGTATAGTACATTATAATGCATCTAACTGCATCTATAATAACTAATTTGCCTTCCTTAAGGCGGGAGCGTCCAAAGCGCCTTAAGAAGTCGTCTTAGTCTAGTGCATTACAGCTTTACTATGCTTATTTTCTCGCTGGATATATTAAGCGGGTCTTCCTTATTGACGAGCTTCTTAGAGAGGGGGTTGAGCCTTTATAGACGCTTAATGGACCAAATTTGGTAAAAATTTCGTTTAATAAGTGGACCGCTTTCTAAAATAGGTTTATAGAGGAATGGGATAGTTTCGTGCAAGAATACTTATGCAATGATTTTTAGATAGAGAACCAGCCGGCATTTCATGCTTATAACTACGGCGCGAATATAGAGATTAAATTAAATGAGCAGCTTTAATCCCTGCCTAAAGAAACCTATCTTTACCAAAACAACAAAGAGTCCAAGTTAGAGGAGGAGGATACCAGTATATTAGAGGATGGCACTTAGTTAATATCTGGCCGTAGCAATAAAAGAGAAGTATTAGAAGAGATTAATTACCAAAGCTTATATACTAAGAAACTCTATAAGCTTCGAACCGAATTAGAACGGAAGTATATACTAAACAATATCAGCAGCATATTATATACTTTAGCGGTTAGCATCAGCTGCGCAGATACAAATTCCCCTAGCCCTAATAACGAGCTTAAATACTGTCTTTTAGCTGACTAGAATAAGGTCTTAGGAGAGTTTTAGGGGCTGTGGGACTTTACATTCTATCCGCTAGCCTTCCACCTAGTATATAGTAACTTCTTATTACCTTAGCCACCTTCCTTCCTAACGGATAACATTCTCGCAGTTATAAAAGATAACATGAGCTACCAAAACAACGGCGCCGACACGCTTAGCTGTGGGTATTTCTAGGCATACTCCAACATTAAGTGTTACATCTGTTACGGACCGGATAATCTTCTTGCTACTAAGGGCATCGCAATAGGAGCGCTTGCCTTCCCTAAAGCTAAAGCTAATGCCTCCGCTTATATAAAAGCAAAACGTTAACGGCTTTTACGGCGCCTATAAGGGCAGCTTACACTAGAGGACCCCAATTCATCTAAGCCGTTTGCGTGTAAGCGGCAGCGTATTAAATAGGCAATTATAGGACACGGATTTGACTTTTAAATGGAGCAAGTGCTGACCGTCCAAGTGTCTAGGCTGATAGATAGTTGCCGTAATTTTTTAACGGTCCTTAATCTAATCTTTTAGCTAATCCGTTTCTACCTTAAGGAATCTTATTGCTATATATATCTGCTCTGGTCCTTCCTACCCTTAGTCTTCCCTGGTATACTTAGGTCTTTCGCTAGAATATTTGGGCTTGTAATTAATGAAATATATACTAGGTTTAAGGCTAGGGGCTTAAAAGGGCTAGGCGTTGCTTTAGTGGAAGGCGTATCCGCACTTAACCGCTTAGGGAGTTACTGCTTTACTAGGTTCCCTAAATCCCTTATAGGTTTAGTCCTTAGCCCTCTAAGAATAATAGACGGTATATAGTAAGGAGCGTGGCTATATATTAACCCTTAAATGTTAGACCTCTAAGATACCAGAGGCAGCCTTTACCTTACTTAGTGGCCGAGAGGTGAAAATAACCAACTATTACTTATGCACGTGGCTTCTATTGCCTTTTATTATGGTCTAAAGGTTATAGCGAGTTGTTACAGTAACGTCTAGTTTAAAGAGCTCGGTGGCATGTTAATTAGAGGACCAAGTGGAGCAGCTAAATTCTTAAAAGACTTATTCCACGATTTATAGATACCGTAAACGGTCACGTTTATTGATTACTAGTTTAATTACGCACTAAGATAGGGTAGTTGGGGTGGGGACAATGGCAAGACAAAAGAGGAACTGTAGCTGCTAGAGCATTAATAGATATTAATACAGCGATGGTCGCAATCTGACCATCCATTTTCCTGGGCGTATGTTAATAATCCGCGAGCTGTTAAGCATAGTAGCTAACGTTTGGTATAGGGAGTACGAACCCCTTATTTTATACTTTGCACCAAAAAACGTCCTATCCTTAACCTTTATATCAACCAAGGTCCGCAGGACTTCTTTCTTAAACTCTATAATAGCTGCGTTAAAAACAACAACCCAGCAACCAAATCATTCTCCTCGCTATATGCCATATGGGTCTTGGTACTCTATATAGCTATTAGGTATACGGCAAAAGGGTTAATAGATAAGGAATAGTGGATTAGGGCATTGTTGGTGGCGATGCTTTTAAACTAAATCAAATGCGTTTCTGGGATATATCAATCTAGGCTTAGCTATCGGAGGGTTATTAAGCTAGTTGGCTACACACCACTAGCGCTGGCGCTTATGGTAAGACCTGGCAGCCTAAAACGGGCAGCTATTGAGGCTGAAGATAGGATGAAGCAGCCGATAAAGAGGAGAAGGATTGACTTTAGCTGCGCTATCCCCTTTACTAATATCCCCAAGTTAGTTAAGGATGGTTTTAAGTAGTAAGAAAAGAATTTTTAAAATAGGGATTAAATGGTATTGGAGCACTATTAAGCCGCTCGGCTCTGCCTAGCGGGATGTCTTAGCAACCCACTTTACGATTTAATGCTAATGCTGGCATTAATGCTTGCCTTATTATCCGTAACGCCCACGGTAGCACCAAAGACATGGCATATTAGTGTAGGGGCTAAAAAAGACCTGGCATTATTTGCAGCAAACTTAGTAACTAGAATGCTATGGTTTCTTCGGCCCTAAGCATTTCCATAGAAAGTAGATGCTGGGTTAGTCCTACGAATCCTAGAAATAACGAAGAAGATAGGTATATCTTAAGATAACCTATAGATGGAAGGGGCTAATAACGCGTAGAGTATAAAGGAGTGAATAACCGGTTGCTGCGAGATATAGGATGGGTTGAAATGGTAAATGGAAACCGAGACAGCCCTTAAAATAGTGATATCGCTCTTTATAGCAGCGATGAATTACTATAAACCTATAAAGAGCTCCTCTCTCTACAGAAGGATGCAGTAGGATTTATTTATAAGGTATTCCGGAGTTACAATAGCGTTTGGGTAGATTAATGTTCGCAAATTATTATAGATAAAATATAAGTGACGGGCACGTTGCCTGCTATATCCTGCCATATTTCGCCTACTACTATATTAGCAGCCCTCTTGAGATTATTTGTTTATATTAGCTAACGATCTTCTTATGGAAACTCCGTGTTTTGTATATTAACATTGTCCCGCACTCGCCTTTATAGTCTAGGTATATTAATAGAAGATTTGACTGCCTTAAGCAAGGATATAAGCATCTGCATAATAAGAGCTGGGTCAGCGGTATCCTAGGCCTTAATAACAAGTTCCTAACACAGTTGGCAGAATATGGCAGAAGATTAAGTCTACCTAATTTCCTAACACGGTTGGCAGAATATAGCAGAAGATTTAGCCTATATGATTTCCTGACATAGTTGGCAGAATATGGTAGGAGATTAAGTCTACCCGATTTCCTAACACGGTTGGCAGCAGTTTGGTTTTGGATACTGTAGATCTTCGTGTAATACACGGTCTCGCGTAACGCACGAATTTTCTACCCTATTACCCTCTATAATATAATAACCCTATAAGCTATTAGGCTAAAAATATAATATATTCTAAATATAATATATAAGAAGCTTTTTATATATTTTTTTAAATAGAAAATCTTACTATATAGTATAATTTTTAGGTAATTCTAGTAAAAAATAAATAACCACTTAGGAATTTTAAAATATTTAAGTTTTATAACCTCTAATACTTATATAGTAGAAGATTTTATAATTATTAATTGCTAAAAAATATATATAACCAATTTCTTTATATAAGATATTATAAGATATTATAAATTACTAATATATATAATATATATAATATATATAATATATATAATATATATAATAGAACAAAGAACTTTTGGAGCTCTTGCTGCACCCGGCCCAAAAAGACCAAACCAACCAAAAGAACCCTGAAAAACACCCTGATAATCCCCTGAGATG
>Ga0307507_10001072_pt1 | contig 60665 bp, 69 predicted proteins | sample 7_EM_MG_FD_207223 | JGI IMG/M metagenome (GOLD analysis project Ga0307507, IMG submission 207223) | Populus trichocarpa ectomycorrhiza microbial communities from riparian zone in the Pacific Northwest, United States - 7_EM | ecosystem: Host-associated > Plants > Roots > Unclassified | place... | reverse complement strand
AGTAGTGAAGCCTCGCAGGAGCGTGGGACACTCGCAAAGGGGGGAGGGGGGGGAAAAAAACAAAATTGGAGCACGCCATCTGGGGTAGTTCTGGTTAGCAAATACCAATAACTATCACAAACTACGAAAAATTTCCGCAACCGGCAGACCAAGTGGGATGCCCTGTAACGAGACGAGAATACGGTAGTTCGCATCTACGGGTGAAAATAGGATTTCCGAACGATAGTGAAACGTTTGTCCAACATGCCGATATCGCTCACTGCCCCCCCCCGGGATTGCAAGCCCGTAAACTGCAATTGTATCATACCGGTAAGTCATAGTGACATGAGTATCCTTCAGCCCCACATATTCATAATCTCACCCGTGTGTTCTCAAGATATGCACTTTTGTCCCAATTTTTATTTTTATTTTTATAGATAGGAAGGTTCCACTACAGAACTACGGTATTCAAGTATGATACAGTGTCTGATACAGTATCTAGATATTGCTTTTGTTCTACAGTACCATCATGCCACGAGGATAAAATAATTCCTAAAGAGGTATTGAATTATGATACCTTCCTCCTCTTGTGCAAAATAGTTTACCAGTACCGGTATCGCAGGGAACCCCTTGTAAAGCGTGCTTTGTGTTGAAAGAGTCCAACCTTAATATAGTATGAGGCTCAACCGAATAAGCCCCCACTCCACGTCTGCTCGAACGAGCAACGGCAGAGTAGCCAGGGAACCCCTCCAGCGTCCAGCACAATCCACTCCTGATAGGGCTGCGCCTCAGCACGGTAACGGCCATCTCGCTCTCTTCGTGTGGAATCCATCCGTGTTCCCCATCAACCCAGCACGGGCTCTCTTGCATGGCGAAGCGTGGGGAAAAAGGTGATCAATTATGATACTAATCTAAAGATGGGCTAGACCCGCATCCCCAACTGTAAGATGACAGTCGCCGTCTTAAAGTTATCAGATAACCTTAACCAATCCAGTAATTCACAGCCACTTGATTCGCTTTTGCACGCATTCTACACTTGGAATGGGGACTCCTTTCCCTCAAATAAACTGGCTCGTTTTGACTATCTGCAACCCCAGGCAACTTACTCGAGTGCAAGTATGATACTCGTATTCCTGATATAGTGACGATTGTGAGACAGACTGCTACTGCGCACCCCACTACAAAACTTGTGGGGCTCTGGCCAATTTTAGCTAATATGCAATAGCACGCTTTACAAACTTCACCCCCCAAGTTTCGAGTGCTGTAAGTTCTTCTCTGGTATTTGGAGACTGTTCTCGAGTTGCATAAGACTACAAAGTGCATGGTACGATAATGGAAAACAAGGCCTATTAGGGCAGTACTTGGTCATGAAGGGTACTGTCATCGACGAAACCGCTTCCACCTCCAATTGCCGAACATCACCCAGTAAAGCAAGAAGCTGTTGTGCAATGCAACCAATCACGTCCAGACCCTCCTCTCGCATCACTGCATCCTATCATATGAAGCTATGCTATTAGGTGTTCGTAAGACATCAGGAAAAGACAAGCAATTGGTCTTAGAAAAGTCAAAATTTATCCTTTTTGCGGTTATGAAGCTATTTAGCTGTCCTTCTACTATACTCAGAAACTTCTTCCTCTAGTATGACAGCAAAAGTAAGAGCTTTTCCAACTAAAATTCTTGCTGACAGTATCGAACCCGGGTGCCAGCTTTCAAGAAAGCATTATAGGGATAAAATAGGCCTTAACATAAATCAGTGATATTACGATCCCTTAAGTCTTTGTCAAAACAGTGAATAGAACTTTAATCTTAATAAATATTAAATAGTATAAATTGAGAAAATATAAAAAATAAAAAATAAAATACAAGGGGTTTTAAGAATAGAAATAGTGTTGAAAAGTTGACTCGTATAATAGGATAAGTATTGAATAAGGAGGAACTTTGAGTAATGAATGCTTTGTGGAAAGATATGAGAATTATAAAAAAACATTAGCTTTTCAGCAACTTAGCGGAATCGTAGGAAGTGGACCATGGTTATAAAAGAACAAAGTAGTTTGAAATTAAGTTAATAGTTGAAGTTTACATGTCAGGAAAGTATACCGGTAAGTATACCTAGACTTCAATGCCCAGAAAGACAGCCGCAGTTTTGAATATAAAGGAATACCGGTAGTATACCAAATATCAGTTTTTCTCTAGCTCCCTTTGAATTCCCCCCTCCCTAGCCTATCTCTCCTCTTCCTACTATATTCCCATTACCTATCTACAAAATCTTAAAATAAATTAATCCACTACTTGCAGTGCGGTGCCAGTTTTGCATGCGCCCGCCGTTGCATCAGGGACCAAAGTGCCTGTGATCGTGCTTTACTTGCCTTATTCGGGAAAATACTACCGTCGCCATTATCCCCGCAAGCCCAGAAAGCTTCCTTCAATGAGGCGCATTTTAGTTTCACTATAATAGGTAGTGAGCACGATCCCTAACCCTGAGGTTAACTTTTTCTGGATTCGGGAAAAATGATACCCTGTCAAAATAGAGCAAAAAAAAAAAGCAAAGCAGCCAGAAAAACAATTCTCCATCTTATGGAGTAAATTGTGAAGGAAGTATCAACTGATTTGTGCCCTACAGAGGCGATGAAAATTGGGCCCTTAGAAACTCAGATAAGTGTGTGGCTTTCAGTCCCAGAACAGTCAGCGCAGGCCGGGTGGTAATCCTAAGGATTAGCCACAGTTTTTCCCATACCCACCAACCTCACCACAGCAGCAGCCTCACTGAACTCTTTGCTCGCGACACCCCCGACTCCCAATAAACACGCCCAGAACGCCATATCTGCCCAAACGACCATTCATCGCAACATAGTCTTCTCACTAAGATAGTGTTCAATATGGTGGACCCTTCATCATCTGTATCGCCTCAGCTTCTACACCATCTACACGCGTTATGTATAATGAAATACCCTCAGCACCAAACAATACAGCCTGAGCTCCTCGTCGAGCTGCTTTTGAAGACCCCCCAAGTCGCTCAACAGCACCCCTTTACCTGGATGATGATCGACCCGCCAACACCAGGCACCCTTATGCTTTCGTGGAATCCACCCCAGATGGTCGGCGTCTGCGCTTCTGATGGCTATGTGTGGGCGGACGCTGAGGTAGCTCATACTGTTCCAGTGAAAGGATATGTTCGTCCCTCCTCCCCCCCCCCATCTCTTCTCTCCTTAGCTCCGTTCGAGGTGGCCCTCTCCATAGCCCTCTTTATATATATACATATTACTTGGAAATCCACACAACGTAATGAACGCCTCCCTAGTGTGAGGTTTCCTCCTGCGTTACATTATTGGCGCTGTTACATCGTGTTCTTCGCGGCTCCATGCTACGATCCGCGATAAATACCCGCCTTCTCATTTCATTTTTGCACCCCCACCTCCGTCCAATCGTTTTGACTGTCCAGTGAAGGATATTCCCCGCTACGTACGGGCAATAAATGCGATGCGGCTTGCGCATTCGTTGAGATTGCTTTGATCCCGTTTATCGTCTTTCCTTTTTCTTCCCTGCCCCTTTCTCCTACCGGTAGTCATTTTTCGCTGTTATTGATATTACATGAACGATTCTACTAGTCTCTGATATAGAGTGTGAGGGTTTTTGAGGGCCACCACCACCAGAAAAGAAAAAGAAAAAAAGGAATCTGCTAACGTAACGGGGAGGTTTTAATAGCAAATTGAGATTTACTACCACAAAGCCGGTTACAACCCAAGCGCACCGAACCAGTCGCACACTCTATTTTCTCGGCGTAGATATCGCCTAAAACCGGGCCATCCATCGACTCCCTCGGAAAACGCGAACCTCTGGTTCCTACACTACATCCAGGCGGAGCGTCAAAACCACGTTCCCATCAACACGGTGCCCCTGACAGACAGCATTCGTCAGAGCTTCACAGCACGAAACTACATCACCCAACTTTTCCAGAGGGGTCAACTCCCGAGGAAAGAGTTCTACTTGCCCGACCGGAATTCTTGGCCTATGATCACACTACCTAATCAGCAGCAGCAGCAACAACATCCGCAGCAGCAACAGCAGATGCAAATGCAGGCCCAGCAACAGACAACGATGCAAATCCAAACCCCTCAACACAATCGACAAATCTCCCCGATGAATGCTCGCGCGACCCCGCAGCCTCCGCAATCAGCTCAGCAGATATATTACACTCCCGCACGCGCTAACGCCAAAGCCCCCGGCGGTGCCCCTCCATCAGCAAAGCGATTGAAGCCTACTCCCCCCGGTGGTCACAATCCCGCGGCAGCAGCAGCCCAGGCAGCAGCTCTAGGTGTCGACCCCTCAATGACAATCGATGAAGAGGAGGACACGTCACGCGGTGACATGCTTGACCATCTCAGCCCGCGCGAGATTGCGACGACCCGGTACATACAGCATCACGAGTGGATGGAGGAAATTATGGGCTCGCCCTACGCAATCGACAAGATCGAACCCGTTGACTTAGGCCTTGGATTACGTGGGGAACTGGAAATTGTGACGAAGGGTCTCCTGGACCCACCTGCGTACCCGCCCATTCCGAAGCCGCCGCGCACTGGAGATGCGACGAGAGAGAAGGAAAACTCCCAAGCTGAGATCCTGGAGGAACTCCGCCCCCGCGTCGAGGCCAAGATCAGAGAAATGGAAGCAGAAATGCTTAGAATGCAAGATGCCCACGCGAAGCGCCTTCAGAAGATCAAGCAGAGCGGCGTGACCAAAGATGCTGAGCTAAAACTCCGAATCGGCCTTGGACTCACCCCCCAACAACAACCCGAGATTGAAAGCCACCAGGTCTACACCCCCGGCAACGAAATGGAAGACTGTCATTCCGAGCCCGCCACAACCGCAACCGTAGCCGCAATCAAAGACCTATCAGCAGTAGAAGAAATAGTTCATGACGTAGAATACGCCCTTGGGAAAAAAGTTGTCGAAAAGAGAATGCTAGCAAAGCACGACCTGCCCGTTGAAGAGATTATCAAAATGGGCGGGATAGTAGCCGAGGGTGATGGCCAACCAAACCCGGACACAGTCATGACGGAAGATCAGGATGGAAGCAGCCACAACAACGGAAACCAACAAGATGATGACGCAAGAGGGAACCTTAATGGATCCACAACTGTCGACGACGAATTCAATCTCGCATTGGGCAACATGCCGGACGAGAATGGCACCGATTCCTCGCATCAGTCGGAGATAGGGTTTTCGCATGTGCTTGATGGCGCTGCGGATGTGCCTCCACCACCTCAGGCGGCAACAGCGAGGGCACAGGAGGAGGAGGATACGATTATGAATGATTTTATGAACGTTGATCAGGATTCGAAGCCGGATACGCCTAATGTGGAGGAGAAGAAGGAGAAAGATCCTGAAAATACTGCCACTTCTACCACTCCTCCCGCTCCCGCTACCACAGCCGCTACCGCTACCGCTACTACCTCACCCCGAGGCACAGTTCAGCAGCAACAGAGCGCCAGTGAAGATGCAGCCCCGGCGGCAGCAGCATTCATGTTCTCCCCGCCGACGGAGAAAGCCACCGAACTCACTATCGGTACCACTGTCAATACTTCCGCCAGCGGTGGAAGCGGAGGTCCTAATGCGGGGATTCCGGGACTAGGGATGGAAATGCTAGATGGGAAGTACCTTGAGTAGGAAGTAGGAGAACCTTGTACCATACAAAGAATTCTCACTCTTGTCTTTCCTTTTCCTTTTACTTTTACCCCCCCCCCCCCCCCCCTTTTCTTTTCTCTGATACTTTTACTTTTTCACGGTACGGTGCCCGGGTCTTTTTTTATTATTATTATTAATGAGAATGTCAAAATGGTGCCCTCTGGGAAAATAAAGTGGAGGGGTCATAGACTGTCACTCGGATTTAAAATATCAATCTACCTACTCGGGCACAAATTGATGGCGAGGACGATGTGACAACTAAAAGCCGTGGTTGTAACATAGATATCAATGTCACTCCGTTCCAATCTTAAACTTACGTCCAAGTATTATATCTGTCCGTTATGATAACCGAAATCCTTTCATGGGATTAACGCCACTGTGATCACCTGTCTGCAACAGAATACCGTATCGTACTGTGCCGGGGATTAAGGGTAAGCGAGGCGAAGTGCTCTAATTGGCTCCGGGATCAATTATCCAACTAAAGAGTCGAATATCGTCAACCACATCGTGTCAAGAGTTCGCCTCATTATAATACGGGACTTTATTCTCTTCGGGCTTTCTGTGGGACTCTTTGCCTCATCTGTCCTAAGTTCGCCTCATTAATGCTCCACCCCCTAGTACACTTGGACTAGTACGAGTAGGGTACGAACAGGAAAACCTCGCGCTGGCTCGCTCGTTTATCCACATAGGGTAGCCTGACAGAATCTCGCGTACTGCAAGAATTTGAATAACGTACCTGGGGGCACACCGAAACATACGGCACAACGAAATATTTCGTGAGCGACACAAAATGGTAGCCAAGATTTTCCTGCGTGGCTGCCTCTTCCCTAAGACATTTCCTACACTCGCTGAATATTTCGTTGTGCCATATATTTCGGTGTCCCCTCAGGTATGATACGTTGATCGAACCATGTATCATACCAGGTAACAGTCCACATCAAAGCCAAAACCTACTCTCGCAGGCGGATAAAAAGCAAAGAAAAAAGCGCCAGGCGTTACTGTACTCGAGCATCGTACCAGGGGGATGCAATTACAAATTCCTCTCCATCTAACTGTGGCGCCGCCTGCAACCCACACCGTTGCTCAGGCACCCCATCCCCCCTGCCAGCTACTTCTTCTTCTTCAGCCATTCTGCAAACAGCGCAGGCATTCTGCGGTATTCTAGAGCATCCGAGGCAAAACAAAATCCTGCCAACCCACCGCACCAAACTCCTTTACCACATCGTAGAAGGGGAAGAAAGAGAGATAACACTCGAGTAAGTTACAGAATGAGTAGAACGGGCAGTAATAAATCCTACAGTATTATCAGAGTGCAAATAACACACACCCCAAGGGCATACTGTCAGTTGTGTCTCACAACCACATGAATGGAGTATCAAAAACAAGTCTTGGCGAATGACGAGTGGTATCATGGATTAGGTCGTGGCATACGTCAGCGTTGGTGCAGCATAAGAGTAACGGGTACGCATATGGGGCGGTACCAGGGGTTAGCTTAGTAGCGGAGATGGATTCGATTCGCTTGGGATGGAAGGGTGGAATGGCATGGTACTTGTCCCTGGCAGTTGGTGGTGGTGGTGGTGGTGGTGGGGGAGGGAAGGAGGGAGGGAGGGGGAGAACTGGAATGCCAACTTCTTTCATACAGTACACAACCGTAGAGAACAGTACTCGTACAGTGCGGTGCAGTGCATGCCCGGGTTAGTTAACTTAATAGCCCACACCTGGGTTCCCGGATAATTGAGATTGTGCTTCTTTTCTGCTATTCTCCTCTGTTTGTTTGTCTGCAAGGAATCCATTCCATCACTGCTTACTTCTACCTCTACGACGCAACTCACTCTCAAGGCACTCTCGGGATATTGAATTTCAAATCCTCTGCGGTTTGTCATTACTTATTCTTATTGTATCTCACTTTGCTCAACCTTCCACCATCGTCATAAGTTACCAAGAAAGCTAGGTACGCGTAACATTTTTTTTTTTGTACTGCCCCGGACACTTGCGCAATGATTCTTTCTTTTCCCAACGCTGCTGTGCCCACCCCATCCATCCAGTTGGAATAACTGATTTGAATTCTATTGATTCGATCCAACCCATTTTTACTTTACTTTACCAGGTGAGTCCTGATACCGTACTGAGCCCCCTTCTTCTTCTTCTCTGTCTTATCCGGGCGAATGAACGACTGCGCGGCCACCGAGGGCTGCAGATTTCACTTCTCAAGCATTTGCCCTGCTGACGTTTCCCCTCTCCTGACTTTCCGTTCCGCAGGTATAACAGTGGGCTTGGTCCTTGGTCAGTTTGCGCATTGAAATCCTAGGTTAATAGTTGAATTTTTTAAATTCACTTTCCGTTCCCACTTTCCCCTCCTCCTGTGCAGGTTACCACCGTATACCTATTTGTTCTGCTGTTAATTCTACATCTTCAAGGAGAAAGAGAGAGATCCCTCACAACCGCACAGACAAAAAAAAAAAAACAGACACAATGATCAATCCAATCCTCCTCCTAAGAGTAATCCAGGGTGTCCTCGCCCTGATCGTTCTTGGAGTCGCCGCATATGTCGTAGACTTTTTTAATGGCGCTTCAGATGCTGCAAATTTCCTTGTGTTTGATGTAATTCCTCTTCCTCCCCTCTGTCACTACCCATCCTTTTCCGTTCTGCGCTGCATTTCTCATGCTCATGATGCTAAACAAAATAAAAAATCCTAGGCAGTCTGGACCTTTATCGCACTCGGTTACGTCGTTGTAACACCAATGTTCTTTCCAAACTTCCACAATCGCTGGGCCGTTCTCGGTGTCGAGGCTATCACAATGGTATTTTGGTTCGCAGGTTTTATCGCGTTGGCTGTGGATATCAATCGCATGGTATGCATTGGGATCAAGTGTGCGATTCCAGCGGCAAGGGCGGCGGCTGCATTTGGCGCTTTTGAATGGTAAGTTCCTTCCGTCGCACAACAGTTGCAATGGCCAACGAAGAAAATCGAATAAATAGGCTTGCTTGGGCAGCTTCACTAGCCCTGATCGTCCGTGCACTCATTCAGTATGGAAAGGCGGAGCCGGACGTTGATGCAGGTACACTCCCTAATGATAATACAACCCCTGGCCACGGACCTTCGGATGTTGAGAGGGGTGAACAGTTTGATCTTGAGCCTGGGGAGGGTGATGGTGCGCGGAAGTATGAGGGAGCGACCCCACCACCGAGGTTGCCGGAATTAGTGGAGTCGGGTGGTGGTATTTCCGGGAGTAGGGGCGACGAAGGGTTTTATGACGGTCCTAGGTTAAACATGCCAGAGGCGGATGAGTTTAGTGGGCGCAGATAACGTGGTGTGGTTGCGCATCTGCTTGCTTTCTGCGTCGGGTTCAGGGGAAGTAATGATTCTGGTTTCCCGGTTTTTTTTTTTTTTTTTTTTTGTTTTTTATCTTTAGTTTCTTTGCCTGGTTTGGGTGGTTTGAAAAGCATTACATGATATCCTTGGCTTCCTCCTTTTTTCCTTTCTCTTCTCCCGGGATTTTTGCAATATGAGGGGCATCACTGTGGCATAACTGTGGGACGCAGGCGGTTGGGTTTTCTTTTGTTGGACATCAGATTTTCGTTTGCTTCTTTTTTCTGGATGGATATTATGGATTTATATGCTTCTTGTGCTGTACAGATACCACTGGATAGTGGAAATTTCACTGTGTTATAGCTAGGGATAGGGATAATGGTTAGTCCTTCCTCTCTTCGCTGTTGTTGATTGTACAACACAGTACTCACTCGTATTGTACTGTACTTGAACCTTGTAGAGAATGGGGAATGAAAAATTTTCATGACTTCTCACTCGAAAGCTCGCAAATTCGCCACCAGGTGGCGCAATACGATGCAGAGTAAGTGACCAAGATGGGGAACGAGGGAATATAGTTTAGGTGGGCGTTTTGAAAAAAAAAAATTCCACCGAATGAGGCTTGATCAATATCTATCTATGGAAAGTGGAAATTGCCTAATTATGTTATATTAGGCATGTGTATAATACTCGGGGGGTCATCAAAAACCGGAAAACTATGTTTGCTGATCCTATACAATTCTCTGTGAAGACGAAGCTTATGTTTTCTGGTTTTTAATGACCCCCCCGAGCACCAGTACAGCCAAAAGGCGGGGGGGGGGGGCTGTGACCCAAGACCGAACCTTGAACTATAGGCCTGTAGAAAGGCCATCATCGGGAGATCTAGAAGTCACCCCGCCGGCCCGGGCCCATGCTGCCTCTATTGGCCGCCTTGCCTTATGGCACCATACGTGCCCACACAGTTACCATAAAATCTCGAACAATTGAACCGTGCGCTCCCGGTATGTCTTGCTAGTCACCCCCTCCTCCGGCAACAGGCGGTAATAGCTTTTTTGTCTTTTTGTCGCTGAGAAACGGCCATCAAGTCACTTTTTGCTAAGGTATTTCTTGCACTTTCTGGGGGAAGGGGATCCTGTATGGTGCCGTCCAGTAATATACGTAGTTCGATTGTAGAAGTCGGGCGGGTCCACAGTAATGAAGGTAATTAGTTTTGTTAGGTAAGTTAAGTTGTGCATTGGTTGTTGAGGTACCGGTATTAGGTGGATAAACACTGTAGTACTCGTACTCTTATAATATTTTACCGTACTCGTATAATTTGGTGATTGGATGACTTGTTATTGGTGATTGATCAATCTTTGGTAAAAAATTAAAACTACTGTAGAAAACTAGTAGTGATGATCGAATTACGGTACTTGTACTTCGTAGAACGTGGTAGGGACTTTTAAAGGAATGGCTACTGAATTTGCGGGCAAAAACTAGCCTGAAAGGCCTTAGCTAGAACATGGCAAAGTTAGTTAGACTAAAGCGGTTATTATTAAAGGGAAAAGGGCACTAAATCTATTACTGGTATTCATTCATGACTCTCTCTCTCGATTTTTCTTATAAGTTAGTGGGCACTGAGATTCTTCTTAATCTTCTTCTTTACTTATTACGGTAGTTGCAGCTGTGAAAAGAGGTACCGGTAGTCCTATGCTTTATCAATGTCGATGAGGTACCGGTATGATACCGTAGAGTAGGTTGAGTTGCACAGGGGTTGCGCTGCTTGTTTCAACACCCCTTGCGGATACCGTATGGCAAATGATATAATACCTCTACCGGTACTGTAAAAACAAGAAAATAGAAAAATGAGACACCTGAAATCCATGATCAATGGGTGGATCTCATTAACTGGATTTTGTTAACTTGCCAAACTAAACCTGCCGATACCCCAGGGCTGGCGGGTCGATCGATTCCCGCTGAGAATCTTCTGATAGTGGGAGTCCGGGAGATTCCGCCGCATTAAGGTTTTGCTGGCTTACGGTATCATACCGGTACTATACTGTACCGGGACACAGAACCAAGTCAATTGCTCCCCACTACCGGCACCACGAGCAGCTGATCGGAGCCGGATACGAGTACGGATTCGAGTACGGTACGAGTACGGCATGGTATCGTATCTGGAAACTTTGGCTTTTTCCCAGGACTTTGCCGTGCCAAGATTTCGGGATACTCTTGGCTTGGAATGGGGAAGCACCGCATTCACTTTTTCACACATACCGTATCATCATACTTGTAATATATACAGACACACGGACACAGGCGGTGCGGTGCATATCGCTGTTCTCCCGCATTCCAATGCGTGGATCTGGATTGGTAATGTTTGGGATTCGGGTTCCGTTCTGTTAGAAGCCAGGGCTAACTAAGAGCTACGGTATCACGGGTACTTGTTCGTCGGAATAACTCCCAAATGGAGGTTGGGGAATTCTTGTTCAACAAATAATGCTGGAACAATATCCTTCGCGCTTCACCTTAATTATCCAGATGAGAGACAGAATAGTTACCGTACTCGAGTAGATGTCCGGCCGGCCTTGGCAAATACCAATGATGCTCCACCAGTCAAGTCAGTACGGTAACATTTTTTTCGACGACTTTTGTTTTTGTTGCGTCAATCAGGGGTTCAGCCATGAAATTAGCAGTGACCAACCAGAAATTCCCCTTCCTCATTGCCTTCTCCGTGCGACAAACTGCACCTCCGATCAATAATTACCACCACCACCACCACCACCACCACCACCACCACCACCACCACCATTACCCTTCCCCTTACCCTTGTTCGTGGAACTAGTCCCGCTGCCCTGTGATTGCTTCTTTTCTTTCCACACACCTTTTTTTATTTTGACTTTTTCTTTTAATTTTACCCGCGTGCCATTTACCGTACTCTTTCCTTCTGTTGTGTCCCGTATCCCTTCTTCCTGCTTCAACTCACCTCATCACCCTTCCATTGCCTTCCTTCTCCGGCTTCTTTTGAATACTTAAGGGTCTGCTGTACTCGTACAGCTCGTGATTATGGTCCAAACTCGATCACAGACTGGAAAGACTCCAAGGTACGTATGATATAGATATAACGCGATTCATTTGTTTGTTCCCTTTCACCTTTTCCACCTTTTTGCAACGTTCCGCCTCATGCTTGTCACCACTTCTCCTCTTCCTTTTCACTTTTCCTTCAATTGCAATTTTAACGCCTCATAGGAAACAGGAATATCCAGGTCTAGTCCCTACACCGGCTATTAGGCGTTCACGTCCCAGTAGTGTCAAATCGACACCGGAACCTCAATTCGAACCTATTACGCCAGCACCCACACCATCCCCGAGGCCGGAGAAAGCTACTTTTGAGGTCGTGATGGAGATCAAGTCGAGGAAGAAGCCGCACGGACAGAATGGTCCAACCAATGGATCGACTATTCCCAAGGGGCTCGTGGGGAGCGATACTGCTACAAAGGACAATCTCAAAATGGGCTCTGATCACAGGGTTGACAACAGCGGTGAATTCGAGTTTGGAGGCGTCTGGGGCACTGGGCTGGCTATGGTCTTCTTCCCGCTGCTCATGTGGTACATGTGGGTTGGACAGGTCTACTACAATTCTCAATTCCCGATGCCGGAGAAGGGAGAGGCAATTGCCGATTTTGTAGGAAAGGTAGCCAACTTGGCCTATGAGGTATGAGAAATTTTCATTTTCTCGTTTCTTCACATAAGAGCGATTCTAGTTTACTGACGGGATGACGGATAGAGCGCATACCCTACCAAGAAGGCTTGGTTGGTCTACTGGGGGTTCTTGGCTTACCAGGGCCTGCTATACGTCACACTCCCTGGTGTCTGGGCCAAGGGAATCCCAATCCCCCACCGTAACAACGTTCGCCTCGATTACTACTGCAATGCTGTTTGGTCTTTCTATTTCACCATTGCCACTGTCGCTATTTTCCACGTGACTCAGATTCTCCCAATCACCTGCTTGGTGGACGAATTTGGGTCCTTTATGAGTGTTGGCATTCTTTCTGGGATTCTGGTCAGCTTCATCGGGTATTTCAGCGCGATATACCGGGGTGCTCAGCATAGGATGACTGGGCGGTTTGTCTACGATTTCTTCATGGGCGCTGAATTGAACCCCCGTATCTTTGATATAATCGATCTGAAGATGTTTTTTGAAATCAGACTTCCCTGGTTCATCCTATTCTTTGTGTCTTGCGCGGCTGCCGTTAAGCAGTATGAAACTTTGGGATATGTTACCCCCCAGGTTGGCTTCTTCCTTTTGGCTCATTGGCTGTACACCAACGCCTGCTGTAAGGGAGAGGAGTTGGTTGTCACTACCTGGGACATGACGCATGAGAAGTGGGGTTATATGCTCATCTTCTGGAACATGGCTGGTGTTCCTTTAACTTATTGCCATGGTGTTCTTTACCTCGTCAGACACAACCCTTCGGTCTACCAGTGGCCCATCGGCGCCAATGTCTTCCTCTACATCTTCCTTCTTTGCGCGTATTACGTTTTTGACACATGTAATAGCCAGAAGAACAGGTTCAGACAGATGGAACAAGGAACACTCATTGCCAGAAAGACCTTCCCTCAACTGCCGTGGCAGACCCTCAAGAACCCCACGTTCATCAGGTGCAAGAATGGTGGCACTCTACTCACGAGTGGGTGGTGTAAGTTCGCTCAAACCCGAGTGATGTACAGTTCGCAACGATAACTGATCAAACATTTTTACAGATGGCCTTGCCAGGAAAGTTCATTACACGGCTGACTTCTGCCAATTGACTTCCTTGGGTTTGGTCTGCGGCTTCGCCAGTCCCCTCCCATGGTTCCTACCCACCTTTTTCATCATTATGATTCTTCACCGCGCCTGGAGAGACACCGATAGATGCGCAAAGAAGTATGGCGCTGATTGGGAGGAGTATAAGAGACAAGTTCCATACCTGTTTATTCCTGTGAGCCACCGCTGCCCCCCTCACCCTACGTAACTAATATTCCAAACCTAGTACGTTATTTAAACGTCGCCATTGCATGTCGAAATGAATAAAAAAGGAAACTGTTAAACCTTGTGTGCGTTTTCTAGAATTACTTTTGTCATTGGCTGGCCGGCTGTGTCCCTTATATACCCGGGAAAGCGGTCTTTAATAATTTTCCATTCTTGTAAAATACCCTTGTTTTCTTTTATTTATTTTGTTTCCCTTGTTTGCATTGACGACCTTAATTGGGAACTGTTATGGCTATTCTTGTTCTTAGCGTACTTTGGGGATGCGAGCGTTGGCTGTAGTAGGTCACCGGCTGGCTAGCTAGGTTTATGGACTTGGGCTTTTATTATTATTTTTTGGAAATGTTTTATTGAGGGACGTGATGGCAGGGTGATGGAAGGCGAAGTGTATGATCAAGTGTGGGGAAGAAGGTGTAGTGTGTGTGTTATGGGATGTATAATAATTTCAAGTATGCACACATAAGTTACAGGTCCATTCACGTCCCACGCTATTATAATATTATCATGTGGTTATTATACCGTATGCACCAATGGGTAAGCGTGCCGATCTACTCGAGTATTGTGCCCCATCCCATGGACGTTCGAAATTCTGTAGTCTACGCCCTGTGTCAGCCTCCGAGACGGAGGTTAACTTAATAAGTGACTTTTTGTTACCGTACCGTACAGTGACAACAAAAACTTCGCAAATGCGTAAGTTACTAGCAGTTAATTAGCTAGCAAGCTTCCCCCAAATCACAAATCAATCAATAAGTCAATAAATCAATCAATCAATCAATCAATGGATAGCACTCACTCACGTCTAGAACTTGCACAACATATACAAGTACTGGTACTATATCGTAGTTATTAAACTACATCTCTACTCATACTCATTCACCCAAAAGAAATTATAAACATCAAAAAAGCTATCATAGCGTAGCGCATGGAAACAATCTCGTACACAAAATGGTTTCTTTTTTTTCTTTTTTCTTTTTTCTTTTGAAGAAAGCATTCCTGTTGTGTTCCGAGTGAATGAAATTCCCGTAAGACTAGATAGATCAAAAGATGGCAAAGTAAAACCAAGGAATGAAAGTGGGTAGTAGATAAGGGAACTCGTCTTGCACACATGTACTAGTACTTACTCACAAAAATCTCAGAAAAGAAAAGGCAGAGAAAAAAATTGAGAAAACAAATTTAAGGAGTTCAAGTATGATATTGAAAAAAAAAAAACCCCTCCCCAAGGAATAAGTGGAACTTGGAAATGATTAATAAAAACCCTATGTTACGTTACGTAAACCCACCAGCCCGCCTCCTCCCCCCCGACTGCCCCCTACTTGACCCCGATCCCGAAGCAGTACTGTTACCCCCCGTCGTAGAACTCTTCTTCTCTTCAGTTCTAACCGTCCATTCCTCCTCCTCTGTTGCAATAATCGAGTGGAAAATGTGCTGCTGACCACGGGCAAAATAGGCTGGTGGGCGCTCTCTTTTCGAGACTTCTTCCGTGACGAGCACATACCTGATACTTGATCCCGGTGACTCGAACATGGCATCCGAGAGAATGCGCTCCATTACTGTTCGTAAGCCGCGGGCACCGGTATTCATTGCTATGGCGGACTTGGCAATTTGGCGGAGAGCAGGGGAGGTGAAGCGGAGTTCTACGCCACTTAGGGCGAAGAGCTCGGTGTACTGTTTTAGGAGGGCATTTCGTGGCTCTGTGAGGACACGGACTAGCATATCTTCGTCGAGGGACTCCACGGCAGCGATTATAGGGATACGACCGACCTTTTGCTCATTAGTCTTCAATTGACGTCATTAATAAAGGAGGATGATGACAAGATACAATTTCAGGGATGAGCCCAAAGGAAATCAGATCACTCGGCTCTGTAAGTTCTAATGGATTAAACTTCTTCTTCTTTATCCTCGCCTTCGTACCAGATTCATCCTCTGCTTCGTCTGCTTCTTCGACACTGCTAGAGAAAAATGGCGTAAGCTCCTTCATCAATTCTTGGTCCTCCGCTAACTCGTCTACCGAGCTCCCGCGCACGTGGGCGTTAAAGCCAATAGAACCCTTAGCAACCCGATCTATGATGTGCTTTTGCATGCCTATGAAGGCCCCGGTAAAAATAAAAAGGATATTGGAGGTATCGATTGTGAAGGTTTCCCCTTTCGCAGCACCACCGCCACCCCCGGCCATGCCAGCGCCGAATGAGGAGTTTGAACTGTTTGGAGAATTGGGAAGACCAGCAGGTGGGCGGCGTTCCGGTTTGGTGTTAATTTGTAAGGTAGTACCTTCTATGATCTTGAGAAGAGCTTGTTGTACGCCCTACATTAATGGTCAGAATATCTACAACAGTACCAGTTAGGCCCAGGGTATACCTCTCCAGATATGTCTTTACTACCATAAGGGGATTTCGGTTTAGCTATCTTGTCAAACTCGTCTAAGCAAACAATTCCACTTTCTGAGGTCTCGTTAGAACAATAAGTCCTTAGCAATTGAATAAATGCTACTTGCCAGCTCTTCGAATATCCCAGTTAGCTGCTGCGAGTAATCTATGGATACAGACATCTGCATCTTCTCCAACATAACCGGCTTGTGTGAATGGTGTGCAATCAGACCTATGACTATTAGCTTGTAATAATTGGGGCGTCCGAATGAGCTCCTACATTGAAAATGGAACCTCTAACACTCGTGCAAGTGTTCGCAACATAAGCGTCTTCCCTACCCCCGTGGGTCCTAGGCAGAGCACGTTGCTCTTTTCAATGGTCAACGGAGAGAAATCATAAATATATGAGCGATCCCCTTTCGGCGGTACATGAACAGCTCTTGGTTGATGTGGGATCTCCTCTGCGAAGTCCTCATTAATGCCGCCCGGCCCAAGCCGTTCTGGGATCGGAGGACCCACCATCCAGTGATTGAGCTCCCATAGCCTGACTGGACCTCAACAACTCGTCCTGCTCCTCCTGTCTTTGTTGTAATTGTTGAGTCCGTTTGTAGTGATGGTATATTGCCGTTGATAGAATTCTCTTAGATCTATTCTGACCCACGACAAACCGGTCCAAGTGCTGCTTCAGCGCTCTGCAGAGGGTTCATATTAGCCCTAAAACTCGAAAAGTTCAGCAATGTAGGCCGTGGTGGTGGCGATGATGATGTACCGTGGTGTTAATTTGTTAATGCCAGACGAGGCATCTCCCAATGGTCCAAATGTCGGCGTATCGGTATCTACCCTCGAACTGAATCCTGCACCCCCGAATTGATAGTCGGAAGGATCGTAGGATGACATCCATCTCCGTACAACAATCAAGGATGACGGCCGGATGCCTCGGTACAGTAAAGGGGGGCGCCGGAGAAGCATGATGGTATTAAACTCGGGGGAGATGGGGTGAATCTATGAACGGGGAGAAGACGGGTATCCGGGGGGTGAGAGTTGGAATATGGAGGGGGGGGGAGGGTAAAGCGAGCTGGTGGTGTCATGGAGTTTATCGGGCACGGATCTCTTGAGTTACTCAGGCGTTCCACGTTGTACAAGTACTATATTGAGCTCCGACTGTTCGTGACTAAAGCGACTTACCCCACGTCACAGGAAAGTAATACCGGTACGGTACTTGAATAATAGCGTCTTTTGCTAATAGAAGGAATACCATAATTGTCGACGCTTGTCGTGCATGCCCATTCTACAGTAACTCACCGGTACCAAGCTTTCCTAGATTTTTTTTCCCCCAAGAATTGCTGGTCCCGTGCTCCACCAACCGAAGTAAGGAGCGAGCTGCACTCGTGCTGTAAGGGCTGATTTGGGCATTGTGTTTTATCCCTCATAGATTGCAAGCGCGGTACAGCACCGTATCTGATGGTAGGATCCTGGTGCGCGGGGATCTAATAAAACTTTCACTATTCTGGTAGCATGGAACACTATGTACTGTACTGTGTATACTGTTACAATAGTTCCACCTAATGATCCATCCCGCTAATTTCGATACGGTAGTTTATTAACAATAGATTTGGCTAAGGTTTTCGATGTCAAATTGGCTTATATTAGTGCTGTAAAACTAGCCTGGAGAACGCATTCTCAGCTTGGCCTCAGCTCCACTTCGCACTCCACTGCATCACCGGAGAAGCCGGCCCAGCTCGTGGGACAGCATCAAAGAGCCTCGATCCATTTTCTTTCAATCGCTATCGCACCGTCTGGTAATGCACCAACTGCCCGTGCCCGAGCAAGCCCAGAACCCACACCCATGCACATTCACTCACCCACACTTGGATCATTGCTCCTAATGGAAGATCTTATCTAATCTGCAATAATCTCATCAAAGAACCTTTGCCTTCAGTCTGCATGAATCAGCATAGCACGATTCCCGAGTATTGTAGTGTGCTCTTGAGTATTTATCCCAGGGATGCTACTATGCTGGTTGAAAGCCTGCCTCATGAAGGAAAAGAAGCCCTGTTCACAATGTCTTCGCTGAGCCCCTGGTCATCATGCTATAAACTCATGACTCCATACCATTTGACACTATCATACAACATTGTCATTCCAGCTAGTAGGAAATTAAAGCCCTGAGACTGCACCTAAGCTGTTCCAAATAATATGGAAGCTTAAATTCTTAGATTGAGGGGTACGTACTAGTACTGTACCTTGAGTGTTGTATTATTGCCATGTGCTGAGTAGGGCCCTCTGATTCCGGTTTGGGAAGACAGGCCCCCTCTATTACCGGTATCTAAACATCGCTCCAGCATTCACTGTTCAAGATCACAGCAACTGCCTTTTATAAGCAGTCTAATACATCGAGCCTAGGATCATATCCCTAGCTAATGGGACATTGTTAGTTTGATAACATACAGGGTCGGAGGTTCCCCCATTGTTGGGGATGAGAAAAAACAAGCAGAGAACTTCCTGTTTCCGTTAACTAGATGTTAGAACACACCTCTACGGGTAGAGATACTGGGGCTCGAAAAAACATTAAATTTTATGCAAGACCTTGGGCCTGAGGCATTTCCAGCCCATCCCGCCCGCGATATATATATATATCAATACGGGGATCTAAAACTGGTGCTTGGATACTTCTTTATGGAATTTTGGGATCCCCTTTTTGGCCATCTTGAATAAATTCTACCTCCTCCAGAGGCTGCGAGCACACTATCCAGCACATAGTCTATATCCCTAGTATTTGCCTTGCCGAGCAACCCCCCATCACCTCTATCAGTGGCATTCAGGCATCAGGAAGAAGGCGGCTCCTTACAGTATCCGACCTTAATTGTGAGTCTTCTATGCAGTCAATAACTTATTATCTCTAGGATCAGTTGGGTTCTATAGCGTGAAAAGATGCTCGGTGCATCTATCAGATGCGATTGACTGAAGGTATGATAACTACTTCACTCATAAACAAGGCAATTGTTCCGCGTGTGTTATCGGAACCTGCAGTGCCAAGCCGTTACCACGGTCCCGATGCAAAGCCCTCTCCTCAACAGGCCTCACACTAATCTATGCGTTTCATCCCCCCGTTTCTTTCCTCCTCCCGCCTACCGTCATCTTTCCTCTCCCCTCATTCCTCTTGCCTTATACACCCATTTTTGCCCATCATGCTAAAGAGGTTTGCAATCTTGTCTTAACGAAATTGGGTTTAAAGAGCCAATTGCTAATGCCCCGCGTTTGGTTCCAGCGGTCTTGCTCGATTTGCTGCCGGGAGGCGAGTCGGGGCTACTTCCCTGAGATCAGCACCAATAATTAACAACAATGCCCTCAAGGCTTTCAAACCTGTCTATGGCGCTCGTGCCATGGCCACTGCTGCTGCTGGTTCTTCAATAGTCGGAAAGATTCATCAAGTCATTGGCGCCGTCGTTGATGTGGTATGTGCCGAGAAAATTTTCGTCCCGGGAGAATTCACCCGCCATGGACCACATATAGGGATCAGTTGATTAATACAAACACTACCCCTTAGAAATTCGATGGCGAGCAATTGCCTCCTATCCTCAACGCCCTCAATACCGATAAGAATGGGAACAAATTGGTTTTGGAGGTTGCCCAACACTTGGGAGAGAATGTCGTTCGTTGCATTGCCATGGACGGTATGCGGGACCCCACCCAGAATGTCTTAGATCGGTGATCTAATATCAAACTTAATCCCGATCCAACAAGTGCTGATAGAAACCTTTTAGGTACCGAGGGTCTCGTCCGTGGTCGGCAAGTTCACGACACTGGCGCTCCTATCAAGATTCCTGTTGGGCCGGGTACTTTGGGACGCATTATGAATGTCACTGGCGACCCTATCGACGAGCGTGGCCCTATCAAGGCCACCAAGATGGCACCCATCCACGCCGAGGCCCCACCATTCGTTGACCAATCTACAACTGCTGAAATCTTGGTCACTGGCATCAAGGGTAAGAGTCAGCTATTTTAACACAGAAATATTCATCTAATTTTTTTTTGAACTTTTTTGCAGTCGTCGATCTGCTCGCACCTTATGCTCGTGGAGGGAAGATCGGTCTCTTCGGAGGTGCTGGCGTCGGAAAGACTGTATTTATTCAGGAGTTGATTAACAACATTGCAAAGGCTCATGGTGGTTACTCTGTGTTTACTGGCGTCGGTGAACGTACTCGTGAGGGTAATGACTTGTACCACGAAATGCAGGAAACCCGTAAGCTATACCCTCGCCAAAGTGCTCATTATCGTTTACTAATTTACGGGTGTTAAAGGCGTCATTCAGTTGGATGGAGACTCCAAGGTCGCCTTGGTCTTTGGTCAAATGAACGAGCCTCCTGGGGCCCGTGCTCGCGTTGCTCTTACTGGTCTCACCGTGGCTGAATATTTCCGTGATGAGGAGGGCCAGGATGTGCTTCTCTTCGTATGTGATTCCACACCCAATATTTGACACAGCATACTAATGTCTTTACAGATTGACAACATTTTCCGTTTCACCCAGGCCGGTTCTGAAGTGTCTGCTTTGCTCGGTCGTATCCCATCTGCTGTCGGCTACCAACCTACCTTGTCTGTAGACATGGGACAGATGCAGGAGCGTATTACTACCACCAAGAAGGGATCCATTACCTCCGTCCAGGCTGTGTACGTGCCTGCCGACGATTTGACTGATCCTGCTCCCGCCACTACCTTCGCCCATTTGGATGCTACCACTGTGTTGTCCCGTGGTATCTCCGAGTTAGGTATCTACCCCGCTGTCGACCCCCTCGACTCCAAGTCCAGAATGCTGGACCCTAAGATTGTCGGAGAGGAGCACTACAATACTGCCACCAGTGTTCAACGTATGCTACAGGAGTACAAATCGCTGCAAGATATCATTGCCATTTTAGGTAAGAACTCAAACTACCTTTACCTTTCTCTGTAACTAATACCAATGGTATTGGTCTGTAGGTATGGACGAACTGTCTGAGGCCGATAAGTTGACTGTCGAGCGTGCCCGAAAAATACAACGTTTCTTGTCGCAACCCTTCGCCGTTGCTCAGGTCTTCACGGGTATCGAGGGTGCTTTAGTTGATATCAAGGACACCATCAGATCGTTCAACGAGATCATGAATGGTAACTGTGACGACCTCCCCGAGGCTGCTTTCTACATGGTTGGAAACATTGAGTCTGCGCGGGCAAAGGGTGAGAAGATCTTAGCGGAATTGGAGGATAAATAGATACCGTAGATGTGGGGGATGTTTAGAAAAATTGCCGTGAATCAGGGATTGCGTGCGTGCATAGGGTGCGAAACTTACGGGGTGCATGGTTTTATCTCCTTCGTACGCTACTCATTACTCGCAGTGCACATCGGCACTAAAAATTTCTATCTTGTTCTAATAGTGCCCTACCGTATATGTGGATAGTGGATGATTCCCGGGAGCGCGTGGGAGAGTTGATCAAGCCTTTCTAGTGTGACATATCATTCACGAACATGTAAACCTTGGATCAGAGCACCGCGGAACAAGCACCAAGCACTAGCCGACATATCTGGGCGAACAGATATCTGTAGCTATGACACCAACACCTACTATCCTAGTCACTCTAAGCCATGTGCTTCCGATCACCTCTAGCGCCATTCCGCAGTCCAGAACTTAGATGCCATTTAGGGCGCCTCTTTGAGTGACCTCTTGTGAATATTCTGTGAATATTAATGGGAGAACCAGACAGATAAATGCAATTACTTCTAAAGCCCCCGAAATAGGGATAGATATCTGCCTTTTTTTCTTAGTACCAAACGAAGTAGCTCGCTATTCACCCTAGAGCATTAGAGTCGAGGGTAATACATGCAGGCTAAATTCATGATTAGTCTGGTAAACCCTATTGATCCATGATGAACGAGTGACAAATGATGAATGTATCTACTGTTGAGCGGCCACACACGGCACAAATGGATACTCAATCATCATCACTACTTCTTGTAAAGTCACCGTTGTGCGAACAAACCGCCAGCTCTTATAGAAATGCCGATGCCAGCGATGTGTCCGGAAAAACTATCCCTTCGTTTGATTTGGCGACTTTCTTCCGACAATGTGGCAACAATGCTAACTTGAGCGCGATCCTCCATTGAGCATAGTTGGCAATGCAACCACCATAGAGCCACTAGAATGACGATCAATTAGGAGAGTAGAGAGAGTCAACTCTCATGAAAAAGTGAAAAACAAACATCTTTACACAGTGGAATTTGACAGTGAGAACAAAAGAAATTGGTGAACTCCTTCCGCTTATGCCTCTGTGAAAACATTTCCTGAACTGTTGCCGAAACATTGCCTCCCTTGCCTAAGAAACGACAGAAAAAACAACGCTGCTGTTTCCCCCGCTCCATTCGGTGGATTCCAATCTCTTTTCTCACATCTGGGAGAACCGTATGCTTGGTAACATACCCTAAAATCCCTATCAGTATATATGCTTCCAGTAAACTTATAGTTATGACTGTTCCGGGTGGTCAAAATCTACTAAGGGACAAGGAGAAATCTAGTAGAATAAAGAGAAGGAAAAAAATGTATATTGTGCTTTTCCCAAAGGTTGCGAAAGGGGCCTGCAGCTCTCCCAGCTGTTTTGTCAGAGCTTGATTGCACAATAGTATTTACCGGGGGCCATACTAAGAATTTGGCCCTGAATGATCAGATATACTGTGAATTCTCAGGCTCTGTGGCTTGCCTTAGTAATTAAACAGAGAGTTCTGGAAAGAAAAGAAAAGGGATTCGCAACCTTTTGTCTAGTGAGTTTTTCGCAACCTTTAGGAAAAGCACAATAATTGTAGGTGGTAGAGAAGGTATTTAAGAAATACTGACCGGAGGAGCGACTCTGTTGAGTGTTACCTGGAGGCCGCATGCCAGGAAAGTTTCTGGAAAGAGGTTGACTTGGACGGAACGCATGTGAAACCATATTTTCAAGCTCTGCTGCTCGGGAAGGGTGAAGTGCATGGTATCCTGAGTGGATCAGGGAATGTGCAAGCCGAAGTCGGAAGAGCCGATGTACTTGAATATTCTGCATTGCTGTGTGGGAGTTCGGTTTGGCAGTAATTTTTGCAAGAATCCAAGAATTGATAACTGTGGTATCAAGAAGCCAGAAAAACAATGGCATCCAAACACGAGAGACTCTTAGTTGAGTAGCATAATAACTTCTATACTGATCGGCAAGGTCCACTGAGTTCATCTTATTGTTGTAGTCAACAGCAATTTTCGGAGTAGGCATGCTAACAAGTACTCGATTGCCAAAAAATCGTTCGATGTTTTGACGGTTACTGTCTGTAATGCGTGGTCGCCGACGCTGCTTGTGTGGAAAGTTCCTTGCCTCAGGAGTAATCTCATGAACTGTGCTCATGAATCGTACAAGATTATTATCTTGCCAAAGACAAACCAAAACATCTCCACAAACTACACCAGAGAGAGTATTTAAAGGAAATACAGACTTCTTCTTGCCAAACTTGAAAGCCTTTGGGTACTCGGCGGAGGTGGGTCGAGATGTGCCACAGGCTCCAATATGTCTTTCTCGCAAAGCATGAAAAAGCCGAATATTAGAGAAATAGTTATCCATATAAATAGTAAAGGAAAACTGCTGAGAGGGCAAGGTATAAGCAAGCTGGTAAACAGCTTGAGAGGTCGGGCTTAGCTTGACTTGTCCAGAGTACAAGTAACTATTTAGCTCAGCAAAGGAGTTCGTTCTACTTGTAAAAATAAAAGAATACGTATACCCATGATCACACAAAGCCAATATTTTATATCCTTGAGGAGTGGGTTTTCCGCGTAACATGATGGTATGAGCTGAGCGACCAGTAAACTGTACCATCATTTCATCAACGGCAACATCACTGGAAGGCAGAAAATAGTGCTGGTACCGTGCCTGTAGTAAATTTGCCAGTGGTGCAACCTTGAAATACCAGCAAGACTGAGGAAGAGATCCAGGGTTATAAGGCTCTGAAATATGAAAATACCGTTTAAGTTGCTCAAATCGATTTTGTGAAAGGTACATTCCAATACGATGGAAGGGAAACTCTGAATCGCGGCTCCAGTAGTCCTTAACCTGAGCAGAAGGAAAAACTCCCATATAAATGATAAGGCCAAAGAAGACTTTCATTTCTGGAATGGAGGTTGGTTTCCAGGATCTCCCGCCCTGTAACCCAGCATTTTTGCTCGCTGCATACTGGTTCGTATTCTGTACCAGTAGATCGAAGGTATCATCGGGAAAAAAGAGTTGGAAGTACTCGAGTGGGCCGCTATTTGGATCGAAGGTAGCTGGATAGCGAGTATGATGGTCATGTCTTGCGGTAGAGTGGTTGAAATTGGGGCGCCGGAAGAAGAACTGGTGATGTTGCTGTTGTCCGACTGCTGCTACTTCCTTGAGCAAGATTCTCATCTTGGGCTTCCTCTTCCTCTTCATGATCCGCATGCCAGTTATCCTGATATTCCTCCAACCGGACAAATTCAGACTCCTCCTCCTCATCGCTCTCACAAATATCCTGTCGGTCTTCGGCCATCATTAATTTGCTTGGTGTACAACTGCAACTTTCTGCTCTTCTGGCTGCCGGTGTGCGATGAGAACTATTCCCAACCCCTCTGTGACCTACACTATCCTGTTTGGTTTCCAGCTTTGCTTCAATTTACTTACTTATTATCTACTAGCTTTGGCCGATCACAACACTACTGCAACGCTAAAAAGCGCTGAAATTCGGAATCAAGCGAAGGGATGGTGAGATGTTTGTCACGCTAATCCTCCTTGAGACCGCCGGGTAACTCAACCCACCCGTAGCTCTAGCTAAGTTCCATACAGAGTTTCCTCCACCAAAAAAGACATCCTTTACCTGCTCCTGAGTTGCTGGACATCTAGCCCCATAGAGCTCTCAGAATGGTAAAATCAACACAGATTGCCCGGCTGGATGGTATGTCCCCCCCCCCACTCCGAGTTTACTGGTGAACGAGCCCCTGACTCTGCGCTTTTTTCCCTATGAACAGGTGTCCCTTTAGCAGCCACTGTCGACGACGACCAAGCAGAAGCCGAACTGGCCGAGGTGAAACAGCAATGCAAACTGATTTTCAAAAGACTAAATCAGCATTCCGAGCCCAGAGCGAGTATCGAATCCGGGCCTTTCACCCTACAGTAAGACAACCGGCAATTCCGGAGATTTTGCGAATTGCTAACAGGCTTCCGCCGGTTGCTAACTGCGTTGATGGAACAGCTACATTATCGAGAATCACGTATGCTACTTGTGCGTTTGCGATAAATCATACCCACGCAAACTTGCCTTCACGTACCTTCAGGATATCGCGGCTGAGTTCTACTCATCATACGGAAATGAGCTCATGAACCCATCCTTGCGACCTTATGCGTTTGTCCAGTTCGATACCTTCATGCAGAGAACCAAACGCACATATCAAGACACGAGGGCTAGTGCGAACTTGGATAAACTGAACGACGACCTCAAGGATGTTACGAGGGTTATGACTAAGAACATTGAGGATTTGCTGTACAGAGGGGATTCGCTAGAAAGAATGGGAGATATGAGCACGAGGTTGAGGGATGAAAGCAAGAAGTATAGACAGACTGCGGTCAGAATCAATTGGGAACTTATGTTGAAGCAAGTATGTTAAAATAAAACCCTTTCCTCTCGCGTGTAGCTGGGGCTAACACCATTCGCATTCAGTACGGACCAATAGGCGCTGTGGGCTTAGTAGTACTCTTTTTCATCTGGTGGAGATTTTTTTGAGTGGTAGTAAGCATCTCGTATTTCTCGAATGGTCGAGAATTTATTTCATTGTGGGCATGGTTGAGCCGAGGGCAGAAAAATTGGAAATTTGGGGTGTTGCGACTTCAGCTTGCTTTCTATCATGCCTTTGATATCTGGGTGTATAATATTTATTGTACGACAAGTAGACTGTTCTGTAATGCCCATCTGAAAGAAACTCGAAACCGTGAGACCTTACGACACGAGCTCATAGTATGTTTCAAGTCTTTGTAATGCATTGAAAGGAATAGCCTTAGGCGTCCCAGTATGCTACCACAAATGGATGTATCCCTTCGAGATTATTCCCACGGTTTCAGGCCTGCCCTATCGCTGTCAGTATCCGGAGGAAAGCTTGGTTAGCATGCTATGCTTCATAATAATCCACGAACTTGTCGAACCTTGAGTAGGAATACTTAGCATTGCATTACCTACAAGTTATTAGCCAATATTAATAGACATAACCCTAACTCAATACTGTGCATGACCGAGATAAGTATTATAAGATGATCTGTGCTGGAGAGGTTTGGCGCAAGGCCCTTCTCCCCACTCGTTTCCTTATTAGGTTCGCCATTTACTGTACAGTACACAGGCATAGCACGCCAGAGGCCACCCTCCAAGAACCAGCAGCTACTGTAATAGCGGCAGCGCCTCGTACCTCTCCCCCTCCGATTCAACTTGTTGCTTAACGCCAAACATTCTCTCTCGCTCAAGGACCGTACAATATCTGTGCGTATAAGTACACACCATCCTTGACCATTGTGCTTTCATACTGCCCGGTGTGATATCGCAGTTGGCTGAGAGTCAGGGACAACATTCACAACATTAAATCGGTACTATACCAAAACTACTGACACTATTGTACTTATAAGCTCCAAGAGGCATCCTCCTTGGTACGGTACACATTACCCAGATCCAGTGCAGTTAATAGCATTAATACCACGAGGTGAGTCTAAACAAGATCATCTATCACCAGCGTGGCTGTCCTTCCTCGCTCTATGATCATACGAGCATACAACGGTATCGTTGTACTACTGCATAGCAATGATTTGACTACAGGGGATGGAAGTTGCCTGTACTGGGGTTTTCATATCGCGTTGTTTCGCTTGCCCTGCCGAAGACGGTCATTCATCCCTAACTAAACGTTATTTCTTCCGTTCTTCCATTTAATCCTCCTTTCTTCCATTCAGCGCCTGCTGGTCACTTACCTTTTCACCCAATCCATCTACTGTAGCTAAATGGCGTATAGTTGCGCTGTATATGGCCAAAATCCCCCCTCGAAGAACTATACATCTTCTCCCTTTTCTCTGAATTTTGAGTGCAAACCGTGACCATCTTCTCTTACCGTCCCTATGCTAAGGTTGCGGGATTGTGTACATGGCAGGCCCTTCGCCCCACGTGAGAAATTCCCCGAACCCAAGCTTGCAGGACGCTGTGAACCTTCGCTGCACGTCTACTCAGACACTCACCTCCGCATTATTCGCCACCCGCCTACCCGCCCCGTCCCTGGCCGCCGCGCTCAAAGCAACGAAAATCCCACTAATTGAAGACGACTCAGCATCACGAGTCGTCATACCCCGACTCTTAGTTCTGGCGGAATCCACCCCTGACGAAGGAGTTCAGACTCTTTCGCAATATACACACCTTGACGACGGCATGGATGCTGGGCACTACCAACACTCTCTGGATGAGGAGGACGACGACGATGAGGAGAGCAGTTTCGTTCAGGGCATCACAGCCGGAGGACATGATCCTTCGCAGGATACATCTCCCCCAGAATTTTCTCACCAAGGCTTTGGACGACAGCAGCTCTCAATAGATCCGGCACTCGACACGCCACCTCCGGAAAATCATCCCCACCATCATCTTCATCACCATCACCATACGGGTCAGGACGATGATGATGATGAAGGCGATGAATCCTCTCACCACCGACTCCAGCAACCGCAGCAACAAGTCCAGAATCATTTTGTGCAATCACAACTTCCCCGGCAGCTCTACACTGACCTCGCACGGAGCGCGAATCAATTCTCATTACAACACCACACCCCCGACCAGCTATCGACACCTCCAGCGCAGTTTCAGGCATCGTCTCCTGCATCCGGAAAAATCTTACCAACATTCACCCCATCGGACCGGAGCTTGCCTGATCGAGCTGTCACGGACGAAACCTTAGACGATGCTTACGTCGCATTTATCTTATACTGCAACCCATCGGTACCACTAGATTGTGATACGACCGAGCTACGCAAAGCCTTTAGGCAGCCTCCTAAGAGTGATGGCAAGACTTTCAATATCCATCACCTCCTCCAATTGATTGAAAAGTTTGAAGAGAAGGAAATTAAAACATGGACGAAGCTCGCAATTCAGCTGGGGGTTGAGAGAACTGCGGACCAGAGCGCACAGAAAGTCCAACAGTATGCAGTGAGATTAAAGGTACATGCGCTTGTTAAAAGATTATTTTTTAATCACTAACATAAGGTGCACAGAGATGGATGCATGCGATGCATATCGACGCATTTTTCGAATACATTCTCAGCAAACCCCACGCATACTACCAACATATCCCTCACTCTTTACCTTCTTCCGACTCCCCAGATCAGATGCGCGACGGTGTGCCTATCGAGGAAGACCTAGCCTTGCGCGCCTTACATCCAGAGACTCGTCCTAAGCGTGGCCGACGGAAAACAGACGATAAGGACGATGGAAGTGAAAAGGATATGCCCGATCCCAAGCGGCCGCATATTGATACTGAAACCCCCACAACTGCAGACCCCACCAGCGCTATGGAACACTTCAGTAATTCCTTATTTCCACCACACCCTCATTCTGCGGTTCCATCTAGTGCTGGGGGAGATGGGATGGAAAGGTTTCTAGAAGAGTCAGATCCTTGGGCAGCAGCTACACAGTCTGTATTAAGCGGTGGGGGAAACAGTGCTACACCTACAGGTGGACAGCAGTTTCGGTGGAGGGCTTTTCCAAGAGAAGGAACTACACCGCAAAGTGCACATCCGCCTCCAACTATACTTACATCCCACGATAACATTGCCTCCCAAGATGAAATACAGACACCTGTTTCGACAACTCCGTTATCCGCCTCGAAGCCACGGTCCCGACGGAGGCACGGCCCAGCTGTGTCCTCTGCCTGGCCAAGCTCCGGGAACCCTCTTACTGGAAAATTGAGAGGTCGGCCACCGAGTAACAGATCTGTTAGGGATGGCCCATTTTCAACATTCCCAGCTCACCCTACAGGCAAAGGCCATACGATCGACCTTAGCAGTCCGGGGGGCATAACCGCAACCCCGACCTCCACCCCCATCACCGCTCATGCGCCACAGCAATTCACATTCAGGCCAGAGCAACTGCACCTAACCGTCCCAGCAAGGGCCAGCGGTAATACCATCACTATGGCATCACCAGCTTCGGCCATAACCCCATCGCCCCACATGAACGGTAACTCCTGGAAACGCGAAAAAAGCCCTCTAGGAAGGGAAAGTGCGAATATATATGCAGCGCTGGGGCTCGAGGACGTCGAGCGGAAGTTCTCCGTAGGTTTGTTACAATCCCAGTGCCAGGGCGGGCCGGCGTTAGGAGTGGAAGACGCAAAGAGGATAGCAGAGAAGATCGTCTCCGCGCTGAAACGTACCTGGTCGGACAGCGGAGGCGGAGTGGATAACAAAATCGTAGCAGCACTATTAGGCTGTGGTGACGGTGTTTTCGGAGAGGTCAAGGTTTCGAGGCTAAGCGGGGGCTCGGATCGGCGAGACCTAGATGACTTAGGACTAGACGCTGACGACGGCGACCAACTACATGGCCGAGGAGATGATGAGAGGAGGTTCGATGTCCGGTGGAGTATACAATTTGGTTCTGTCAAGGGAGAATTCTCGCAGGTTGTGTCTGTCGGCGGAAATGGTGGACTAGACCATAACCCCTCCAGCAGTAGTCTCAGCCAACTAGGAGAAGAAAACGACCGGGTATTAAAAGAGCTAGAAGGCCTTGGAGACTTCAGTGGAGGAGTTAACGACGACCCACACGGAGAAAGCACAAACAGTAGCAATGGTCCTAACAGCGCTGGAAACGTCGAGAAGTTGAAGAAGCGAGTCCTGGAACTAGAACGGAGTTTAAAGGCCAAGGAAAAGGAAATTCATGGTATAAGAGAAAATGTTCTCAAAGCTGTGGTTATGTGATTTTTGGCGCTGGTATTAATACAAACTCTCTCTTAATTTGGACTCGAACAAAAAACAAAAGATGAAAAGGTTACGGCAGGAGTTATTTGCTGTCGTTCCCCCGGCGCAAGAAATTTCCAAGAAATGCTTTGCTTTGCTCCATCCGTTCCCTCCCGTTTTTCCTTATCACCATATCACCGCTATCATCTAGGTGGCTATCGCCGTTTTATTCATTTATTCATTTACTCATTTATTCATTTATTCGTTTCTTTTCCTCCACTCACCCTTTTGCTACTGGTACAAGCCTTGGGCAAAAAGGGCCCTTTTCCAATCGGGCCATCGGGGCTCTACTTTATGAACAATAATTTGTTCTTATTTATTCATTTGTTCACTTATCTGGGATGTGTTATTAGCGGGATTGTGGGCGCACTAGTGGGGATATTGTAGCTTCTCGTTCTTTCTTGCAGCGGGATTTTCGATGAAAATTTGTGCGGTTATGCGTGATTTCGTGTGATGGAGGTATAGTGATATCGGGGTTGGGCCTGCCGTTGCAGTGGTTCGCTGGCTTACAGGAGGTAGTAAAGGTCGAGTGAGATACTATGAGGCTTAAGAGATGTTGAATTGCGCGTGGGATAGTATCATAATTGCTAGGACACCACAGTGAAACTCCTGTTATGATGTTAGGGCCCGAGGGGGACTTGTGTCCACTAGCCTTACTGCAGATACGGTTTTGTGAAGTCAGCAAGGGGGGTTTGCGAGAATTCTCCAGGGAACACACTAGTAATGCAGGGCTCATGAGTGAGGCTCACAGAAACGTTAGAAATAAGGTACATCAGCACCCTGAAGCTATAATATATTAGTTTTTACCTGAGGCTTCAAAACTTAGTGGTTTGGGTTTACTCCATTGTTGTGATAGAGCTGGAAACTCTATATAAACCCTTTGGCGCTCTTAAATCTTGATAGGTTTTTTACCCACGTACGAAATTGGCCATCCGTCGGGTCTGTACTTGAATCTAATTATGGCTCCTGTTATTGTTGCACAGGCAGCCCGATAGTCGGCGCAAATGACCGGGAAATAGTACCAGTACTGTACTCGAGCACTAGTACTAATAGTACATGGTGGCTCCGAACAATATAATTATGGAAACCATAGATATTACGGTAGAGGATGAAGGATGGAAAGGATGAATTTACACTGCGTGGGCATAGAGAAAAGACGCGATTGGTTCTCATGGGGTTTTCAGTACATATGTAACATTATCATACGCTCATACCTGAGTACAATACGGTACTCAAGTACAAGCACGAGTGCAAGAGTGATAGTAGATGGAGGACCGAATGATGCATCACTTTCTTTTTCCTTGTATTATTTGAGATTGGTGAGGAAACCGTGTCTGGATCAACCCCAGCCAATTGTGCTGGATTATACGCGTGCCGAAGACGCTGGCGCGGAGCCGGATGCAGGGTTTTGGGGCTGCAGTATCAATTCTATGGCTTCCGCCGCTGTTTCCATCCCTCGCTTCTTTCGACTGGAAAAGCTTCCCATCCTCACCCCCCCCCCCTGCTTTGCCCACATGGACTCATAGCTCCCTCTCTTTCTCCATTCTTTGATACCTAATATCCTTCCTTTCCTTCTACGTCTCTTTTAACATTCGAGTCCCCGACCCCTGCCCGTCCGAAAGCTTGCTTGTCTATCTATTTATTCTCTTCCGTACTTTCGTTTTCTTTGGATTGCGGAAGTTCATTTTTAGCCTCCTTTTTTTTCCCGTTCCAGAACAACCCCGTCTTTGATATAGGGTTACCTTTTTGCCCGGCGTCTAGGTTATGGCGTCGAATACCGGTGCGGCCTACGGCACTGGTGCCGAGTTGGATGCTGCCGGGGCGAGGAGAAGAATCGTACCTGGTGAATCAGCAGTCGGAGGTGATGTTATTGTGCCAACACCGGAGGATACGAAGAAACGGCAGAGGATTGTGAGTTACAATTGTTTCCCTTCAAAAATAAAAAAAGATAAAAACAAATCGCCCCCTTTTCTGAGCATTGTCCGGAAAGCTACAGTTCAGCTGGCCTTTCCGTTGTGTTTGGGTGGTAATGCTGACTGAGCGAAACGTTTCGATGATTGTAGGATCAAGCTGGCGATGTGGACATCGAGGCTATAATAGCTCCGATATTATTCACACTCTTGTCGTTCTTTACGAGGCTATACAAGATTGGGCAGTCTAATATCGTTACATGGGATGAAGCACAGTACGTCGATACCTTTCTTTTTGTGATGGGAGGCTTCTAGCTTTCGTTGGAATTAAGAAGGCTTTCGAGGAGTCGATTTGCGACCATCGTGATTGCTGACAAGGATGTTTGGATAGTTTTGGAAAATTTGGATCTCATTACCTTAAGCGTGAATTCTACTTCGATGTGCATCCTCCGCTTGGAAAGATGCTTGTGGGTCTCTCGGGTTGGATGGCCGGGTATAATGGCTCCTTCGAGTTCAAGTCTGGAGAAGTTTACCCAGAAGAACTCAACTATACGTTTATGAGAGTCTTTAATGCTACCTTCGGAGCTCTATGTGTGCCTCTTGCGTACTTCACTGCTAAGGAATTTCGGCTCTCGAAGCCTGCAATATGGCTGGTGACTTTGATGGTTTTGTGTGGTATGTTGGAGACTAAGAACTTTATGTAGCGTGATCTGATACTTGTTTCAACGCAGAGAATTCGTATGCTACTATCAGCAGGTTTATCTTGCTCGACTCTATGCTTCTGTTCTTCACCTTCACCACTATGCTTTGCTTCGCACGATTCCATAAACTCCAAACCAGGTCTTTCTCACCCCAGTGGTGGCTGTGGCTGGTTCTTAGCGGACTCTCGATTGGCTGTGTCTGCAGGTAGGTTGCACCAATTCGTTATGTCTGGCGCTTTCTTACCTATATAGTGTTAAATGGGTTGGCCTGTTTGTTACTGGAGTTGTTGGCCTTTACACTGTCGAGGACTTGTGGAACAAATTCGGAGATCTTAAAATGCCTAAGGTACATTGTTTCTTTTTTTTGTCAGAGAAAACACTAGCTCATAGTGTCATAGGTTGTATATGCACAGCATTGGGTCGCCCGTATCATTGGCCTTATTGTGATCCCTATGGTTGTTTATATGTGGAGTTTCTGGATGCACTTCACGATCCTCGAGAATTCTGGTCCCGGAGATGCCCAGATGAGCTCTCTATTCCAGGCTAACCTCAAAGGGACGGAACTTACCGATAGTCCGTTGGAAATTGCTATTGGTTCACGTGTTACTATCAAGAACATGGGCTATGGTGGCGGTCTCTTGCATTCCCATGTTCAAACATACCTTGAAGGGTCTGGCCAGCAACAGGTTACTTGCTATCATCACAAGGATGCCAACAATGATTGGTACTTCCATCCCAACCGCGGCCAGCCTGATTTCGATGCCGAGTCGCCAGACCTCCGCTTTGTTGGAAATGGGGATGTTATCCGTCTTATCCATGCTCAGACCGGTCGTAATTTACATTCCCACACCGTCTCTGCTCCGCTTACCAAGGCCGATCATGAGGTTTCATCTTACGGAAATCTGACAGTTGGTGACGAAAAGGACCACTGGACTATTGAGGTTGTGAGTGATGCCGCCGGAAGAGATTACAGCAAACTCAGAACCCTCACTACTGCTTTCCGATTGAGACACACTGCCTTGGGCTGCTACCTCAGAGCTGGAAATGTCAATTTGCCTCAGTGGGGCTTCAAGCAGATTGAGGTTACTTGCACCAAGAAGAATTACCCGAGGGATGTTTTTACTCACTGGAACGTCGAAAGCCATTGGAATGAGAAGCGTAAGTTTGAACCCTTTCATTTCTGTAACATCAACTTGAGGGTGTGGTTGTTTAACATTTCCTGCAACAGTTCCAAATGCGGATGTCAAAGCATTCAGATCGCCATTTTTGCGTGATTTCATTCACTTGAATGTTGCTATGATGACCTCCAACAACGCTTTGGTTCCAGATCCCGACAAGCAAGACGACCTAGCATCTGCTTACTGGCAATGGCCGATTCTTCATGTTGGACTGAGAATGTGCAGCTGGGATGATAGCATTGTTAAATACTTCCTTTTGGGCAACCCTATGGTGTACTGGGGATCGACTCTAGCGCTTCCCCTATTCTCACTTTTAGTCCTTTTATACCTCACCCGATGGCAGCGTGGATATAACGATCTCGGTGGCGAGGAAATTGACCATATTCGCGCTGCAGGAGTATATCCTCTCATCGGCTGGGTCTTCCATTATGTTCCTTTTATCGCCATGGCGAGAGTAACATATGTTCATCATTACTACCCTGCTCTTTATTTTGCGATCCTGGTGTATGGGTTTCTTTTCAACCATCTCGCCAATAAGTTGCCCAAGACAGTAAAATTAGCTGCTTATGGTGTAGCGTATACGGTTGTTATCGGGGTTTTTGTCCTCTTTATTCCGATCTCGTTTGGTATGACGGGCTCGTCAGAACAGTACAAGTATCTGAATTGGCTGGTAAGTAGATGTAACGCATCTTCTCATAGCATATTCACTAAACACGCACTAACATTGTCTTAACAGCCTACCTGGAGAATATAAATCTGTTAGATGGGGCTCGGGGAAATATTAGGTTGGCGCATCAAAATATTACTAGAAGGCTGGTGTCTGGGAAAAAAAGGCGGGCGGTAATGGGATGGAAAAAATAGCTAAAAATCTAGTAATTCCCTCTATTTATTGTTCATAGGTTCAATTCCATGTTTTTGTTTTTCATGTCATAAAGATTGCTTTTTGTATTGTCTGGCTGCCAGTCCCGAAAGTCTCCCGAGTGATAATTTGTGTATTACAAGAGTACGATAAGTGTTTTGATATACAAATGAGCCAGGCTTCAGATGATTCCACCAAAGTTACTCTTTTGCAGCTTTGATATAACAGCCATGCGCTGGGCTTTTTAGTCCACCCATTTGAGTATCGCAAGAGAAGCTTGGAACGAAACTCAGCCGCTCACTTCACCTCTTCCCTCCATCCTAGCCCGACTATGATAGATACCACGGCTCATATCGGGGCCCCACGCACAACCACCGGCCAGCAAACCCAAATCCTAGAAATGACTGTACTGTCTGCATAGTACCCTGTTCATTCCACACCATTGATGATACCTCGATATCATTCATTCATTCATCCAAACCTCCCAAACACCCCATATTCCCGTCCTGTCAAAACTCCCCCAACCTCAATCGCACCACCCTACCAAACAAGCTGCAATAGTCGTGCCCCCCACCACCTACAGCAAGCGAACATTTCAAGCGGCAAGAAAAAGGAGAAGAAAAAAGAGTAAAAAAAAAGAGTAAGAATATTATCCACGTTCAGCTAGCTATACATATCATACCATATCCATTACACCGCCGTTAACTTGTAGTGGAAGGAAAGAAAGAAAGGAAGAAAGAAATGCCCTCCCTCCCTCTACCTCAAGTTCGGATGGAAAAGATTAAAGAATATATGGAGAAGTGAATGCAAGGGGAGGGGGGGATGTGTGAATGAGAATATCAGAGCCCTGCTCCTTCTCTTTCGTTGTTGTGGTGGAAGTCTGATATTGTAAAGCGTGGACCGTGGACGAGTCCCTGATGCTGGTACCGGTATATGATAGGGTTGGGGTTTCGTCGGGGGAGGCACCACCCGCGACCACCGCGAAAGTAAATAAGGAAAAACGAAGGGAGGGAAAAACATCACCACCAGTTCAAAGTTCGTTTTCCTTCCCCAGGGAAAAAAACATCATATTACTATCACTAGAACGACCCGGGGAAGAAAAGAAAAAGAAGGGGGGGTGAAAGGGCGGGGAGGAGCCACTAGTTAAAAAGACACGTAAGAAGGGATTCAATCAGTTTTTTTTCCCGGAATATAAGAAGCCAAATGGGACTCCAAGTTTAAAAGATAGAGAGGAGGATGATGACAGATAGAAAGAAGAAAGACAGGAAAGAAAAAACGAAAAAAGGATACAACTGTGCCTCCTGCCAGATTCCCGAATGACATTGACAAAACGCACACACCGACCATACAATAAAGGAATTGAGCAACTGGGAGATAGAGAACAAAAAAAAAAAAGCTCGAGAGGAAACCCCGTACTTCCATCGCCATCCATCCATCCAGTCCGAGCAACTATCCGTGATATCTTTGCCTCCCTTTTTAACGCCCCTGCTTCTTCGGACCCTCCAACTAAAAAATGGTGTCATCCGATGAGAGTATCTCTTTTAGTATATCTCAATTATTATCTCCATCACTAGCCGCTGCTCCCCCGTCTTGTTGCTGCCTCTGGCCTTGCGATTGCCCCCTGTAGCCTCTACTGTACGATCCACTGTAACCTAGGCCTCTCCCACGGTAGCCACCCCTTCCTCTACCCCTTCCTCTCCACCCACGCCCGTAGTGGTTGAACCCACCATCAACACTTCCCTGGCCAAAGGTTTCTAGGTTCTTCTTTTGCTCCTCACCCCTCCAGACCGCCCCGCCTCTGGGTTTCTCCCCTTCCTTGGCTTCCGCGCGCTCTTTGTTTTCGCACGATATGTTATCGAAGAAGCTGGACCCACGGTTGTAGAATTTTGCGGGGGGAATGACAACTTCGTCCTTGCTATTGCCATCTGCATATCCATTAGTGCCATTGGCCGGAGTCTCCAGATGAGCAACTCTCTCGTCTTCCCCACCTGCGATGACCTCCTTAACCAAGTCTTGCTTGTTAAACTTTGCGTTCGCGCTCGCGAAATCGTAATCGGTACTAGGGACTTCAACCTTACGAGGGTGATTGTTTTGGAAACCACCGCGATAACCTCTTCCACCACGAGCGACAAATCCGCCGGTACCTGGTCCACGGGCAGGACGCGGTTCTCCACTAGGACCACCATTCGTATCGTTTAAGGCAGGCACAGGCCCTGCTACGTTGCTATTACTAGCAGGAACGGCTGTCTTCATTGCCAACTGATTAACTTTGTTGGCCAGATCTTGGACGGCGGCGTTGGTATCGTTGTGTGCAGAGGAGGACGACGCAGAAGCCTCAGTAGATTGAGCATTGCGGGTTACCGGTTGGGACGAACCGGGCGCTGGGGAGCGTGGAGACCTGCTGTGGGGGGGTAACGGGAGCGCCGGTACAATTCCTCCATGCGCTTTAGGTCCAGTCGGCGCTCTGCCAGTGTTTTGAGTGACAGGAACCGGGGGTGTTGGCTTAGTTTCGTTGTCCACGGGAGGGGTCGGGGGCTTGGAACTATTGTTCGCGGTTTGTTGCACCGAGGGAGGAGGTACCTGCCTCTCGTTAATCTTGGTGTGCGCGGGTGGCTGGGATTGAGCTACAGGATTTTGCGCATTTGGGCCTTGATGCATGGGACCGCGATTCATGGGCTGCTGCTGAGAGTGTTGCTGACGGTTAGCCGGTCCAATTGGGGCTTGTGGTGGCGCTCTATTCTGTGGACCATAGGTGGGGGTCTGTTGCTGGGCCAATGGAACTTGCTGCGGAGCCTGGGCTTGACCCTGCTGCTGGGGGGGCTGGCTCTGCTGATGTTGTTGAGTAGGCTGTTGCTGAGCCTGGGGTACACCGGTAGGAGGTTGTCCTAGCCCTGATTGCTGGGGACCTTGAGGAGGTGGGTAGGCACCATACATAGCTCCCTGTTGGTATGGACTGGAACCATAGCGACCCTGAGCTTGAGGAGGAGGGTAATAATACGGCGGCATCTGCTGTTGGTACTGGTTGGGAGGCTGCTGATTTCCCGGGGCATAGCTTGGGGGAGGTGGGCGAGTTGAGCTCTAGTAGTGCTAAATTAGCTGCCGCAAGGAGTAGGAAAAGTACGATCGAGTAGCTCGATTGGACGACAATTTATCGATAAAATTTGAGAAGAAACAAAACACTCGAGACCTTTTAAACATGCCAAAAAAGAAAACTAAGTCTCAGAACCCCGCAGCGGGGAGGTGAAGTGGGGGGAGGGGCGGGGGAACAAAAGACAATATTTTTCCCAACATACCCCCAGAATGGCGGGATCATCAGGCACCTGAGGTTGTGGTGGCTGAGGTGCAGTCTCCTCGATCCTTAAATCCTTGACGTCGCCACCGCGAAAAACGATATACTCGTAGACATTGTCCGAACCAGCGATTTCCTTAGCAGGATCGCCGCGTCTACCTTCCGTCCCATGAGAAACGACTTGTTCTAAGGCAACGGTGTGATTTTCGGAATTGATGTCATGGAGACGACCGACATAGCTAATTAGCGAGAAAGGAGGGTTGGTTAGTTCGAGAAAGGAGGAAATAAACGGCCGATGCAAGCAAGCAGAAGAGTGTATACCGGATATCGCTCCTGGAGATCAAGGAGATCCGGGAGCTATATAGAAAGACAGATTGTCAGTTCAAGTTTCCTGTAGTGATTAGCCAAACAAAGCGATAGAAAACCAACCCGATAAATTCAGACATGATTGAAGCGAGTAGGGTCAACGACCCGGGAATGAAGTGGCGATTTTAAGTGAAAGTGGACACCTATCTAGGTATCTCTCGGTTAGATAATTGGTGCAGAGATGAGGTGTGCAGGATTGTTTTGGGAGCATACAAGTTGCAATGAAAGATGTCGAAGAGGGTGAAGGCGTGGGTGAGAATAGAGTAGAGAGGGTGGTGGTGGTTGTGAGAAAGAAAGAATGGGAAGAGATGTTTGAGAGGAAGGAGAGGGCGGATGGAAGGAGGGCAAAGAGTCGCTCAGTTGGGCAAGTGAAGCGCCGCAAGGGATTCATGCTTCACTTAGGCTTCACTCAGGCTGACAGTGTCATGTATGCCATAACCCACAATGTGCCCATTTAGGTTATCCTTCTCATGCTTCAATTGCTGTCACGCCCACAGCCTGTGACGGTTTTTGCGTTTATCTAAGATCGTTCCTCACACAGAGGCACATTCTCAAAAATACGCGAGCAGTCAGGGACACCCACCGCCACTCCTTCCAGCTTTCTCCCCACCCTTGTCTCCCTCCCCCCACTACAATGAAACAGCTATGACTTTCTCACTCGTCAGCTTCAACCACCCAACCTGAAAATGGCCAGCCAGTCCTTCCTACAATCCGCCGACTTAGAGAGTTTCGATGCCATCGAGGCCTATGATTGGGACTCGGACCGAGAATTTCAAGTACATCCAACCTGATCCCAATTCACTCTGCGCGTGAGGGGGGAAAGAAGGTGAAAAAAGCTCACATGCTCTACGGTAGACCGGTCTGCAATCGATCCTCTCATCGGTCCCTTCGCCTACAGCAGAGCAAAGAGAAGAACTAACCCTGCGGGCAAAATGCTTCTTCTACTCAAAGTAACCCACTCTAGGTTAAACCCTCGCTCATCAAGAACGAGACTGACGAAATGCTACCCATAGAATGTCCGGTATCAAAATCGACTACAACGTCTACAAAGCCCACATTTCCCAGGGAAAACCTATCCCCACTACCCCAACAGTCCTAGAAAACCCCCCAGAATTCGTGCAAAGGGAGCACAGTACCCTCTTAGACAGCGCCAACGAAGAGCCTATCCTAGATACCACAGAGCTTAGTGTCAACAGCGAGCGATTCCCTCTTAGCAATCCGGGCCCTGACACCGCCGCTACACCTGGAGGGGCTCCCGATGCCCCGTACCCAAATTCATTCGCGTACATTGTTGAACTGATTACAACGGGTCAGCCAATACCTGGGATCAAGCATATCCCCAATGAGCTCAACCCGACACCACCGAGTGAGCCGGTTCGTGCGAAGAGGCTGAAACCTTGGGAGAAGGCCAGCGGTGACAATCCTAGCCCTAATGCGGGGGTCGTTGTGAGAGGAGGTGGAGAAGATGGTGGTGGTAGTAGTGGCGAGGAATGAGCGCCTATTTGAATTTTATTCGGTGCCTTCTTGCTTTGCAAACTTAACGAAGGCAAGGGAGGAAGCAAGAAGGCTCGAGGTACCGCCGAGATGCCGCATCTTTAGCATCTACTGTTTGCTCCGCAGCACTGTGGTCGTCACGATTAAGGACACTTAAACCCAGCAATATCACCCCCTTACATATTTTATCCCTTCATGTAACTTAACAATTTTCATACTTCAATAAAATAACGGAAAACTGACACAATGCCCGCGAATTCGATAGTAGAGGTACTCACTGCCTGTTAAGACACAATGCCCGTCAGTTAAATTTAATGGGTGTAACTAAACCTCAGGGTCTAGGGGGAGGGGCGTATCATTATCCAGTGTGTAGCGAATATATCATAGCAGAAAAAATTTACTCTCAATTTGAAAAAACTGAAAAAACTATAATGAAATACAATTTTTTTTTTAAAAAAAAACAGACAAAATTATACCCGACATGATAGATGGTAAAAAGAGACATGGATATGATCTTTTCCTATTTCTACTGGATATACTTTTCTTGAACCAATTTTCTGATCATACCTTCCACCTGACTGTAGCAGAGAATACCATTTTAGCATACTATTAAAACTGGAATAATTGAGTCGTTCGCTATGCAGTCAGGAAGAGGTGGTTGCACAGTTCTCTCGGGAGGGGTTTCGTCAATCCATTTATATATGCAATGCGAGAGTTTTTTATTGGACAATTACGGGACATCCCCTGTTGAACCTTAAACTATTGAGGTTTGGTTATACCTCATTAAACTTAACTAATGGGCATTGTGTCTTGACGGGCAGTGAATACCCCTACTATCCAATTCGCGGGCATTGAGTCAGTTTTCCGATAAAAAAAAATATCAAAGTTTTCAAGAACGCCCGAAGAAATGCCCAAGACCGAATGACAGATAATCTCCTGGATGTCTCTTATCTGATCATCAGGCGTGCATACCGCAGCAGCATCATAGCAACTAGAACCTCACCCACAACTCTCACAACAAAAACAAACCACCATCACAGCCAACCCCACCAAACCAAACCAACCCAAAATGTCACCGCCAACACCCTACCCTCGCTCAAGCCTCAAGCGCATAGTGAAAGCCCACAGCAACCTCCGTATCTCCAAAAACGCCGACGTAATGGTCAGTCACCCTTCCTCCTCCATCCCTCCTTCCTTCCATCACCTGCCTACATACAAGAGCGAATGGATGAATGATGGTTTAATCGGTTGCTTAGATCTACCTCGACTACGTCCTCTTCATGCAGCAGCTCATCCACGAAGCTAATGTCAACGCGCGCACCGGTGCTAACGGGGTTGTGGCGGGGGCTGGGAAGAAGGTTGGGATTACAGCTCGAGATGTTAGGAAGGTTTCGCAGGTCAGTTTTTTTTCTTTTTTTTTTTTTGCTCTGGGAGCGGGAACTGACGATGGATAGGTTACGTTGAGGAAGTTCAAGGGCTAGTAGTCTAGATGTGACTGCGGGTGATAGCAGCGGCGGGATTGTACGATATAACCGTTTGACTTCCGAGTTCAGGGCTTGGTGTTTTTTGTTGTCATAAGCTTATCACGGTTTGGTGTGGTGGTTGCTAGGTGCTGAGCACGTATCCCAACTTACTACACTATAAGTACATAATTGAAGCTTTTCAAATCTCATCGCACTCACATCTGCAAATATGAAGGCCGGATCTCTAAGATCCACGGCCCAAGGCGATATATTGCAATCTCACACGACGCTTTCATGATAAATCACTGCGATAAGGCTTCTCTAGAATTTCCCATTGAACCTGGAGATATAGAAAAACGATTGCGCAGCAAACGAGTGATAGAAGCCGGAAGAAAATTCACATACGTTAACGTTAAGAACGAGACAGGAGAGAAGAAAGAGAGGTACAGAAAAACAAAATGACGTTGGACTCCCAGGCCTCCCTTCGTTTCACGTGTAATACGGCTGCCATTCACCAACTCCCTTCCACTTACTCACACATCCCACTTCACCCCTCCCTGCTCACAAAACACCTTGAGAATATCTCCACCAAGCCATTAATTTCCATCGACACTCCACAGTAAAAACCCACGCCCCAGCTCCCCTTTAACATCCGCCGCCTTTCAAAAAATAACGCAGAAAGCAATGTTTCCATCCAAGCAATCAGAAAAAAAAGGGGAAACCGAGACCAGGCATTCCACGAAAACGGAATACTGGTCGAATGTCTAGTGCAAAGTTTTTTTTTTCTTTTTTTTCTTTTTTCGTTTATTGATTATCTTTGAGGTTGTAATTAGTCCGGTGGGCAAAACGAAGAAAGGTAATTGTTTTAACAGCATCCGCCGGCAGATCCCTGCTGGACACCTGTGCCTTGCTGGACCGAGACGGTGGGCTTGTTATTGACAGTAGTAGATCCCATGCGTTCCTATAGAAACGGTTAGTCTGCAGCTATATTTCATACGGTACCATATCATTAGACTACCTTGATCTGTCTAGCCATCGTTAAGAAAGCTTGCTCGACATTGGTAGCATTCTTTGCCGAGGTCTCCAAAAATGGGATTCCGAGACTGTCCGCAAATTCCTACTCACGAGACACTATTTGTCAGATCTAAACTTTGTTGTCATGTGATAATCTCAACCTGACCAACCTTAGCCACAGTGTACTCGACGACTTTCTTGTCTGCGATATCGCTCTTGTTTCCAACGAGGAGCTTGTTGACACCTTCAGTGGCATAACGGTCAATCTCCTGCAGCCACTGCTTAACGTTATTGAACGAGTCTGGAAGGGGCAGCCGTCAGCAAAATATCCGGTGACGCAAGCATGACAGGGCCGTTTAGCGTACCCATATCGGTCACATCGAACACGACGCAGATTCCATGAGCTCCTGAAAACCTCAAGGTCAGCTCTAGTCATATTTTCAGGTGACAAGAGAGAGCAAACCTCTGTAGTAGGAAGAAGTGATGGTTCTGAAACGTTCTTGTCCGGCGGTATCCCACTGCAAGAAACGTTAGTCAGCAACAAGACCCTGCAAACGCATGCCAGGGGCAAGAAAACAGGGAAGAAAAAGAAAGCATACAATTTGAAGTTTCACGGTCTTGCCGTCAAGCTCGACAGTACGAATTTTCTAATAGAATGAATAGTTAGTCGGGAAGGTCCATCGTACCAGCAAAATTGCTGGCGGCACAAGAGACGTATTGGGAGACCAACGAAGTCGACACCAATGGTAGAGATATAACTCTCGGTGTAAGTATCATCGGCAAATCTAAGTAGTAGACAGGACTTTCCGACTCCTGAGTCACCAATGAGAAGGAGCTTAAAGAGATAATCGTATCTATCACAAACAGTTCCCGTCAGTAAGCTAAGTCAAAGATAAACAAAGAACACCTCGGGAAGGTTTCGATTTCAGAACGGGCTGATGACGGCCCATCTTGCATGAGAAATGAAGCTCAGAGACATAGAAGACAGAGGAGGAAGGGGGCTCTGCAGAGGGAAAGCTTGAGTTAGCATTTGGGTTTCCCGATAGATCCGGTTGTGTAGAATAACGATGACAGGAGGCGAAGACCCGTAAAAATAAAAATAAAAAAGAAGCTGCGAACAAGGAATAGAGAAGGAGGGGAAGGTAAGGAGGGGTAGGTACATACTACTCAGGATTCATGATGACGAAAGTTTTGTTATCTGAAGCCCGTTGAGAAGGAGCGATGGGGAGGAAGGAAGAATATTGGCGTAGCAGTTAGAAGCTGACGACGTGTAAAGAATAAGGCAACGGATGAGGCTGAGGTTATTGAATGAAGAAGATATTTAGCTGATCCGGTTAGTAGAGATAAGGTATCTTCTGCTCAGGTAATGGGCTGTTATCTCGGAGAGTTCGTTGTTAGTGGTGGTGGTGGTGGTGGTGGTGGTGGTGGTGGTTGATTATGGTTGTGGTAGGTGAGAGGGGGAGAAGGGAAGAGGTTGGACTGGCTGAGCGGAGGAATTTCACTTGTCAGGGTTGTGTTGGTGATGGAGTGAGCGAACGGTAGGTCGTTGACTGGTTGGTTGTGGAAAGGAAGGTCAGGCAGAGCAAATCCGCCTGTCTGTGTCACAGTCACTAGACGTTCGCTTGCTTCAGGCTCTCTCAAAAACTTCGAAGAGTCAGCAGCATTCTCTATCTGTGCCTCTACGAGTACTACACCCAAGAGAAGTAAGACGAACTGCGATTGTGGTTAGATGGTGAGCGAGACTTCTCTCTCGGTGATTGGGTGTGTGGCGTGCCGTGCTGCCTTGTATGCTCTGGTCAAAAGTGCCACTGTGGCCCTATGCGCATTCACTCCTTTGGCTGTCAAATGTACAGTATGCAGGAATACAATGAATATTTATCTCACAAGCACATTCCCCCGAGATTTTGATCGACAAGAGAAAAAAAGAAAGAAAAGGGTAGAAATAAAGTTTCACCGGTTAACTTCTCTCGATGGCCACCACGAATATATTACTACATCCCACAATAATTTCTTCCCTTTATCGCGCACCCTCAGTGGAGAGACCAATGTCATCCATACCTGCGCATGTATTCTATGTATAGCATCGGCAAAGGCTGTCCATTCTATGTTGATTCTGTCGTGTCCTTTATTAGCACGTGCTGTTCCGTGAGTACAGTATCTGCGTCTTACAAAATTGTTCCTTCGCCTACGGTAGATTGGCTTTTTCGTGCATAAGTCAGTTCTAAATTTTTCAATCTACGCGCATCCACCAACTGCAGCAGCCATAGAACAGATGTGGTGTACCTAAGCACAGTACTGTGAGGCATCAAAATACTAACATAATGTGCTCCGGAAACTCGAAGTACTTTGGTACTGTAAATCATCTACAAATGTATAGGTCGCCTAGAAAAAGGGTATAAGATCTATGATAGTATAGCGAGGTGCACCCCCTGTATTACAGTACTTCGTTTGGATTAACGCCGCATGGCCGCTGGTGCTGCTGGTGCTCTACCGGCAGTTGATACGCTCGCCCGCCTATCCACGACTGCAGGAGCAACGCCCTGCTATCCATCACGCATAACTGCATGTTTGTGCCTCTACGGTACACAGGAATATATATAGATCACCGTGTTAGCGACTAATAGCTGTGGGAAAGTCACTATCACAAAGCCCAGCGAGTGAGTATTCGTGATTAAGAAAAGTTCACTTTCATTTTTTTTAGATTGACAAAATCCGATGGAAAAAGACTACCATGTTTAGGCCTTGACATGCTCCTTGACCCATTTTTCAACATTCACCTGGTCTCTCTGGAGCCAATTTGCATTACCCTTAATGCTGTCACTAATGATTGCCAATCCCTTTTCGAATCCGTGGGTATCCTTATCGGCGAAGAACTTCTCGATGTCCTCCTTCACATCTAAACTAGCGAACCTGTTCAGGCTGTTCTTCAAGAATCGATCTAAAACGACCATGTTACCGGAAAGTTGCTTGTAGACTATTTCCCAGTTTTTCTTGATGAATTCCCATAGAGCATGGCGTGCACGAACATTGTTCGATAGAGAAATGGCCGGAGTATGCTTATCCTGTGTCCTGACCTTATCGGACAACATCAGTTCAAGGAATTTTTGGATTAGCTCGGGCTGTCGGACCCGGCCGAGGGCAGAGAGACAAATCTCCTTGCCGTCAACCGCAGAAGTGGAGAGGTATTCGTTCAAAACGGCATCGTATTCCTCCTGACCACCCTCAGCTATAACAATGCGGAAGACGGCAAGACGAAGGTTGGGGTGAATAGCAGACTTGTCTTTGCCTGAGGTGTAAAGTTTGAAGCGGCGTTGGGCCTCCGAGATTATCCCTTTATGGCCAGAGCCCCCGGCGGTGCTTATGAGAAGAGCGCGGAGTCTTCCAGTCAAGAAATCTTCGTCCTTTCCATATTCCCAGCCAATCTTTTCAGCCGCAGGTGTGACGAGGTCGAGGGTGAATTTCTTCAATCCATCCCTGATCTCCCGTGAGCTCTCAGAGAAAACTGATCTCAACTTCCCAAGCTGCTCAATAAGTTCTGCCCAGACAAGGTAACTCTCCTCGTCCTTGAGTGGGGTCAAAAACGATAGCAGGCCTGTTGTGGAACCAAGACCAGAAAGTGCCATGGCAGCAGCATCAGCAATTAGCCCGATTCTATCTGCTACGCTGAGCTGCTTTCTCGTCTCCCCTAACTTGACAAGTCGTTCTGCTGGGTAATTCACTCTGTAGAATCCGTTCTGGTTGCTGTTGAGCTTGTAGCAACTGGTATCAATCCCTTTAATTGTCGCTTCTTTGGACGTGAGAGCCGTAATCTTCTCTGATCCTGCGGTGAGGGACTTCTCAGATAAGAATAGCGGCACCCACCAAGTTGTCTGGTCTTCTTCAGGCTTCACATCCCCAGTACTTAGGAATCTCTTTTGTTGAACGATGATGTGGCCAGACTTTTCAGTGACTGTGAGAACAGGGAAACCGATAGATTTAATCCAGTTGCTCTGTTGCACATATTATTTAGTTGACAGTCTTGTAAATCTGATAGGGGCAGAATGCACCATAAAAGCAGCAACGTCAGTCTTTGCTTCTTCACTAAGGGCAGCCCACAGATCTGCAGTTGTAGCATTTCCGTAAGCATGCCTTTTTAGGTATCTGCTAACACCCGATAAGAAGGTCTCAACACCAAGGTGGCTGCTAAGCATACGAATAGTGCCGGATCCCTATACCGTCCCTTTATTAGTCTTTTCCACTGTCTTGATTATCTGCTCACATACCTTAAGGTAGCTAATATGGTCGAAGATCTGATTAATATCGAGAGCATTCTTCACAGGGACTTCAATAGGGTGGGAGCCACGAAGACCATCGAGGGCGAAAGCTGTTTGCAAGGATTCTTGAGTCTAAGCAACATTCCTTGTTAGTGGGGCTTTGGCGAGTGATAATGCATGCCTCTAGAAACCCGACGTACAACGAATTGGCCCCAAACGTCCCACTCTATCGGGATTTTGTCAGTATGAAAATATCCTATTTATAATCTCTGGGTTGGGTGAGTACAAACCGGGATAGAAGTGATCAATAGCGTACCAGCCAACCCAAGTGGCGAATCTGGATAGCGTAAGCGAATGAAGAGGCTGATGTTTCGAAGTTAAGTCTCACCCTTCGTTCAGCCATAACTCTGACCACCAGTCCATGGTGACCAGGTTCCCGAACCACTGGTGAGCAAGTTCTGTTGAATTTAATTGACAGATGCCTCAATTGTAGGTGGAGAGATCTTACCGTGCGCAACAACGTATGCAACTCGGTTTTTATAACGGGAGTCAGAGGTCTCCTCGTTAAACAGGACTGCAGTAGTTCTGTAAGTGATAAGACCCCAATTCTCCATAGCGCCGTGAGACTAGTGGGAGTCACATCGGTTAGTCTTCAGTTTAGTAGTATGCCCAAATTAAAGGGGAATGGTAACTCATAATTACAAATTCATGAACTGCCAAAAGATCAACTTTAGGGAGAGGATAGTCGATGTGGAAGATCTATAGTTAAACATCAGCCTTAAACGGTGGAAGATAGGAGAAAAATAAAGCATGAAACTCACCTCTGAAAAGTAATCGACAATCTTCTTCGCATTGTGGAGGGCAAAACGACCCTGCTCTTTCAGACCTTTGGTAGTATAAACCCTGACTGGCAGCTTTCCCCTTCCCTCGTATTCGCGGTCGGTGAAGTCCTCTACATATTCGAACTCCCCACAAGCCCAGGCAAGTAGCTATATCTTATTAGTTATCCTTGGAGAGGGACTTTCATGCAAACATACATATGTACTCATTTTCGGGACTCGTTCAAAGGAGACTTTCTTGAGACCATCGCCCATAGATTTCGATTCCTTCACGGGCTGGTTTGATAGAGCAGTGAAGTTCTCAGGAATTGTGATGGAGAGATCATAGGTGGCTTTAAGGTTCGGTTCATCGAAACTAGCGGGTATCATGCAATTAGTGAATTTGGATTGCTCTAGGTCGAATGGCTTAGGAGTACCAAGGGAAAGCTCTCCGGGCATCACAAGACTCGAACTGAGTGGAAAACATCCAGTCATCTTTTCCTTCAACATTTTTGTATGCACTTCGATAGAAGCCAGCCATCTTCAAAACATGCATTAGCTTTGTGCCTTCCTTCTAGTGGATAGTTAGTCTTTTAACCTCATGATTAATGGACCCCGAGAAATTTATTTCCAGTACACCAGTTCCACCTCCGGGGGTTGGCTTTTCAAGGGAAAGTTTCGCTACTTCGGTCTTCTTGTCGCATCCAATATTGGAAATAGCGATGTCTGCACACTATCAGCTCTCATCCAGCTCACAAGACTAATAAGAGGGGTTGCTCACCGCCGTCTGAGCCATCAACAATAAGACGCCCTCCATGGAAAGATAAATCCTTGTAATTGAGGGAAATAGAACTAGCTTGTTGCTTGAACTCGAGGGAAATTCTGACCTGGCCATCGTACGTGAAGGCTTTAAGGTCAAGTTTAGCCAAATCTAGGTCATAGTGGATGGGCTTGACACTGGCTCAGAGGTCAGCAAACTTGAATGTGAGATGAGGGGTTGAGGGCAGGCATACTCAGATGGCAAAGTCTCACGATCAGTAGTGGATGCCATTTTCATGTGCTGGTGTTTGATGAGGATTTATTGGGGAATTGGTTTGGTGGTGGATGGAGTGGGGCTTTTAAAGATGAATCGGGCTGTTTGGAGCCTGACGGGCTGGGATGGAGGGGTAGCAGCGTCCTGTTCCCCCCCACCTTCTCCGCTTGTGCACAGACCATTGATAGCCGCATTATCCTGGGCAAGCGACCGGCCTGTCAAAAAAATTACGCGAAATACTGACCCTATTTGTTGCGCCTCGTATTTCTGAGATGATATCGATGCGCTGAGGATTATCTATAATAGCCCACCTTGGGAGTGAATAGGGTGACAATAATATGATGCCCCCTCACAGTTATTATCGTCGTGTAGATCGTTTTAGATTTATGATGTCTCAACAAACCCAATTCCGGAGGAGTTAAGAAGATTAATTTATTCACTATTCCCTTGTAAGAGAGTGCTCAAGTACAAGTACGAGTACAGTACTCGAGCACAGTAATAGTGGATGTTATCACTAGACTACCCTTGTAGTGAGTCGTGGCAGAAGTATAATTGTTTCTAGGTGGACTTGCTTCAGCCGTCTACTAATTCCAACTCAGGTCCCCCCGCTCGAGTGGAGTACTAGTACAGTACATTAAGAAGTAGCGATTCCTTAAAATTAATGGGAGGTGTTCCCTCGAAGAGCTTGGCACTAGCATCGCTTGAGTTTGACGCTCCATCGGTGGTGAAGCTGATTGAATGAAGTGCATGCCAGTACTCGGGTGCTTGGAGCGAACCTGCCGGTGACCAAACAAAGCTTTTGCCAAGTTTTATGTGTTGCATGCAACCACACTCCGCAGTCAAGATTTTCAAAAAATTCCCGTACGATAAGGATGCTTGGGCTTGGATAAGATTAGTGTTGCTAGGGCAACCAGTAAGTTAACATGCCATCAGCTGCATCGTGGCCTGACTTCCACTCCACCGGCAGCCCTCTACCCTCATCCCGGCTGTCGGTCTCAGCTCCCTGGTTTCAAAAACCAACACCACATAATACCCGAGCTCTTTCCCGCTTTCCGACGCCCGCTATAATAAAAGAATACGATGCTATCCTCAATTCCGTTGATAGCTCCTCGAGACGTAAGTGCAGCTTTCCCCCGCACACTCCTCGCGCAAATATCCATCCCATGCTAAATTTTGACATTTAGGCGCATACCCTTTGGTACACTCCGACCTCAACATTCTCCTTCACTCCATTCTCCTCTAATAGTACAACACCCCAATCACTCTCATCCCCCCCGGTCTCGCAGAATATCCATCCAAGTTCACTCCCAAACCTCCAGTCTCACCCCTCAAGATTCAGGACCCCTTCTATTTCCCCATTGACTCAGCTCGCGCTAGATGAAGAGTCGGTATACCAACGGAAAGTAAATATTCAACGTTTTGGGGCAACATGGATCAAGCCGCCCGGCATACTCAAGACTTATCAGGTTGAGCTGGATGAAGAGAAGGAACGGAGGGAAGCAGAAAGACAGGCTATGATGGAGGACGTGGAAGTTACTGGCGAGGACGGGGTGTTTGACGAGACGGCCGGTGAAATTGCAGTAGAAGGTGATGAGGGTGAGACCGGAGCAGATTTGGACGCGGATATTCCGGAAGCGGAGAGCTATGATGAAGATGATGATGAAGATGAAGACGATGAGGACGAAGATGGCCTTGATGATGGTTTGGATCTCGATGGCCATGGAGATGGAGATGAGGTTGATCTAGATGCCGAAGTTCCGGAGGCTGAGACGGAGACATTGTGGGATGACAGCGATGAAGAGGACGAGGATGAAGAGGACTACGAAGATGAGGATGAAGGAGAGGAAGAGGAGGGAACCCACGGGGTTGATTCTAGTCCTCACCAGGCCATATACTCCCACGACGAACACTTTGGACCTCCCGATTCTAGGGTTGAGCAGAGACTCAGGCAATATCCGAGAAGGTCTTTGGTCAGGAGCGACGATGGGATGGAAATGGATAGTGATTAGGTTATGCCTTAGTAAAGCTCTATAATTAATTACCTCATTGCCGTAGACGGTGGAGCAATGTTAGGTTGAGGGCACTTATGGCTTTGGCTGATTGCATGGTATGCTTTTAGCGCAGTCTGGACGAATTCGGATATCTTACGGCTCTACCTTTTGTTCGTAATAAAAGTTTAATGATACCTAGTTCAGTTGGGGCCCGTCAATTATCTATGCGAGTGATGAAGGATGACTGCCGCTACACCGTTGTAGACTTGAAAATTGTTTTAGGTACACACTAGTCATCATCATCCATCAATTCTGCCAACTCCCTCTCCTCCTCCTCTGTGAGGGGACACTCTTTCTTTTCCTCTACTGGTTCCTCTTTTATCTCTTGCTCCTGTATTTTTTTCTCCTCCACGGCCTTCGTCAGGTCTGCAGGTCGCAGAGACCATTTCCGCACTGTCTTGTCAATTGATATACTGACCACCACCTCACCTTTGCCGACGATAGCTAGGCCTGTGACTTCTTCGATATGCCCATCATATATGTGATAAAGCTCGCCAGTCTAGTACTAGGTTAACCCAAGACATATCCTAGTGAAGGGAGGGAAGAGCCTACACTGATATCCCATACCCGGACTTCTTCATCCCTACAGGCTGTAATAACCCATCTTCCTCTCGGCTCCACAACCACATCGTTGACGTAGTCTGGGTGCTTCAGAACAACATCACTCCAACTAGTGCCGTTCTTTTTAACTTCAGTCCGGATATCAATCCTCCGAGCAGTATTATCCGCAGATGCAGTCCACATGTCCGCGTCTTCTCCCTGAAATCTAATCATATTAACACTTGTGTCGTGTTCCATGATAGTTTCTCTGCTCTCCGTAGCTGCACCGACATTTGCGTACGGGATCTCCCAGCGCTTGATATCCCTCTCGCTACCACTGGAGTAGATAATGGCGGCCTCTGAATTTGAAGTAACCGGATCTACTGCAAGTGTCCCCACCGCTCTCTTATGCCCTTTCAAAGTATTCAATCTCTGACCCGTCCCAACGTCCCAAATTATGATTGATGCATCGCTTGACCCAGAGAAGAGTAATCCACCCTCGTGTTTCGGAGAAGGGACAAAGAGAAGGCTCTTTACAAAATCTGAGTGGCCAACGAAGGTACGAAGTTTCTGACGTGTCTCTGTTGAATACGCGTTGATCGTCTTATCCCATGAGCCCGTAAAAAGAACGTCTTGAGCAGCATTAAGTGCAAGGGAGGTCACTGGTGCTGTGTGACCTTTATATATGCACGACTTATCGCCCGACTTTTCACCTGTCAACTCAATTCGGTGGATATTTGACTGGATTCATGGTCCTTACAGACTTCAAGGTCTATTCTGCGCGCGATTCCACCACTTTCGGCGACGTAAACACGCATTGGAGAGGTTAAATCTGGAATAATCGAAAGGAGCTTAGAAGCTAGGGTTATTGGAGAACCATTTTTATTAGAGGACTTTGTAGCGCGTCGTTTAGCGTTTGCTAGAGCCGTTCTGGCTGAATGATTAGTTGAGTTCCAAAAAATTGTAGGGAGGATGTTTTTAGCATACTCAGTTTGAAAGAAGTGGCCTGGGTCATTCGACATCGACATCTTGAGAATTGAGGTGGACAGAGTTCTCGAGGTTGGGCTGCAGGAACAGCAGGCTAAGGTCTCTTCTTTAGAGGGGTCGCAATGACTGTGAGGGATATATAGCAAAAGTTAAGCATGGATGTGGGGCACTGAGCCAGGCCTTAGGGCGGGTAACAACCGGTTGCCGAACCTGGACGGGTGGGATCAGAGGCAAGGTCTGCGTGTCTTCCATGGACGCTCTTCTCTATTTCCTCGACGTCTCTCTCCGCCCTCTCAGGGTTGCTGTTTCAGGATCCGTCATATCATACCTAAACCCCGGTGTAGTAGTCTCCTTTACAAACCCTCATAGCATCTAATCCCTACTCTGACCAAAAATGCAGAGCACATCAAGGAAAAAAGTATCACCCCGCCACTTTTCCCCAATGTGTGTCATTAGGCTAATTTTATGAAGGGGTACTTGCTCGATGAACTCATGATTGATGTTCCGTAAGACCTGGCCGTTTTAACTACCTAGGCTGCCGCCTAGGCCACCCCCAAGTCAAGTTGCTAATCTCAATGCCGCAACAGCCGTTACGACCCGAAAGATGATGACTCGTCGGAAGAGAGGACCCTTCGGACCCTAAGATTGATGAGGGAAACTCATAAACAGCAACGGTTGGAATCCTGTTCTGCATGTGTTATCTTCGCTGCTGATCGAGCCCCTCTAATGCGGCCGCGGGACTAGTGACCGACTTCTTGCTAGGCACTTAAGAGAGAGCGAACAATGGAAGAAAGATGCGGTGGCTTCTGTTGATTGGGATAACACAGAACTTGTTGCAAATATGCCTGGAGGCCCTCCTACCATGTTGGCATATTCGATCGATCGGATATCTACCCCTGAGGCCGAAAAGGCTCTTGAGATTATGCCGGCCGAATATCGCCATACCGTAGTGTCTATCAAGCAATTTGATCGCCCGCTCAACAGAAACCCTGCCAAGGAGACGTTGGATTCTTATAAGCTTGCTGGCGTGTTTGCCGACGAAGGGGTTCTTATGAGGCAGCGAATGTTGCGGGAGGAACAGGACTTGAGGACCCTTCAGGAACAAGAGAAGGCACCCTACTACGAAGTCCTGAGGCGGCAAGATCCTGAACGTTACAAGGAAGGAGCGCATCTTCCTATAAGAGCTGGAGCAAATCAATCTCAGCACTCGAGCTCGAGGGCATCGGGAGCCCGCCGGGATTCTGGGCCTCCCCGCACGCTAAGCAGTGGCTATGTAACCGGAGCTGGCGCGGCTACTGACTATTTTGGTCAGAAAGGTGGCCCTGAAGCTGTTGGCGCCTCGGGAGCCTCTACGGTCAGGAGTCGTGATCCACGCCCTCGACCTCCTATAACTACCCCACTTGCAATTCAAGAAGGTGCCAGTGCTACTGCAGGCAACCAATCTGGCGGTTTTGGCACTGGACCACCTTCAGGTCCCCTATCCAGCGAGTCAAACCGCCTTTGGGAATTCACTAGTCCTGGGTTTGCACCCGCGAAGGAGCCACCTACCCCACCAGTCCCCCCCACCAGCCCTCGTACCCTCACCTCCTTCAACAGGAGGAATTCGTCGGCTTCGAGTCAAGCGGCGGTAATAAACAACCTTAGGAATGTGCCCGACGACTCGGGCGAGGCAGCTTACTTGAAACGGATATTGATGACTCAACAGCAACAGCAACAACAAGAGCAACAGCGCCATGGCAACCAACAGCCGCCCCGCCAGAAGACCCTCTGATACTACCCCTTTGGAATTGAGCCAATATGGGGAGTTGGGCATCTTATTCTTGTTAATAGGTTGTTTATGGGGATACATTTGTTTATGGAAGGATTGTAATGTAGGGTGGGTCTTGGACTAATCACGTCAATTGCTTCGGGCATCTCCAACGGGTATTCCAGACGTGTTGGTCACTCTTACTTGCCTTAGTATACCAGCACGTATGTGGCTACAAGTGTGTCTGCTCGCACGGCCTGTGAGATGGCATCTGATAGCTATGTGTATTGTTCCTGGTCCCGTTTGCGAATTATACTCAGGAAGCAACAGCGAGAGGAAAGCAAGGTATGGGTGCACTGAGATGTTCTTTTTAAACACTGGTAGAGGGATTGTTTCAATAGACTTTGAGTATTGGAGAGAAACCTTGAAGCTGGGACCCAGGGCTCCAATGATCTCAGTTGCGAGCACAGTATCGATAGTTGCCATGTCTCTAGCTATGATATCCCATTTATTAATATAATTTTTGGCGACACAGCACCAGTGCTCAGAAGGATGAATTCGAGTATTGAGCACAAATCTTGTCATACAGCTGCCACTTTACTCGAATACCAGTGTACGGTATTGTGCCGTACAAGCTGTCATGCGGGGTTAGTCAGTTAATTGTACGCCATACTCGTATACACCACATAATATGCTTTTTCTATAGCTGGGTTTTCGGTGGTGAAGTCGGTTGCCACCGCACCAGAGCTATGTTCCATGACTGTATTTTGGTGATTGATATTTTGCTGTGGGGACCTGTATATGACCTACAGGCAGAGTACTGTACAGCCTGCGGTAAAAAAAAAAAGGGAGGGGGGGAAACGTGGAAAGAGCTTCTAGTGTTTTGATTGGAGCAATTGAGCGACTGTGTTTCTCCACTTATTCCCACATCTCCCGATTGTTTCTTTTTTTACTCAGGCTGTGCAGCACTAGGTCAAACCGTTTCGTCCGACGCCCTTTCTACACCAAGTATCATACCAACCTTCACCACCCTCTCTCACAGCAAGGCGCCTATTTAGATCTGCTAAAATTTGGTAGTACATTAGTAAGCCTGTAGATAATAATAATATAATTATTATTTAATTTATAGCAAATATTCCAGAATTTTTAAGTCTTTTGTATGGAGCCCCATACAAAAATTTAGTCACTTTCACACTAGCTAATGCAATTACAAAATTTAATAATGAACATAGATTTGATACTTTGCACTTCTACTTCTAGAGATTTAAATACCCAATGATTGTCTAGGTGGTGGACTGATTTAAACTGTTTTCAAGAGGCTGGCATTGGGAATTGTCTGACTGAGAATATCCATTTTTCGCTAAATTTGGTGCAAAAACAGGTGTTGGACGAAACATTTTGACAACTAAGGCCCATCGCCGTAGCCTTAAAATTACCGCCCGGTTCTTTAGTAAGGGAGTTTAGTTCAGAAAGTGGTAGATTACAGATCATTATCACCCCCGACGAGGCGGCTTCGAATACAGAGCTATGCTTCTTGGATTCTTTAATTCTCGTTTTTTCATAGGTTCGTCGTTAATATCATAGCAACATATAGGAGGGTCACGCTAGCAATTCAATTAGTATATCCTTAAAAATGCCAGCCCCACGAATATCCTCCCCTTTGCAAAATTCATACAGAATATTACGAAACAAGAAAAAAAGAGCAAATTGTGATTTCCTTTCTCTCAATACCTTTATCGTAGTCCGTGCCTCCCGCATTGCGGAGGGAAGAAGAAGAAAAGAAGAAGAAAAAAAGAAAAAAGCAGTCGTTAAAATCATTACCGTGCCAAGGGAGTACTCTTTTTTTGCGAGGGTATGGATGGTCGGTTTACAGTAGATGATCTCCGATTCCGCTAAGGTTTGGGTTGGAGCCCGCACACCCCCTCTTCGTTCGTTCGTTACCTGCAAGGCCGGTCTTGTGCCTCTTCATTTTTTTTCTCTGGCCTTCTTATCCTCCTTCTTCCCCACAACAACAAACCTTCTCACCACCAGACCGGTTTCCACCACAAATTTATCAGCTCTTCTCACCCATCACCAATTCGTGTTTGTGTATCTTTTCTATCTGTTCTGTTTGTCCCCCATTCTCTAGCGTTGGATTGCACTTTCCCTGGCTCCCACTCGACCCCGCATTTCCCACAGCTGGTGAGGCTCTGAGCTAATTGGCGTTTTGTGGAACGAATAGCTCGAGAAATCCTTCATCTCGACGCAATGTCTTCTACTACTGCAGTTACACAGCCAAACGCTTCCCGTGGAAAGAAGAAGGGCAAAGGAGGTGGGGGAGGACCTGCATCCCCTGCTCCCGAAATAGCACAGGACAAGACAGCCGATTCTGCGAATGATGTTGTGAAGGCTGGTGAGAAGGGAGAGAAGGAGTATTTGAAGTGGATCACAAAGTAGGTCTCTAATATTTCCACATCAATTTCCTTATAGCTTAAACTTTTTTCAACAGGCAGCTCAAGAAACACACCAAAAAACTTGTAAGTATTCTGATCTTCTACGATGAACAAACAAAACTATCTGCCAGCCCTTTCTATGCTACCCGCTGGCTGCGGCCATTTGCTAATCATTATCGATGCTGAATAGGACAGCATTGCAAAGTCCGAGGAGAAAATCAAGGATCTTTCCGAAGAGGAGAAGGCTACTACCAAGATTATCAATGCCGACGAGCGCAATAAAATTACTGGAAAACCCATTACTCTTGCCGTTTACAAGGAGCTCAAGGAATGCTACGAAAATCTTTTGAAAGCTTCTGAACTCGAAGACAAGCGCCTGGAAGCTGAGAGAGTTGAAGCTCAGGCAAGGCTTGAAAAGGCTGTCGAGGACGCAAAGACTGAAGCGCAGAAAGAGACCGATCAGGCCGCTAGGGCCAAGATCTTGACTGTCGTTAAATTTTTGAGACTTGCAGGGCATCGCCGGAATAATAAGAGCGGTGATGAAGATGAAGACGAGGCCATTGAGAGAGTTCTCGTCCTTGTGTATGGTGGTGATCAGAGTGCTATCGATGCTTGTCTCAAGCTTGCTAATGGCTCCGAAGAGCCGGTCGATGGCTTTCAAGTTTCTTGTAAGGATACCCCACTATCCTTTCACTCTCGTGCTAGATATAGCCCCTATGGCTGTAGGGGCTGGGTCGGGTTTCTGGTGTCTAATTTTCTCCACATAGATTCACGCATTAAGGAGGTTGCCCATACTCTCAAAATTCAAGGTGCGGGCGATGAAGAGGTTGAAGAGACTCAAGAATTTGCTGGGGAACCGGAAGCCGAACAACAGCAAGATCAACAAGAACCACCTGCTTACGAGGCGGCTGCCGGAGATGAATTCGACCTCGCTGCACAGGACGAAAAAGCTCCCCTCTACACTGAAGGCGCCGCCGAGGACATGCAAGCCCCTCCTCAGCAAGCTTATACCAATGGAGACGAACTTGAAGCACCCGCGACTGCCCCTGGTGTATCTATCGCTGACAATGATGCTGCCAAAGAGGCTGAATTGGAAATCAGCGAAGACCAAGCACAAACCCAGATTCTCGGAGAAGCGCAGACACAAGACGCGCCAACGCAGCCCGCTAACGGTGGACTAACCGGAGACTCTTGGGCAGATGATCAACCCAAGACCCCAGAGGCCAGTGATGAGTTCCAGAATGTTGAGCGCCGCGGTAGGGGGCGTGGTGGGTTCCGCGGTGACCGTGGTCAAGGCAGAGGACGTGGACGTGGTGGTCATCGCGGAGACAGAGGAGGGTATCGTGGAGAACGGGGGGATAGGGGCGGTTACCGCGGCCGTGGAGGTTATCACCGCGGCGAAGGTGGGGAGCGCGGGGATCGTGGCGACCGTCCATACCATCGCCCCAGACCCAAAAACACTGACCGCCAACAACCCCAACAAGCCGCCACAGGTTCTGCCTAACCGGTCGGAGTTGATTATAATCTGCTAACTAAACTGCACTGTACTCATATCCTATTCTACCACTCTGTAATTTTCTCTTATGATCGATATCTCTTTGTGTTTTTCTGTTCTTGCTTCACTTTAATGGGGAAGGGTTGGGGGATACAGAGAAATTTGAAATCTGGCCATGTTCTCATGGGAAGATGAGGTGGTTCGGGTGTGGGTGCATCTTAGTCGCTTTTAGTTCGGAAAACAAAACCAAAACGAAAAGTTATTTTTTTAAGTTTCTCTTTCCTTTCTCCTTTTTCATTTTCATCCGCGCTCTAGGTAAAACGCAGGGTATGGGGGACAAAATTCTGGGGGTATGGTTTTGGGGAAAGGCGTGATTTGCATTATTCCCTTGTCTTGCTGTGTTTGATCTCTATCTCTCTTTATATTAGGCTCCACTTTCTTTCATTTTATATCTTTTCTTCCCTTTTTTTATTATTTCTATTTCCCAGAAGAGCCTGCTTCAAAAGCATCGGGGGGGGCATGGCATTCAAAGGTTGGGGACACGTTACTAGGGCAAGAGATGCATATGTCTGCCATTGCGGCAATGATGGCAATAACGACTAGTGGTATGATACGGTACAGCGCAGAGGTGGGAAAAGACACACCGTTCTATGATTGTTTTAGCAAGCAAGCGCTGGAAAGTCGAGTATAATGCCTTGAAATAAGTCAATCAGATATGGATTGCTATAAGTAGCGTACCGTGCGAGTTGATTGTATAATGCCTCGAGGCAGAAGAAGTAACTGCCAGCAAGCTACTATTCTAGCCAGCTCCCAGGTACTCTATTTAGTTATCTGCTTATTGGCCTTCATTACTCAGTATTAGATCTTATTAAATATTAAGCTAATGTATCACACAAATGCATATTCGGAACGCTATGGTATGGACTATTCCCTACCTTTTTAGGCATGCTGTAGTGCACATAAGTGCACTATCGGTGCTAGGTGCTGTGCCGGGCCATACAGTTCAGTACCTTGCAGGAGGGAGGATCAAAGCTCTCGACACACCAACAACATACAGCCGTATTTTTCGAGCACCAAATCGATTAATCGATTTCCAAGCTGCCAACCAAGGAGCGCCATCCGGGCTACAATATAATACAAAAACCCATCTCTTTTGCAAAAAGGGTGTACCGCGCACAGTACTAGTTGTATGATACCGAGAGCTTTGAATCCCCCGACTAGTATTCATGTTTATGTACAGTCTGGTACTGTACAGCCTCCTAGACCTATCATACCCCTTTTCCCCCAACTTGCCTACCCATCCGTCATCCAACAGCATACCAATTGCGCCCATAAACCTACCTATCCACCTAGCAGATCTACAGCAAAATGACACCCGAAGAATCTACCAACCAACTAAGGGGCTGCTCTTATAAGCTAATTCAACCGAAGTTTAAAAAAGGAGGGAAGAAGGGAAAAAAGTTCCGGACAAACAGTAAGGGCGGAGTAGGGATCTACAAAGCTCGGACGGTACGATAAGGAAGATCGTGCACTTTCTGCTGAATAAATGAATGAATGAATGAATGGGGGGGTGATGTGCGTGTGTGCCAAGTCTAGTACAGTAGGGGGTTTCTCTTTTTTTCTTCTTTTTTTTCTTGCCTTGTAGCTTAAAAGTAAATAAAAGTTTGTACGACATAGGTAAAGCTTGGCGGTTGGGGGACGAAAAGATAGGTTAGGCTGGTATGGCATGGTTTGGTTGTTTGGAGGAGAGTGAAGAAGATACGGTAGGGATACTATCCGGTGCTGTAAGGTGCGGTATTGTACTGAGGATGATAAGAAGGTCAAAACCACGATAAAGGTACGTACGAGTACCGGTATCGTACCAACAGTACTTGTGCTCGAGTACAATACGCAGATACGGTAAGTGGTGGTGGTGGTGGTGGTATTATAGGTACTCTACGAGACTGTATCGGTAAGAGTATTGTACCGCGGTATGCACCTGTGAATATGTCCTTGATTCGCACGCACATATGGATAATCTCATATCATACCTGCCTGTACTCGTACCGTACGGTGCGAGTCACGATGCTTGCATCATATACCAACTGAGTGTAGTACCGGTATCATAATTCGTGCTATTGAACAGAGTATTACATAAGATGGGGTATGGTATATGTAAGAAGGTCTGCAGAGGACGCAAGAAGGAGGGGGGGGTAAAATGGGTTATGTTTTTGGGGTGCCGTATCTAGGATAATACCAAAGGGGAAGAAGGGGTGGAAAAGGGAAACCGCGTGATGTCGTTTTTCGTCGCTTGGAGCTTTTATTATTATTATTATTATTATTATTATTATTATTATCAGGTTCTGAGATTTTTTGAAAGGGCAGGAGAGAAATTCGGATTGGGAGGTTTTATTGGAACATCAGACCCTCATGCCGATTTTCTTTCTTTCTTTCTTTCTTTCTTTCTTTCTCAACCTGTGCGTGAGGATTGAGGTGAGAGCTGGGAGAACGGGAAGCATGATAGCAATTATTTAGAAAAAAATTATTATAATTATAAAAAATATATATTGTAAAAAATGCAGGGTGGTCTTTTTTTCTCTTTCTATGGAGATTATTTTCTTTTTGCCCTTCTTTCGCTTGAACGGTTCCCTTTTCCTCCATTCTTCCTACTCTCGACACTTTCGCCTTTGTATCATACGTGCCGGT